>APMI01018228.1_pt1 | contig 12501 bp, 6 predicted proteins | sample 667938 | NCBI WGS metagenome assembly APMI01 (sample SAMN01084076, study PRJNA167559) | wastewater metagenome | biome: Wastewater | place: Denmark: Ejby Moelle, Odense | collected 2011-11-28 | reverse complement strand
GACCGCGCGCAGCTCGGCCTCGCCGGCCATCGCGCGGGCGGAGAGGGGGACGGCGTCGAGGTGGGCGGTGGTGATCGTGTCCGAGCCGTCGTCGAAGGCGGCCAGCAGGGCCTCGGTGAGCAGCAGGGCGGTGTCGCCGACGTAGCCTTGGGTGCGACGCCAGATGTAGCCGGCGTGCTGGCGGGAGAAGATCCCGGACGGTGCGCAGTCGAAGTAGGGCAGCAGAACCGTCTCGGCATCTTTGAGGAACCGTTGCCAGGTGCGCCGGTCGTCCTCGGTGGCCAGCGGGTACGCGGTCAGGGTGAGGCGTTCGAGTCGGGAGTTGATCTGCGGGTCAAGGTAGAGCGGGGACTCGTGCAAGTCGGCGCCGACGAGGATCATCGTGCCGCCCAGCTCGCCGAGCTCGGTGTTGAGGTACTTGAGGAAGTCGAGCATGTCGCGGCTGTCCTTGTTGGACACGTCGAGGAAGTGGCTGTCGTCGATGAGCAGCAGCCGCACCCCGTGCTGCCGGAACGCGTGGATGACCCGCGTGGTGGTCACTCGCACCAGGCCTTCACTGGGGTAGCCCATCGTCAGCAGCAGCGCGGCGAGGACGTCGCGGATCCTCGAGGCAGCGCGCAGGGTGATGTACACGTGCGGGATCCAGTCCGCGGTGATGCCGGGTTCAGGATTCCAAGTCGGTCGCGGATCGGCGCAGGCCGGGCCGAGCAGGTCGCGGTATGCCGCCTGGGCCCAATCCTTGACGAACGTGGACTTGCCGACCGCGAAGGAGGCGCTGACCGACCCAATCGCCTTCGCCCCGGGAGGGCGGAGACGGTTGCGGTCCACGAGCCGGGTGAGGTGGTGCGCGGCCCGCTGCGCCAGCACTGAGGGCAGGACGAGCCCGGTCATCGCGGTGGTCAGCTCGACCCAGTATTGGTCCTGCGCAGCCTCGGACATGGCGTCGAAGGTCTCGACCGGGATGGCGGTCGGCATCGGCCGGGGTGGGGCGGTGGATTGCTGGTGCCAGAGGCGGGCGTCCATCAGATGGCCTGAAGGTGGGTGCCGGCCGCGCGGTCGGCGCCGAGTAGGTCGCGGTGCACCGACTCGGCCCAGCCCCTGACAAGGGACGACTTGCCGACCAAGACGGAGGTGTCGACCGTGTCTCGGTCGGCCCGCGAACTGAACGCGTGCCCGGGAGGCACCGGACGCTGGCTGGGGTTAGCACTGGCTTGCTGGTGTAACCGGGACGTGTCCATCAGATGGCCTCGCTGTCGTAGTCGGGGAAGGCGGTGTCGAAGTCGATCGGTGCGGGACTATCGAGGCCGTCGACGTCGTCCGCGGCGACGGTGAGGGCGGGACGCGGCCGAGGCGCCGAGGGGGTAGCGGCGGAGGAGTCGATGAGCTGACGGGCGGCGTCGGCTTCGGCGTGGTCGATGAGGGCCTGGTCGTGGCGCATGCCGGCGCGGATAAGCTTGCTGCGCCATTCCTCGTCGGTGGGTGCGGCGCTCAGCTCGGTGATTGCGGCGATGATCTCGCGGGTGACATTGCGGCGGGAGACGACGCGGTTGCCGCCGCGTTCCTTGATGAGCTGGCGGGCACGCTGCACGACGACGTCGGTCAACGGAGCCTCGACAAGGTGCGCGTCGCGCCACTGCAGCTCGTAGATGCGGTCGTCGTGACGGCTGCGGTGCCACAGCCGGGTGCGGTCGCGCGGGTCATAGTGGAACGGGACCTTGGCGTCCTGGGCGCGGAAGGTGCCGGGCCGAACGCCGCGGATCTCGTCGAGGATGTCGCCGTCGTAGGTGAGGCCACGGAAGGCGACCCCGCCGTTTCCGGGGGTGAGCCACTTCTCCGGCAAGAGGCTGTAGATCAGGTCCGGGTGTTGCGGGACGAGCAGGCGGCCGGTGATCGCGTGCAGCATGTCGTGCCGCTCCAGCGGGGTGAAGTTGCCGTCCTCGACGCCGGGGATCTTCACACCGCCGTGTCGATTACGGTGATAGGCGATGGCGATGTGCCGGTGCAGGTGCTGCTGCAGCTCACGCCAGGACCCGAGCGGCTCGAACCCGACCCAGCCGACGAACCGGCCCCTTTCATGCACGGCGCGGCCCTTGAACCCGGCCCCGTTGCGGAACGACTGGTATGCCGCCTGGAGGCTGTCGTGCCACCGCTCCACAATCGCGTTGTCCACAGGACGTCCGGGCCGGGACGGCATGAAGTCGACCTGCCAGTCCGAGAGCAGAGCCCGGAAGGGAGCGCTGAGGAAGATCTTCCCGTTGTCGGCGCGCAAGGAGACGGCGGTGATGCCGGGCTTAACGTGCCGTCCGGTCACCTCGCGGCTGGTGCCGACCCGGCTGGCGTGAGCGGTGACGGGGTTGTCCCCGACGTCGAGGCTGGCCGGTATGCCACACCAACGGAAGTCGTCGATCGTGGTGTCGTCGACGACCATCGAGAACGGGCGGATCGCGTCATACAGGGCGAGGGCGATCTCGAGGGAGTTCGCGGACTGGGGCACGACCCTGCAGGCGACGACGACCCGGCTGGGAATCGAGATGATCGTGATGATCTCGACGGAGTAGACCCGTTCGTAGACGTCGTCCCAGACGAGGTTGTCGCACCGGGTGACGTCGGTGGCGAAGTGGCCCGGGTGGGTGGCGGGGTAGTTGCTGCGACCGGAGTTCCTGCGCAGCATGGATGACTTGTGCTGCTTGGTCGTGTGCCCGAGCGCGGCGAACCGCATGGACAGGTACTGCTGGGTGATGCGTTGCGGCAGGTCGATGTCATCGACGCCCTCCTGCTTGAGCCGCACCAGGACCCGGCGCTCGATCTCGACCAGGCTCACCTTGCTCCGGGTGCCGTCGAAGCCGGCCAGCTCCTCGTCGACGATCCGCACGAAGCGTGGGTCGACCACCTCGAAGCCCTGCCGGCCGCGGGTCTTGCGCCCATCGACCAGGCCCCGCAGCCCCTCGCGTTTGAAGGACTTGATCCAGCCGCGAATCGTGTTGGCCGAGACACTGTTCTTGACGACTTCACCAGCGAGCACGCGGCGGACCCGCATCCGATCGACGCTGTACTCGAAGGTGAGCTGGCGCGCCATCGCCTCGATCCGTTTGGTCAGGCTCACGCCGAAGCCTTCGCCGAACGGGTAGAAGGGTTCCCCGTCGCGGGCCATGAGCGGGTGGCCGTCTCGGTATGCCGTGAGGATCTCCAGGACCACTTCGAGCTTGAGTAGGATCTCGGCGCGGATGGCCGGGGTGAGGCTGCTCCACCACGGCTGCAGTGACAGGTGGATCGCGGCGAGGCCCTCGTCGCCCAGACCCGTGACGGCGAGCTGGTCGGCGCGCACGAAGTGGTTCTCCCCGAGAGCGTCCTTGACGGTGACGCCGTGCCGACCCAACTCCATGACGACCGCCGGGCCGTAAGTCATCAGGACCCTGGCCCCGACGTAGAGCTCGACCGCCTTACTCACGTCGTCACTGCCTCAAACTGGTGCAGCACGAGCCTTGTCGACTGCGTGATGGGGGCGTCGAGGTCGCAGTCGATCTGGCCGCTCCAGATGCCGTGCCACATCGCAGACAGGACATGCCCCCCGCCGGCGTCGAGTGCGAGGACATCCGCGACGGTGCCCTGACCCTCGAGATGCTCGTGGAGCAGGCGCAGCGACCCGGGGTACCACGGCATCGGTCGGCGGAAGCCGTGAATCCACATCAGGTTCACCCGCCGGATCCGCGACCAGCCCGAGAACACCTCATGGCTCCAGCCCACCTCCGCGCACGCCTCAGCGGTGAGCCGCACCTTCAGCCGGAAGTCCTCGTCCTGCCGCCTTACTGGTCGGGCGTCCCACAGTCGGACCGAGCCTTCGTCGTGCCGACTCAGCAGGTCCGGGGTGTGCTCCAGACGCCGTCCCCGACGCTTGGCCGGCAACCGAAGCAAACAGGGCTGAGCGACCAGCCAAGTCACGTCCGATCGACGGTCCAGTTCCCTGACCAGATCATGTTCAAGCCCCGACTCCAAGTGCAGATGATCCCCAGTCGTCACCGAGTACGCGTACACCGGCACATGCCCCGACCGTGCCTTCACCTTCGGAGTGCGGGTGCGCTGCAGCTGGGCAACGTCCGGGCGCTCCACCCACGGCCACACAGCCAAGTCCGCGCCCACGTCGAACAACCACTCAGTGTCCAGCTCAGGGCACAGCACCACAGGGGCTGGCTGCTTCCGGGCATGCGAAATAGACTCGTCCACGCGACGGCACCTTCGTTTCTGCGCAACAGATCATCGGGACCGGCGTCGAGGGGTACCCGTGTCCGCGGGTGCCCCTCATCCATTTCTCGGATGGAGCCCTCGATACCTGTCCTGTCCGGGAGCCTACGGCGACACTCCGCGGCAATCAAGACTTAGCCGCCGAATAACCGCCAGAGACTCGATGTCGGTGAGTCGATGCCATCCAGGCGCACCTCGCCACCCCGGACAACCCCGTAGACGATGCGCAGCAAGCAAGCTCGCGCGGTGTAGATGTGGCTCTGACATCTCTGCAGGTCACATCCACTCTGGCGCTTATTAAGCGTCAGATTGCGCCGTTTCGTCTACTCTAGGAGGGTGACGGGGGACCAGCTGTCCGTTAGGGTCGAGGGGACGCGTCTGACCAGCGCGTCACCGCACCGGAAGAGCGCCACCAACGCTCGACGACAGGGTCTGACCAGCCCTACCGAAGGACACCCCCCGGCCGTGCCCCAACGAATCAACACAGCCGTCGCCGCACCGGACGCCACTGTTCCCACGGTGGCACGCGAGTGGCCGTATGCCGTGAAGCCCCTCGAGAGCTTCCTCTGCCTGAATCCTCGCTGCCCAGGTGCTGTCCGGATCACCCGAAGCGGCTCCAAGGGTCGACCGCAGCTCTTCTGCAGCGCGAAGTGTCGTCGCGCCTACGACTACGAGCGAGGACAGCTCCTCTTGGACAAGGAGCGTTTGGATGAGGCGATCGCTCGCCCTGGTGGGACATTCCGGGAGCGCGAGGTCGTCAAGGCGGCCCTCGCCAGCATCGAGCGATGTCTCCTCCACTACACCTACTCGGCGGCGGCAGCGCCGTCAGAGGGTTAGGGCAGGATCCGAACGTGCCCACGATTTTCGACAACATCGCCGCCGAGAGCCAGCTGGGGACGGCGCTGCGCCAGCACTTCAACGACTCCTACTCCAGCGTCGACGTTGCGACTGGATATCTCGACCTGCGCGGATGGTCCCACCTTGGGGATGTCATCGAGAGTAAGGCGTATGAGCTGGGGAGGGCTCCAGTGGCCCGCGTCCTTGTTGGCATGGTGGCGCCGTCCGACTCTCAAGCGATCTTGGACTCGCTTCAGTCCGAGCTCTCCGAGGAGGGTCCGGGGGAGTCGATTCACGACAGCAGCAAGGCCCTGGAGCAGAAGGAGCGCTTGGTCCGGCATCTTCGCACTCAGCTAATGCGGGGGCTTCCGACCAAGAGCGGCCAGGAGACGCTGCGGCTGATGAAGCAGCAGTTGGAGTCTGGCCGCGTTGAGATCCGTGTCTTCACGCGGCGGCCATTGCATGGCAAGACCTACATCCTGCGCGGCGGCGGTGGCCCCGTTCCGCTCTGGTCCTACGTCGGCTCCTCCAACTTCACCGGCGCCGGCCTCTTCAACAACCTCGAGCTAAACATCGACGTCGCGGAGCAGGACGCGAACGCCAAGCTCGCCCAATGGTTCGAGGCCCGCTGGAACGACAAGTACTCCTTGGTCATCACCAAAGAGATCATCGAATTGATCGAAGAGTCCTGGTCAGGGGAGGAACAGGCCACGCCGTTCGAGGTCTACCTGAAGGTCTGCCACGCGCTATCCCAGGACGCCCGCGACGGGCTCGGCTACGTGCTGCCCAAGTCCATGCAGGACCTCCTACTGGACTACCAGGTCACCGCGGTGCGTACCCTCGCTCGCCGAATCGTGCGACGAGGCGGCACGATGCTCGGCGACGTCGTCGGCTTAGGCAAGACCCTCACCGCGGTGGCGACCGCGCTCATGCTGCAGGCCGCGGAGGACTACAGCACGCTGGTCCTGTGCCCCAAGAACCTCGAGACGATGTGGCGCGAGCACCTTGAAGCGTACGGAGTCGAAGGGGCCCGCGTCGTGCCCTACTCGATGGCCGACAAGGTCCTGCCAGATCTCAAGCTGTTCAAACTTGTCATCTGCGACGAGTCGCACAACCTGCGCAACGACACCACCAAGGCGCACGAGGCAATCCGTGATTACGTTCGACGCAACTCCAGCAAGGTCCTGCTCCTGACAGCCACCCCCTACAACCTCGCCTTCGCTGATGTCGCCAACCAGCTCGCGTTGTACATCGACGAAGACGATGACCTGGGCATCATCCCCTCCGCAGCCATGGCGAAGGACCCCAACCTGGCCGACAAGGTCGACGGCAAGACCAACACCCTCGATGCGTTCAAGAGGTCCGAGGAGGCCGACGACTGGCGCCGCCTCATGTCCGACCATCTCGTGCGACGAACCCGCAGTTTCATCAAGAAGTCAGCGCGCAAGAAGGCTGTCACCCTCGCCGACGGCTCGACTCAGTTGCGCGAATACCTGCAGTTCGCCGACGGAACCGAGTTCTTCTTCCCCACGCGAATCCCGCACCCCCTGACTCATGCCTTCGGCGACGACGATCCGGCGTTGAAGATGGAGGACGACACCACCCTCGACGCGATCGCCCGACTCACCCTGCCCCGCTATCGGCTGTCCGACTACGAAGACCCCCGCGCACCCAGAACTGCCGACGACAAGAAGTTCCTCGAGGACATCCGTTCCGGGCGCGGCAACGTCAGCGGGTTCGTCCGCGTCGGGCTGTTCAAGCGCCTGTCATCCTCGGGCCACTCCTTCATCCTGTCTCTGCAGCGGCAGCGTGCACGCAACGAGCTCTTCATCCATGCCATCGACAACAAGCTCCAGATCCCGCTGGGCACCTTCACCGACCGCCAGATCACCGTGAGCGACGAAGACTTGGAAAGCGAGGAGCCACTGGGCGGATCAATGGCGACTCGCTACCAAGAGCTACGGGCCAGCGCGCCGGCCAAGACGAAGTGGCTCAACTCGACCGTCTTCAAGAGCACCCTGCGGCACGACCTGGTCAAGGACAACGAGCTCATCTCCACCCTGCTGACCCGCTTTGGCGCGTGGGACTCCACCCGGGACAGCAAGGTCAACGCGCTGGTCGACCTCCTGCGCGGTGACCATGCGGGCAAGAAGGTGCTGGTCTTCAGCGAGTACAAAGACACAGCGTCCTACGTTGCCACCGCGTTGGAGGAGGCAGGCATCGACAAGGTCGGGCTGGCAACCGGAGACTCCACCGACCCGTCGGACGTTGCACGGCGGTTCAGCCCCCGCTCCAACCGCCTTCCGGGCCAGAGCGTGGAGGACGTCAAGGAGCCCGACGACCCGATCGACGTCCTGATCGCCACCGACGTCCTCTCCGAAGGTCAGAACCTCCAAGACAGCCACGTCATCGTCAACTATGACCTGCCCTGGGCGATCATCCGGCTCATCCAGCGCGCCGGCCGTGTCGACCGCGTTGGCCAGGAGTCAGACACCGTCCACGTGTACCTCATCACGCACGACAAGGTGGAGCAGCAGATCCACCTGCGCCGTCGCATCCGTGCCCGCCTCACTGCGGCCGCCGAGGCCTTTGGCTCCGATGAGCAGTTCTTCGGCACCGACGACGAGGTGAAGCTGCTGCACGACTTCTACGACGGCCGCCTGTCCGACGATGATGACGACGGCGAAGGCGAAGCCGACGCCGTGAGCGAGGCCTGGCTCGCCTGGAGTAATGCCCAGGACAGCCACCCTTCGGTCACCAAGCGGGTCCTCAGCCTGCCCGATCTCATCCACTCCACCCGCGACCGGTACACGCGCGAGTCCACAGGGGGTCTCGCCTGTTTCGTCCGTACCGAGTCGGGCATCGACGCCTTCGCGATGACCGACTCCTACGGATCGGAACGCCTCCTCACACCAGCTGAAGCGCTTCGCGTCTTCGAGGCCGAGCCCACCACCCCGACCGCGACGCTTCGCGAAGACCACTTCGACCTCGAGGCCCAACTCGTGCGAGGGCCCCTGACCGTCGAGGCCCGGGCCGCCGGCAACCTCCGCGGCGTCCGCAAACGGATCTGGGAGAGATTCGGGGGCACCTTCTACGCCGAGCAGGCCGAGGACGCCCTCAACGCCCTGCACGAACGGCCCCTCACCAACCACGCCACCAACCAGCTGTCCATCGCCCTCCGGAACAAGTACGCCGACCAAGACATCCTCGACCTACTCGACCGCCTGCACCGCGAAGACCGACTCGTCATCGGCTCCAGCGAGTCCGACGAGCTGCGCATCGTCTGCTCGATTGGAGTGACCGACACGTGAGCCAGGACCTTCTCCCCAAGGTCGACCGCGGCGACTTCCAGGAGGTCTTCATCGAACACCTCCACTGGCTCGCGCCCGATGTGAAGCAGACCGTCAGTGTGACCGACGACGACGGACGCAAGGTGAGCGCCCGGAATGTCGCCTCATACAAGGGCCTCAGGGTGTGGGTCTGCGACGAACGACCGGGCTCCGCCCTCGAGGCCGATCTGGATCGCCTGATCGCCAAGACCACCACCGATCGGCTGGTCATCTTCGACGGCGACCAGGAGCAGGTCTGGCGATGGCCCGTGCGGCGAGCCAAGGACGGGTCCGTGACCTCTCGGCTGACAAGCCACCGCCACAAGAAGGGCGACCCCGACCCCAAGTTCGCGGCCCGCCTGGACATCATCCGTATGCCGTTCGACGTCGTCCTCGACGCCAACGCTGTCCTGGGCAAGGTCCGTCACGCTTTCGACACTGAAGCCCAGAACGAGTCGAAGCGCGCCTCCAAACTGATGGCGAACATGTACGCCGCCGTCGAGAAGGCCTACCCAACCACCGCCGACCCCAAGACGCGAGATCACGAGATCTCGGTGACCCTTGCCCGAATCCTCTTCCTCATGTTCGGCGACGACACCGAGATGTGGCAGACCGACGCCTTCCGCAACGTCATCCAGCACGAGACCCGACCGGACGGCTCCGACCTTGCCCGCGTGCTCAACGAGCTCTTCACCTTCCTCGACACAGCCCAGCCCGACCGTGTGCCGCCCGGCTTCGAGGGCTTCAAGTACGTCAACGGCGGCATCTTCGACGAGAAGATCGACCTACCAGAACTGGGCCAGGAGTTCCGCACGGCCATTCTCGACGCGTGCGCCGTCGACTGGTCCGGCATCAGCCCAGCCATCTTCGGCTCGATGTTCCAGTCGGTCCGCGACGCGGAGACCCGCCGCGCCCTCGGAGAGCACTACACGTCAGAAGAGAACATCCTCAAGACACTCAACCCGCTCTTCCTTGACGAGCTGAGAGATGATCTGGCCGCGGCCCTTGCCCGTGACACAACCCAGAAGAAGGTCAACGCCCTCAACAAGCTCTGGGACCGCCTCGGCGACATCCGCTTCATGGACCCCGCGTGCGGATGCGGAAACTTCATCATCGTCGCCTACCGAGAGCTCCGTGCCATCGAGCTCCAGGTCATGGAGGCGCTCTATGACCTCCGCGACAAGCACCAGCTCTCGCTCGACGCAAAGTCCGACCTCAAGGTCACCCTCGATCACTTCTACGGCATCGAGATCGACGAATGGCCAGCCCGGATCGCCGAGACCGCCATGTTCATGATGGATCGACAGTGCGACCTCAACCTCCAAGAGCGCTTCGGCCAAGCCCCTGAACGACTTCCCATCCAGCGTGAGGCGACGGTCGTCGTTGGGAATGCCTTGAGAACTCGCTGGGAGGAGGTCCTCCCAGCCTCGGCCAGCGTCATCGTTGCAGGGAACCCACCGTTCTCGGGGCGGCACACCAGAAGCAAGGATCAGGCGGCTGACCTCGCAGCAGCCTGGGGACTGAAGAACGCAGGGCACCTCGACTACGTAACGGCCTGGCACGCCACAGCAAGCCGCTACCTGGCTGGCAGTGGGGGTGTCTTCGCCTTCGTCTCCACCAACTCAGTGACCCAAGGCGAGCCCGTGGCTCTGATGTTCCCCGCTCTCCAGGCGGCCGGCTGGCGCATCAAGTTCGCACACCGCGCCTTCGCCTGGACCTCCGAGGCAACGGGCAAGGCCACTGTTCACTGCGTGATCTTGGGCTTCACTCAGGCGGCCGATTACCGGCCCCGCCTGTTCGACTATCCCACACCGACGTCTGATCCCGAGGAAGTCGAGGTTGTTGGCGCCGTCAACCCGTACCTGGTTGACGGTCCGTTCATCGTCCTCAATAAGCGCTCGAGTGGTCCGTTGTCGCCAGACCTGCCATCAATGGAGTACGGGTCGATGCCGAACGATGGCGGCCATCTTCTCTTCGATGCCGCGGAGGCATCAGAGGCCCGCCGGGATGCTGGTGCTGCCAGGTACCTACGGCGGTACGTCGGCGCTGCCGAACTGATTCACGGCACGGAGCGATGGTGCCTGTGGATGGTGGACCTCGACCCAGGGGACCTGTCTCGGTCGCCGTTGCTCGCATCTCGCGTAGAGCGTGTCAGGGAGACTCGCCTCGCTAGCAGAAACCCGGACACCATAGCGAGGGCGGCCACCCCTCACTTGTTCTGGTTCATCAACCAGCCGAAGGACGCCTACCTCTGCGTGCCGCAGGTCTTCTCCGAGAATCGGCAATATGTCACCGCCGCCCGCCTCGACGCCGATTGGATCGCGAACAACCGCGTATATACGTGTCCGGATCCGGACGGGTTTGCCTTCGCCTTGATCAGCAGCACCATGTTCCTGACATGGCAGAAGACCGTTGGGGGGCGTCTTGAATCCCGCTACAACTTCTCCGGCACCATCGTCTGGAACAACTTTCCGCTTCCGCACGTCGACGACGCCACCCGCTCGGAGATGATCGCGGCTGGCCAGAGCATCTTGCGCGCTCGCGCTGAGAACCCCGAAGCGTCCCTGGCCCAGATGTATGAGCCGGGGGCCATCGCGCCCGCGATTGCGACAGCGCACGAGGCGTTGGACGCAGTGGTCGACAGGCTGTTCGGGCTCAAGCCGGGCGCATCTGAGCTTGAGCGGCAGTCGGTCCTATTCGCTCGCTACTCGGACCTGCTTCTTGCTGGGGGGGCCCCGTGAAGCGTGAGGTGAGGCTGCTCAAGGACAAGGCCGTTGCCTCGCTCACTCTGAGCGTCGAGCACTTCAATCGTCCTTGGGACCTTGGCCGCGGCGATGCGGTGTTGATCCTGCTGGATCACGCCTTTGAAATGCTCCTCAAGGCTTCCATCCTTCATCGGGGCGGGAGGATCCGGGAGCAGCGCGAGAAGAACACCATCGGATTCGACGCATGTGTACGTCGGGCTTTATCAACGCCTCGCATTCAGTTCCTCACAGATGAGCAGGCGCTGGTCCTTCAGGCCATCAATGGCCTTCGGGACGCCGCGCAACATCACCTGGTCGACTTGTCCGAGGCGCAGCTATACCTGCACGCTCAGGGCGGCGTGACACTGTTCCGCGACCTCCTGGTCGCCGTGTTCAAGGAGCAGTTGACCGATCTCTTGCCCGCTCGAGTCTTGCCCATCTCTACCCGAGCCATCACTGACCCAATGGTGATGTTCGAGGAGGAGTTGGACGAGGTGCGCCAGCTACTCGCTCCTGGCAGCCGCCGACAGGCTGAAGCCCAGGCCAAGCTGCGAGGTCTGGCGATCGTTGACGGGGCAATCCGGGGTGAACTCCTGCAACCAGGTGAAGGCGACCTCCGCCAGCTCGTTAAGAAGGTGAGGTCGGGGGATGACTTTGGCCAGATCTTCCAGGGCATTGCTTCTGTCACGTTCGTGACTGACGGATCTGGACCAAACGTCTCTCTGAGGATCAGCAAGAACGACGGTGTGCCTGTGACCATCGTCCCCGAAGGGACTCCGGGCTCGTCGGTCGTAGCGGTACGGCGCGTGGACGAGCTTGGCTACTACAACCTCGGCAGGGATGACCTAGCCAGGAAGGTCGGACTGACGACGAACAAGAACTCTGCCGCCATACGGGTACTGGGTCTCAAGGCGGACCCGGATTGCTACAAGGAGTTCAAGATCGGGGCGGTCCGGCACCAGAGGTACTCGCAGGAGGCCATCGCTCGCGTGAGGACCTTGCTGGCGGTGAAGAGCCCTGACGAGGTCTGGCAGGAGTACCGCAAGCTCTTGGCCGACCCCTGACCTGAACGAGGGACACGGACGCTGGGCCAGCTAGCTGACCCACATAACGCTCCGTCGCGACACGCCCCAGATGCATAACGTCGGCTAATTCTTAGAAACAACTGCCGTTCTTACAAGATTCAGCGCATCTCGACAAGAGTTCAATCTTCGCTGCATCTCGACACGCATACCTCAGAACTGTTGGGCCATGTTGGTGAAGCGGCTGTAGTGGCCCTGGAAGGCGACCACGATCGTGTCGGTGGGGCCGTTACGGTGCTTGGCCACGATCAGGTCGGCCTCCCCCGCTCG
>APMI01009055.1_pt1 | contig 12506 bp, 8 predicted proteins | sample 667938 | NCBI WGS metagenome assembly APMI01 (sample SAMN01084076, study PRJNA167559) | wastewater metagenome | biome: Wastewater | place: Denmark: Ejby Moelle, Odense | collected 2011-11-28 | reverse complement strand
TCACCATCTAATAGAAGCCTACCTTCTATATTCACATCTGGACCTTTCTCATTATTTGCTTATTTGATTTATTGTAATTTACTAGCCTATGTTAATTTTTCTTACACTTTATCAGTGATGATTTTCTCCTCAAGTAGTTATTTCATTTATATTCCTTAATTATTCCTATTCATAGGCATATTCGCCATATGTTAGCTCAACTCCTAATTCATAGACTGTACAATTTAAACTTGATATTTAATGCCGCTCAATGTCAACCTAATACCTCTATCGGCAAACAATCCAATTTAAGACTTGAGTACAAGTGCCATATTTTCCCGTACTTCACAGATATTCCCCACAAAATCTTGCTCATTTTTTAATAGTTTCTAGCTGGTTATCAGATTTATATTGGCACGGGGTTGAATTTATTATTAGTATAGTAAATATGGGGGAAAATGACGTTTTTTTGATTATTATTACGGGTAGCATGGGCAGCAGTAATATTATGCTTTCAATGTTGACGAAAATGGGTCTGGAGACGAATCTGTTGTTTTTTGCTTTGCGAAATCTATCAATGCGTAACTCAAGTTGAAGTAACAGTCTGGATTCTTGTCATCAGGTTAAGGATTAATAGGCAGATATTTTTTCACATATTTCTAATCTTCCTAGATAAGCGGTATATACGGAAATCCTTTCTTCCTGAGATATGGCCCTTATTTTTAAAAAACATGGAAACTGCTATTGCCCAAAAGCCGACATTTGCGTACTCCCATAACATCATTTTAAAAGAACATAATAGAATGTTAATGTCCCCAAAACCAACATGAAATAGAAGGCAAATATTTGAATAACTGTGCTGACAGTAATGGGTTTATGCACGTGAATGTTTTGTATTGAGACATTGAACCGCATAGTCTGTCATGGATTGAGAATAGCTGATGGTGGGTTAGGAGGATTGTTGAGCCTGGGAAATGTTATAATTTGTCTATTGCCCATTATAATTATTTCTAACGTAATCTAGGGCCTAATGATAAGCCATTTATCTGATTCATTGGATTGGAATCATGGTAAGCTGTGTCAAGACCTAAAAATTGCCATTTTTGATCTTGAGACTGCAAACAAAAATAGCTTGCAATTTGTTTAGTTATTGTACCTTAATCTTCATGTTCATTTATGTTTTATTCCACAAACTAGTTGGTAATTTATTTAACTTCGTTAATATTTGCTACAAATGTCAAGAATGGCAGTCCCCAAGTATAATAATCATGATTACCGGGAATAGAATAAAAAAGTACATTTTTCTTAAATTTCTCCCCTGCTTCCTTTCTCAATATATTCAATGGCTACACAATATGTTTCCTATACTAATTAGGTGTCCCCGCATAGTACACATCTCCAAGATGCAAAATAATATCAACTTGTTTTTAAATAACAGCATGCCTGAGTAACCCAAAAGAGTCACTCAACCCAGTGCCAAAATCGCCAATAATAGCAATTTTAGCATCAGATGGGAATTTATATTTTATTATTGATTAACACATTGCTTTGTATTAGATGTAGTGCAGCCGGTAACCATTCAATATTGCATATTTTAGGTATATTGATTATAAATATGCGGCGAATTTTGGGTCGTAGTCTGAATAGTTACGGTCCATGTGTTACAGTAAGTCTTATTTTGTTTTCACCTGTGATAAAGTCTGGATTGTGCTCTTCAGGGTTTTCGAGTTTAGGTTTGGTTTTATTATACCTATTTTTGTTAATACTTTAGTTATTAGGCCTTGCTAAAATGTTTATTTTTTATCATTTTTACGCATGACTTCCTTATTGAAATTATCAAACACTTCCTTCTTATTAAGGCTATACTATTAATTATCAGTAGCATGCCGAATACTAGCGGCAAGCAGACTAGTATTCCGATTATCAAAAACAACAACTCCATTTTCTCCAACCGAGTACTCTTTCGGTATTTCTCCAGTAGACTGTCTGATATCAGCTTCGACCATGCCTTTGCCATATTTTTATGCGAATTGACATACAACAGCATCGTCAATGACATCATAGATGATGAAAGTAGGATGTTGCATAGGTTCATGTGCCACAATTTCACTTAGTTTCTTAATGCCGTGTTACTATTACTGGTATGGCTTATAATGGTAGTATATTATGAAATTTGTATGTAAAGCATCTCGCTGTCTTATCTGAGCATATAGTGAAGACAGTAAAGTGTCTGTTGAGATTAGGAACGGGTTGCTACTGTTGCAATTTTATACTCGGTAGAATTTTAGATGTTTCATCTGTTTGTATTTACTATTGCAGTTTTTGCTATATTTGTTATAAGCGAATTATTTATTATAATGTCCCAAATATTTATAATATTGACTATAAGTGCCTATTTGAGAATAGTAGCCTAAGATTATTAAGAAATAAAAGACTATTTTATACATATTTAAGCATTAAGCCTTATAACAACTTTCTATTAATAAAAATAGAATTATATAGAATTAGTAAATTGTAAATCAACAATCAAATTATTATAGTATATTTTAACCATGCCGTCAATGCGTAAGCCTAACCGTAGCTCCTCTAAATCACCCAATAAATTGTTTGCTAACTCAAAATCCAAATCAGTAAAACCGAATAAACAGCGTTCATTCTCTTCGTCATCTAACCGCAAAAGTAATACTAAAAATAGCGTTGGCAAGCAATCAAAAGGATCAAGCCATGGTAGTGCGAGACCATCAAAACCCAATAAATTCAATAAATTGAACAAATTCAACAAACTAAACAAGAAGAAAGGTAAATTTAACAGATCTAATAACAACAATGATGAGTAAAATCAAGACAATCAATAATACAATAATTACCAAGATAATAATTCAGAATAACAGTTTACGAACAACAACAATAATAAACAGAATTCATTAGTTGAGCGAGAGAAACTGATGAGCCTCAACACTGAACAACAAATTGCATTATTGAAATAATTGCATAGTAAAATTGTAGTAGCTCCTGAATAACAAGTATATATTATTATTTATGCAGATCAAACATCTAGATACTATTTTTACGCTATTGAAATTCCCGAATTTGAAAGTTGTCGCCACTGCTCTAAGAGTTCTTGCTGATATTTTTGTCAATATTGCTCCACTATAGCCTATTGATGTTGAAAAAGTTAATGAACGAGCTGAGACTAAGATTACCAAGTAGGAATACAAAGTTGTTAACTTTGAGCGTATTTTAGTCGCACAATATCAACGATATATTGAACTACTAAAAGAACTTAACACAAAAACAAGACCTCAGAATTTCAAAAACGACGCATAAATATACACATAATTTAAAAAATGTATTTTATAATGCATCGTTAAGCTATACCGTACATTATGGAACTTCAACATGAGTAAATAATTGAACGATCTCTGCCTAAAATTCATAAAGTATCAATAATGCAGAAATTTCATAAAATAAATGTTATAAGACAAAAATATTGCAGTTGTGGGAGCCAAATCTAAGATTATTGCCGGTATTGCTAGGATTATGAAAAATTAGTAATATTAGAAAAGATTGCCGCAGGATATCGTGCAAATTATTAACTGTGTTTTTATTGATACTCGATATCTGAAGAAAGATCAATAATCTATTAATTATAGGAAGAAACAATTAAAGAAGAAATTGTATAGAGAATAAGCGCTATAGAATAAAAAATAAAAAGAAAAAAGAGCGGAAAGAGGCACTCTATAAATGAAAAGACAAAAAAGAGAGTAAAAAGCTAAGTAGAAGCTAAGAGTACGAGATGAAGTCAACAAATAGTTCGCAGAAGGAGATGCTACTATTCAAAACAGATAAGTAGTTCGTTTCAATAGTCAAATTTTACAAGAACTATTTTACATTTACTTTAAGATATTGGTTGAGAAAATAAACTCAATATTCTTGAAAGATGCTCTTGATGGAATTCTCAAATTCGTACATCTAATCAACATTGATTTAACGAAAGATCTAATATAACACTTAGATGCTTCTGCAGCAACATTCCGTGAACTCTGGCGTATCAAGAAAACAAGCGAGTCAATGTAAATACGATTACTAATTGTTTTTACAGGTGAGAGCATTATTAATGGACCACTATCAGTCTACAACATGGATGACACTAAAATGACAAACCACTTGTATAAAATATTTAAGGATCTAAATACAAAAGATTTCAAGATAACCAGTTAAGTGTTTCGACTAATTTGTATCACTTTGGATGAGGCTTTCATCAAGAGGAGACAATTATCTCAAGAAGTAATCGGTAGTTTTACAAGATAAATTGCTATATTCATAAAGTAAAAAGAAAACATACCAAAGACATACCTTCTCGAAATGATTAGATCATTGGCCTACGTAATTTTATTTTAATACAGAGATACGGTAAAATAGCAAGAATGTTCGAAGAAGACAATGAAGGATTTGGATTAAATAGTTTTAATGCTATGTGCGAAGATCCTCAATGCTCAAATGCAATTAACACATAAATTGTCAGCTTTTTAAGGCAGGTCAAATCTAAAAAATCAAAATAGGCTCAAAGTGCTATTGATAGAACTGTTTAAAGACTTTGCAAGCAAAACTTCCAGCCAAAAGATGTTAAATAAAGTCTTTACAGTATACTCGAGAGGTAAATGTATTAATTTTGACACTTCTCCTGTTATGCATATTTATTTAAATTAGCCTTAATATTATTTCATATAAAAATCACAATAGTGAACACTGAGATGGTCAGTCTTTAGCGGAATTAACCTTATGGAGAGCTATCTTCCTTTTAAGTCCATCAACTTCTCTTGCCTTTTGACCATTCAGAGTATTAATAATTCTTTTCTCTCTTTCTCTCCAAATTTTATTCAAATCATAAAGCAGAAGTTCGAGTTCAGCATGAGTAAGCTCACCATTTCTCTCTTTCAAAAACTATTTACCATAGCTGTAGATTTTTTCAGGAACCCAAAAGCCACTTTCAGGAATGAATTACTTGTTACATGTGCAGAAATGCAAAGTTGATCTTTCTTTAGTATCCACTGCACTTTTGACTTTCTTGTTTACGGCATTCAAAAACCTGACTCCATTGTCATCAAGAGCAAGATTGGCAAATTGTTGATATTAAGTTGTAGTTTGCAGCATTTTTAATAAGCGTCTTGTATCATTTCTAAAATTCTCATATTCTACTTTTCCATAATCAAATATCTTTTCACCGTTGACCAAAGCTCCATTTCTTGAAAGTAATTCTCTTTCTCTAATTTCTAGTTCAGTAATTCGATCCTACTTTTCAGCAATTTTAGCTTCAAGAGCCTTAATTCTATCTTGACTAATCGTGTTATTGACTCTCAATAGTGAAAGTTCATAATCTTTTTCCTCCACTGCTCGTTTCAATGAGTTAATTTATGTGACTGCACTTGGACTGGAAGCAGTTTGAATTAAAGTTTATTTTTCTACGTTATTCTTTTGATTTCTTAACGAATTTTGATAATAGCCCTGAGGGTTAGTCACCACGTCTACAACCAGTTCTGGATTGTGCTTTGGATTTCTGACTATGTTCTTTTAAGAAAGAACTGTTTGCTTTTTTGGCTCTTTTGATTTTTACTTCCGAGAGTGATCCTTTGTCTTAGCCTCGATTTTCGATTTGTTTTTCGGCGCTTCATTAGAATTATCTCTAGCAGCAGGTTGCTTTGGCTTGGTTGTCTCATTCATCTCTTCCCATATCTTTTTAAATTTAAGGACATCAGGTTCAATGTCGAGGTCTTCAGCTCTCTCGGCCATATTCATAACGAAAATATTATATTCTTAACCAATTTAAACGATGGTATAAATTGGCAACATTAATAAAATTTAAAATGATAAAAAATTCTTTTCTTCAATTATTTTTCTGTTAGATTTTTCATAATAATGAAGGCGCGCATTGCTTTATTATAAATATTGTTTTCTTTAAAGTATAAAAATTAATAAATAATCATCAAAATGCAAAACTAAACATAAATAGTGTTCCCAATTGTCTATGGGTCGATAGCATTTTCAATGGGCAAGAAGGCAGAGAACAATTCAGCAAACACTCATAAATGGATATGCTACGTGCGTGGGGTCAACAATTAGGATCTCACTTATTTGATCAGAAAGGTTGATTTTATTTTGCATTCCAGCTTTGAAGATCCAATAAAACGTATAATTCTATAATCATTCAGCTGTCGATAAGGTCCCATTTTAGATCAAGAAGTAAGGTTGGGGTGAGTTCGAAATCATGATAAAAATATATTTTCAGCATCCAACCATCCCCCCCGTGTAGATCCCACATTTCTTAAAAGTATATCTCTTTTGATAGCATAGCTTCACCACACTCATGCAACGGGAGCTCAAGCTGCCAAGAAGCCTCTCTGCTCAGAGACGTACGATTAGATTGTCTTCACACAGATGGACGTATAATTTGTGAAATTTTAGGAACATATTGAGAAAATGTTGAAAGGCAAATAATCAGCGACTCGAGTTTAGTCTTCAGTCGATGGATAAATGGTAAATGAGGAGCCAGAGACAGTCAATCCAGAACAGCCTTTGAAAAGTATCGGTAATTATCAAAAATATCTTACTGATATTAAGCCAGACGATCACAGAGCGAAATTAAACGATGCCCTCAACTACATTATGTTTGAAATTAAATCCTCAGAAGATAAACTGAGAAATGCAGACTCTTAGCTTCAGAAAGTCTATGATGAAATCTACAGCAACTTGCCATGATTATCATAAACCTTCTTTAATGTATTTGGATTCTTATTGATTATTGAGTTCTTAAATAAGATCTTGGGAAGTGTAACTTGTTTATAAATACAAAATCCAATATTTGTATTTATTTTTGATTTAAATGAGTAAAAAAAGTAGCGAGCTGGTGGGCAAAACTGTCAAAGGATACAAAATTATTAAATCAATAGGGGAGGGCAAATTCTCCTAAGTGTACCGAGCAGAAAACTAAAATAAGATTCCTTATGCAATGAAGAACATCAAGGTATAGCAATAGCTGAATGTAGATATTTGATATGGCTGATCAAAAATCAAGAGATAAATGCTTGAAGTAAGTGTAGCTCATGAAACCACTCGATCATCCCAACATTATCAAATATATTGACTCCTTCATCGAAAATAATTAGCTGTATATAGTCACTGAGTGGGCAGAAAAGGGCGATCTCAAAAAGTTAATCAAATAACATTCAGCTGATGATAACCCTTTAGACGAGCCCACGATTTGGGAGTACATGAGACAAATATCAAGTGCACTCAAACACATGCACGAGAAGAAAATAATGCACCGAGATTTAAAACCGGCAAACATTTTCATTTCACAAGACATGACGCTCAAAGTCGGTGATCTTGGGCTCGGGAGAGTGTTTGGTTCGTAAACTTTATAAGCATATTCAAAAGTAGGAACTCCTCTCTATATGTCTCCATAACTGATTCAAGACTCAGGCTATAATTTTAACGCTGATGTTTGGTCTTTAGGATGCATCTGCTATTAGTTATGTTAATTAAATTCGCCCTTTAGAAACAAGCAGTAAAAAATGAGTCTCATGGACTTGTTCGAAAATATTACAAAGTGTAATTATAAACCAATTTCAAATCGTTACTCTCCTGAGCTCAGCCAGGTGATTAAGAAGATGATCGTAGTAGATCCTAATTATAGACTATCATCTGAACAAGTTTTATAGATCGCATAGAAAAATTTAAAAGGTATAAAAAAGCCACTGCTTGACCCATTGATTGTCATGGATGATATTTACATCAAGCTTAACTTGTTATAGTACTCAGTAGCATTTTGTAAGGCGGCATAACGTAAGCCAATAAATAAATACTACTTCGCCCTTGAAGACTAAAAATCAAAATAGAACGATCAACTATTTTACTTCTTATAACTGTGCTATTGGGTGATGGCCCTCAACAAACCAGACAAGAAGAAGTAAAAAATTGCAGTCTACTCCAAGACTAACATAGACTGGAGCTCACCACAAAGCGCATGCCGTAAATTATTAGTAGATCTCGATGGGGCTGGGATTAGGCTATAGGATATTGATCTATAGTCGATAGTTAATGTACATTTTTGATGAATTTAGTCAGGGTTATGGATAAAGTATTTGTTACATCCTCAATTAAGTACTCAACAGAGAACTAATTCGCTTAAATTTTCAATTCAAATAACCGCAACAAGGACCAGCAAATTCCACAAATAACAACAGCAACAATGACAAAGATTTCCCATAATAGGCCAACAAATAGACATAACTCCAGGATGAAATATAGAAATAGTCAATAAGTTCATAATCAGTATAATGTACATACTAAAATAATACAGAGTAATCACAGTTTGAACAGTCTATTTTTAACAGGAAGGGCAAAAAACTCGGGAATTAAGATTTACGATTGCTTTAAAAAATACAATAATTTGGAGCTGAGGATTAAGACAAAGATATGATATTTGGGAAAGTTGATGATAAATAATGGAGAAATTAGTGTTTAAGAGTGGAGAAAAAACTTAATGATATTTCTACATAAGCCAAATAAGCAAGGAAAAAGTTTGGACATCAAAATTTTGAAACCGTAAAAATAAGCTCATCAGTAAATTATTATTAATATAGAAATTAACAGATTTAATCAGATCATTAAAACCTATTGCAACTCTGTTCTCTTAACGTGTTTAGGGAGACTTAGTCCACATCAAAAAAGGTGAAGATAGAATTAAATAATCATTTAAAAACATAGGGCAAGAGTATTCATCTAAAAACGAAGAATGTAAAATTCTCAACGCTCAATCAAATAGTCTGAGCACTAGTTTGAAATAAAAACTGGAAGTTTATGAAAAAGTATAGTAAAAACTGGAGCAAATCAACATGAAAATACAGCTATCTTCATAATAATCTGACAACAATAAAGTTAGTGAAATAAAGAAAAGTCTCAAATAACTTCGATAATAGATAAGGCAAATGTAACAGAAATAAGGAATTCTATAATGGCAGCTGAGAACATCTATGATAAACTCCCAACGAGGCAGTGGAGGCAAAAGAAACTCTGTTTTAGATAGAGTGTAAGATATTCAATTCGATGATAACTGATTTCTATTTCTGCTTAATTTTTATCCTATTTCAATACATATTAAAGTATTAGCATTAAAGACAATAACAATATCAAACTTTTATATACTCACTTTTTCATGACAGTTTCAAACAGCGTATAGGCAAGACTCCAGAAAGATCCTACTCCATTAATTCCACAAGCCAATACAAAAATGCAATAAAGTAAATAATTCCTCCTGCCCACACATTTGCCAAAGAATGAGCAGTGGTGATCATATCCTTTGACGCATTTAACACAGTATTTACAATGTTTGCTTTTGTGTCTTTTATAAACTCGACAAGTTTGACAGTATAAACGTTATTCACTTAATTTTTATGGTTCATCTTATAAAAGAGTACCAGGATCTAGGAAGAATAGGATAAGAAATGATAGAATTTGCACTACGCAGATACAAACAAATGCAATTTTTGTTTATCGACTCACAATTGAAACAGTTTGCACAAAAGCTTGTACTGCTATAACGAATACAACAAGCACAGCGTACCTGACCATGAAGCAGCACACTACAAATATAACTTAACTTTTACTTTCGGATTTATTATAGCTTACGAGGTAACTATTTCCAATCTTTATTTTAAAACATAGTGGTGTCTGGTTCTGTTTATTATGAAGTGTGGTGAGATCGTCTTCAATTTATTATACCATCGGCTACGAAATATGTTCTTGCAGTTATTATTGCTTTGGAATGCCTTATTCCTCGCCTCGCTATGAGGTTATCTCTTCGCCTTATCTTTGCCATTATTATGTTCTTTACATTCTAACTTTATAATATCTGATTAACCCATTATTGCATCACACCATCAATAGACTTTATTCAATATTTTATTTTATGATAACTAAAGCACAATTATGGCTTATTTTTATATTGAAGAAGATCCGAATTGTTATAAAATTAGTCATATTTTATTGAAGATATCTGTTGTGATTTATGGACTCAGAAATTACTCTCGGATATTGGCCTATTCGTGGTCTTGGCCAGACTGCCAGATTCCTGCTCGCTTACACCAAGGCTAACTTTAAGGAAAAAATCTACGCTGATCGTGATTCATGGTTTGCAAAGGATAAGAAAAATTTAGAAATCACCTTCGCTAACTTACCCTACTTAATCTAGGGCAGCTTAAAACTAAGCGAATCGCAGGCGATTTATCGTTACATAATTAACAGGTCTAGCAATAAGTAACTGCTTGGTAAAGATATTAAAGATCAGGCCAGAGTTGATAACTTAGTCGGTGTGTTTTCAGATGTCCGCAACGCAATGTTTCCAATCTTCTTCAGTGAGAATTATGCTCAGGATGTTAAGACGATTCCTACGAAAATCGAGAAAAAGTTGCAACTGTCTCAAGGTCTATACGGAGAAAAATAATTTGCTCTAGGTTATGTGACTCTGGGTGATTTTATAGTTGCCGAAAACGCTTACTATATAAAAGCCATAGATGCTGAGTTCTATAACAAATTTCCATTTTTAGAGCGAGTTCGTGCTGCCATCGAAGCTTTACCTTAGGTGCAAGCATATTATCAAAGACCAGGGGCAATTAAATAACCATTTATGCCACCAAATGCAAGTATTCAACCTAAGCTTTCATGATCGTTATTATTGTTCATTTATTTTACACTTTTATCACTGAAGATATATTTTATCGATTTTGTTCATTAATTTTTAAATTAATTCGCTTCGTCTATTCTCTATTAGAGTTGACCTTACTCGCAATTTCGAAACATTATTAATAAATAAAATAACTCAAGGAGTGTATAATAAATGTTAAACATGGTGTATGAGGTATAAATTCGAAGGAGCCAACTATGAGACTACTTCTCGAGGAAACCGCCTGCAACTCATTGAGGAGATGAGGCGCCTCTTAAGATGGAGGGGGATGAAAAGTGGGTGATATAGAAGTTAAATAGATAACTCGCCCCTCAGGAGTGCTCCAGTTTCTTGTAGAGCATTTCCTTGATGTCATCGGGGGTGTACCCCTACATGCTGGCCAGACCCAGCTGCTCGCAAGCTTGCTAATATGTGACAAATTTGCCTTTAATTCTCAACCGGCCATCAGCCACTTTTTTCCGACAATCATAACTGACTTTTTTACGCCATACTCGCCGCTTTTTCTTGTCCAAGTACCGCAACAGTTTTACTCTTCTCTTTTCAAAGCTCAATCCATGAATTTCCCTCTTGAAAGTTTGCTATATGCCCTTAATCAGCACCTCAGTGAGCTGAGCAGCGGTCTCGTTCTATTTGCGGAGTGCGTTTACACTTTCCTAAAAGTAATATTTTTCATGCTCGCATAAATACTTGCAAAAAGTCTATTTTATGTTTACTATTTTTTATTACTAACTCTTAATTTCAGTATTGCTCACTATGGCCTTGAGCTTGGCTATGAGCTATTTTTTAGGGTTTGGAGATTGCCATTCGACACTTTTGAACTCATAATTTGAGCACTCGAATAAAGTGTTAGATAATTTTTCATTTTCGTTCTATACTTATTGCCCTTAAGACTCATTTTATTATTCGTTATCGTATTAATTATGAGACTCTTCTGAGTGCGGACTTTATGAACCAGATTCACTGTAGTTCTATTCCAGACACTCAGAGTCATGCTATTCGATGATATCCTGAAGCTCATTCTCAAGGATGTAGTAGCTGGAGGGCAATCTTGGTCTGTTTCTTTTTGATCTCTTGCCCTTATGTTCAATAATAGTAACATCGAGGGTAAAGTTGTCGAGCTCATCTAAGTTGGCGTCTCTGAATGGGTCCAGTTTACCCTTCTCGAAAAGGGGAGTCATCGCAAAGTTTATCTTGTTGTCAAAGATGGGACTGGCATTCGGGCTCAGCTCATATGCGGGACGATTGAGCTAAATATAAAAATAAAAAAAAATAAAAGATATAGTTGCTAGCATCGGAGACTGCTCGACTGAGAACGTGCCGCGATGTTATAACAACTATACAATAAGGATTGGATACCTCAATAGGCTGATCGATGGTCCTAGGCTTGAAGAGTGGGGAGTGCTCCTTCAGTACAAACTCGGAGACATCGAGGTACGATGCATGTGTATTTTTCTGCTTCATCAGGTGTCTTTAAATTATTCGAATTCCTAAATTGCCTATGCAATTATTACAAAATAAATACATTGTTGAACTCGAATACTTAAATACAAATGCTGTCTTTCTACAATCGCATTTCTATTTTTTTGTTCGTTTCTGATTTCACGACCTAGAGTACCTTTTGCATATAAACATCACAATATCATAGGAGTGAAAAATAGTATCAATTTTATCGTTTATGTCCAAAATTGTATACTTATTTTAGCTTATTAGCGAGGGTTTAATACTGGACTGAGGTAAACTTAGTAGAATATAATAAATTATTTATGTTTATATATTATTATCATGC
>APMI01026195.1_pt1 | contig 12513 bp, 5 predicted proteins | sample 667938 | NCBI WGS metagenome assembly APMI01 (sample SAMN01084076, study PRJNA167559) | wastewater metagenome | biome: Wastewater | place: Denmark: Ejby Moelle, Odense | collected 2011-11-28 | reverse complement strand
CTTTTGCATCCACCAGGTATTGATCACGAATAATCCTGATGAGCTGGCCATTGTTGATCTCGGGAATCAGCACTTTATCAAAATTCTTAATAATGTCTCCGAGATTTTTAGGGAACGGACGAACATAGCGCAGGTGAGCATGACTGATAGCATGCCCCTTGCCCTGCATTTCTGCCACGGCTGATTTAATAGCACCGTATGTGGAGCCCCAGCCCAATACCAGTATCTTTCCTTTATCAGGACCACTGTCTAATTTTTGTTCCGGGATGTAGTCGGCAATCTTATCTATTTTTTCCTGGCGGATTTTCACCATCAATTGGTGATTTTCCGGTTCGTAGTTTACGTTACCTGTAATGTTTTGCTTTTCCAAACCGCCGATACGATGCTCCAGGCCGGGTGTCCCGGGTACGGCCCAGGGTCTTGCCAGCTTTTCATCCCGCAGATAAGGCAGGTATTTTTCTTCCCCATGTCCCAGCTCTGTTTTGAACTTAACCGGAATAGGTGCCAGCTGATCAGAAGTTGGGTAACGCCACGGTTCAGCACCGTTAGCGATATATCCATCGCTTAAGAACATAACCGGTGTCATATGCTGTACAGCAATTCTTACCGCTTCATAAACCGCATCGAAACAATCAGCCGGAGTGGATGCTGAAACAATCGGCATCGGGCATTCTCCATTTCTTCCATAATAAGCCTGCATCAGGTCAGATTGTTCTGTTTTGGTGGGTAAACCGGTGGAAGGTCCCCCCCGCTGGATATTGACAATCACCAGGGGTATTTCCAGCATAACAGCCAGTCCCATAGCTTCCCCTTTGAGGGCAATACCGGGACCGCTTGATGTAGTTACACCTAATGATCCGCCATAAGCGGCGCCAATAGAAGAGGCAATGGCAGCAATTTCATCTTCTGCCTGGAAAGTGCGGACACCAAAATTTTTATACTTACTTAATTCATGTAAAATATCTGAAGCGGGTGTGATCGGGTAGGTACCCAGGAATAATGGCAAACCACTTTTTTGCGAAGCAGCAATCAATCCTAAAGCAGCTGCCTGGTTACCCATAACCGAACGGTAACTGCCCGCCTGCATTTTAGCCTTCTCCACCCGATAAGTAGTGGTAAAAGTTTCAGTTGTATCACCATAATTATAACCGGCCTGCAGCACTTTTACATTGCTGTCAAAAATATCCGGTTTTTTTCCAAACTTCTCTTTAAGAAAGCTGATGGTATTTTCCATATCCCGGTTATACATCCAGTACAGGAAGCCAAGCACAAACATATTCTTGGCCCTGTCCTTTTCTTTCATCCCCATGGTAAAATCCTTCAGCGCCTCCCGGGTCATTTTCGTCACATCCATTTTGATGACGTCATAATTTTCCAGGCTGCCATTTTCCAATGGATTTTCTCCTTCGGGGTAATTGGCCAGCCGAAGATTTTTTCCGTCAAAGCCATCGGTATTAACGATAATCTTTCCGCCTTTTTTTAAGGCCGTAAGATTTGTTTTCAATGCAGCAGCATTCATCGCCACCAGCACATCACAGGCATCACCGGGAGTAAATACCCTGTCACTTGAAAAACGTAACTGGAAACCACTCACACCGGGGATAGTACCCTGCGGCGCCCTGATCTCAGCCGGGAAATCCGGGAAAGTTGAAAGATCAATACCTAATAAAGCTGTGTTATTGGTAAACTGTGTTCCTGTCAATTGCATTCCATCGCCGCTATCCCCGGCAAATTTGATGACAACATCGTTAAGTACTTCCTGCTTACGGGCCATTGTAAAAATTTGTTTTGCAAATTTAAGACAGTTTTCTTGTCCGTTTTCAGGGATTTATCAGCCCCGGCCTGACTTTTTTCACGCCCTGTTTTACGGATTTCCTTATCAGGCTTTCACCTTTTTTTAACCAGCCGGATTTGCAGACAGCCCTTGCTGCTGTATATATTCACATTCAATATTAATTAACTATTATACACATGGAAATCCCCTCCACCTCCGAAGAAGCTGAGCCTGCTGCTGATTTTCTAAAACCTTCTTTTGCTTTTATTCTTATTTTATCAGTCATAGCCTGTACGCATTCCGGCAAAAAGACAGAAGAAGCACATGCCTTGTTACGGTCAGACACCATCCATATCACCGATGAAAAAAAGCCAGTGGCAATTGCCGGGAAAAAAAGCAGTAAACCAAAGAAAAAAATCTACCTCACATTTGATGATGGACCTAATAATGGTACCAGGAATGTACTGGATATTGTGCAGGAGGAAAATGTACCTGTTACCTTCTTTATAGTTGGCGAACATGTATTTGCCAGCCAGGGTCAGCGCCATAACTGGAACAGGTTAAAAGCAGCCGGCAATATTGAGATATGTAATCACAGTTACACCCATGCCCATAACCATTACGATCGCTTCTATGAACTGCCGGAAACTGTAGTAAAGGATATGGAAAAAACAAGGGATAGTTTATTACCCGAAACCAATATTGTAAGGGCACCTGGCCGCAACAGCTGGAGGATTGACAGTCTTCAGTATACAGATATAAAGAAGAGTAAGCCAGCCATGGATTCTTTACAAAAAGCTGGTTTTATCGTTGTCGGGTGGGACCTGGAATGGCATTATGACCCCAAAACTTTTCTGGTGCAGAATACAGCCGAAGAAATGCTGACAATGATTGACAGTGCTTTTGCCCGGAAAAGAATGAGATACCCTAATAACCTTGTATTACTGGCGCATGACCAGGTTTATCATAGTTCAGCAGATTCTCTGCAACTCCGGACCTTCATTCAAAAGCTGAAAAACAGGGATGATTACGAGTTAGCGCTGGTGTCGGCCTACCCGGCTATCAGGAAGCACCGGGTACTGGCAGATACAACCAGGGCTGCTATACCTGCAGCAGATACAGCAAAATCTCCAAAAACGGATACGCTGTAAAGAGATTTAGAAAAAGGACTTCATAACAGAAAACCCGGGTAATAATCCGGGTTTTCTGTTAGACAATTTTACCGAAAAGCCGGTATAATTGTCTGAAACACCCATTAATTGATAAATGGCAGGAGGCGAATGCCTGTTTTTGTTAACTTGTCGTCCCTTCTAAAAATTAATGAGATATGAAAAAACGTCTTTTATTGCTTTGTGCCGTCCTGGCGACTTTTATTGCCGGTGCACAAACGAAGCTGGTTGAAAAAGTGACCCGTAAGGGCACCGAGATTGTTATCCCTTACGAAAAATATGTTCTGCCTAATGGTTTGACACTTATCATCCATGAAGACCATAGCGATCCTGTGGTGCATGTGGATGTTACTTACCATGTGGGCTCTGCCAGGGAAGAGATCGGCAAATCCGGTTTTGCCCACTTCTTTGAGCATATGATGTTTCAGGGAAGTGATAATGTGGCCGATGAACAACATTTTAAAATTGTTTCTGATGCGGGTGGCACACTGAACGGCTCTACCAACCGTGACCGTACCAACTATTTTGAAACAGTTCCCAGCAACCAGCTGGAAAAAATGCTCTGGCTGGAAGCAGATCGTATGGGCTTCCTGCTGGATGCGGTAACACAAAAGAAATTTGAAATACAACGTTCCACTGTAAAAAATGAGAGAGGTCAGAATTATGATAACCGGCCTTATGGTCTTTCATTTGAAACAGCGTCAAGAAACTTATATCCCTATGGCCATCCTTATTCCTGGCTGACGATCGGCTATGTGGAAGACCTGAACCGTGTGGATGTGAATGATCTGAAGAATTTCTTCCTTCGCTGGTATGGTCCAAACAATGCTACATTAACAGTCGGTGGTGACGTGAAACCCGCTGATGTGGTAAAGCTGGCTGAAAAATATTTCGGAGTTATCCCCCGCGGACCGGAAGTGAAACCTGTTGTGGTTCCTCCTGCAATGCTGGAAGCAGACCGCTATGTTTCTTATACAGATAATTATGCAAAACTTCCTTTATTAATGGTGGTTTACCCAACCGTACCCAATTATCATAAAGACATGGGAGCCTTAGCTTGTCTTGCCCAGGTAATTGGCCAGGGAAGAAACTCTGTATTATTTCAGCAGCTGACCAAAAAACAGTTAGCCCTCCAGGCCAGTGGCAGCAGCCAGTTATCAGAACTGGCTGGTGAGTTTATGTTCCAGTTAGTACCCGGCCCCGGTAAAACATTAGCACAAATGGACAGCCTGTTCCGCAATGCCCTTGATTCATTTGAAGCAAGAGGGGTTACAGATGATGATGTGGCAAAATTCAAAGGGGGTATCGAATCACAACTGATCAATGGGCTGCAAAGCGTTGCTGGTAAAGTATCCCAGCTGGCTGCTTTCCAGACTTTCACGGGCAACCCCAATAAAGTAGCTGACCTGATCAAAATGTACCAGTCCGTTACCAAAGAAGATGTAATGAGGGTTTACAATCAGTACATCAAAGGCAAATATGCAGTTCACCTGAGTGTTTTGCCCAAAGGCCAGGAAGCCCTGATTGCCAATACAGATAATTACAAAATCGATTCTTCTAAATATACTGCACCGGATTATGGATATACCGGGTTGAAATACATAAAAGCCAAAGATAATTTCGACCGTAGTAAAGTTCCGGGCAACGGGCCTAACCCTATAGTGAAGGTTCCGAAGTTCTGGAGAAAAGATATGCCCAATGGCATTCGTATGATCGGAACAGAAAGCACCGAGATCCCTACTGTTACGCTGACCATCACCATTCCCGGAGGGCACTTATTACAGGCAAAAGATACTGCCAAGATCGGGCTGGCTGATATGTTTGGTGACATGATGAATGAGGACACCAAAAAATATACTGCAGAACAAATGTCGGTTGAATTGCAAAAACTTGGAAGCTCTGTCAGCATTGGCAGCAGCTTTGATGGCATTACGGTTAGTGTACAATCATTAAAGAAAAACTTAGATGCCACATTAGCCTTAGTGGAAGAAAGACTATTCAACCCTAAATTTTCTGATGCAGCCTTTAACCGCATCCAGCGCCAGAACCTGGAGAGTTTCAAACAGGCTAAGGCAGATCCTGCATCAGTGGCCAGTAATGTTTTTGCCAAAATCAATTATGGCCCTGACAATATCCTGAGCATGAGTGAGGCGGGAACTGAATACACAGTGAAGAACCTGAAACTGCAGGATATACAGGATTATTACGACAATTATATCACTTCACAGGGAACCAAAGTGGTGGTCGTAGGTGATGTAAAACAGGAAGAGGTATTACCCAAACTTGCTTTCCTGAATAAATTACCCAATAAGAAGATCGATATGCCGAAAGTGAACAGCACGCCGGCACCCATTGACAAGACAAAAGTGTTTATGGTGGATATTCCCAAAGCCGCACAATCTCAGTTCCGTGTTGGTTACGCTACCGGGCAGAAATATGATGCTACGGGAGATTACTACAGGAGCATGCTGATGAACTATGGATTGGGTGGTGATTTCAACAGCCGCCTGAACCTGAACCTTCGTGAAGATAAAGGCTGGACCTATGGTGCAAGAAGCGGTTTCAGCGCTAATCAGTATGAAGGCGATTTTGAATTCAGTGCCGGCATCCGTGCAGATGCAACCGACAGCGCCCTGGTTGAAGTAATGAAGGAACTGAATAATTACAGGACAAACGGCATTACGGAAGCTGAGTTAAAATTCATGAAAAACTCATTAGGCCAGCGGGATGCCAGGAGCTATGAAACGGGCTTCCAGAAAGCAGGTTTTATCCGTCGTATACTGGATTATAACCTGCCTGCCAACTTCGTGGACCAGCAGAATAAATTACTGGCAAAATTAACCAAAGCAGAAGTAGATGCTGTGGCCAAAAAAATGCTGAACCCCGAAAAAATGAATATCCTGCTGGTAGGCGATAAAGCCAAAATCCTCGAAGGAGTGAAAAAACTGGGTTATGATGTAGTTGAACTGGATGTGGATGGCAAACCTGTTGAGAAAAAAGCCTTTTAATTAAAAAATGCTTACCCTTAAAAGCCGCTTTTAAAGCGGCTTTTTCATGCCCGTATGAGTAATTCTATGTAGTGCTGATTCTACATAAGTCATCATAAGAAAATTACCTTTTTATAAGCGGATGCACTATTTTATCCTGCTGCTGTTTATTGTTCCTTTGCCCTAAGAAAGAGATATTACTCAAGATCAATATAGTGACTGAGACCTGTGAATAACCCCGGTAATAACTCGAACTCTTTGAAAAAAAATCCGGGTACAATGAAATTTGATTTTTCCGCCTGCATAATATTATAACAGGCGGAAAAATCAAAAACCCAACCCTTTTATGAAAAATAAATACTGATTCCTATGCAAGCCACCTATTCATTAAGAGAGCTGGTCAGCAATGTTGTGAAAGATTTGCTGCCGCTTGCCGTCAACCGGGGAAGTTTTTTTATCAACGATATCGATCCCGGTATCAGCGTTAACACCAGCAATGATATGCTGTCTGATGTATTCAGCAACATGCTTAAAAAAGCTGTGATACATACAGAAAATGATTGTATCAAAATTTCTGCACAGAAGATCAGCGATATCATCTTCCTGCGGGTAAAGGAGACTATTCAATGTTCCTGCCCTGAAATTATCAGCAGTATGCAGGAAATTCAGCCCAGTGCTGAAAAAATGAGAGCCTATATTTCTATCCGTGACAGGAAACTGAACCGTATTGACCTTGACCTTGTTTTCTACAACGGCAATAAAAGCAGCAGGGCAAAAGCAGCTTAATATTATTTTGGTTAAGGTTTATAGCAAAAAGGGCGACTCATCTGAGTTGCCCTTTTCTTCAATATTCCTTTATAAAAACAATGGTTGCAGCAGTAAGACAATCCGGTATTTAATAATGCTGCATAAAAAAATCCCGCAAAGCCACTAATATACAAGACGAAGCTCTATCGATTTTTCTCCCTGTATCTCATGGCTTTGCGGGATGTAGTCATTTTTACCTGCTCCTAAAACCAACTACCTGTAAACGCCTCGTTAACATTCTGACCCTTCATTTTCCTTTCTCTTTTCTTCCGGGCGGCCCGGTGCCTTAACAGGGCCACCACCATTAATAAAAGGAAGATTACTGTTAACGGCGGGATACCAAGAAATGATATCCATTTACCACCAAACATATTCCTCATCGGTCTCCTCAGTCTCTCAGCAATCATTTACATACTTGGTACAATCACCAGCGTCATGAAGAAAGCAACAGTCAGGCCAAAAATGATGGTCCATGAAAGAGGCTTCCAGAACACCACATTATCGCCTCCAAAGAAGATATGCGGGTTCAGGTCGGAGAACAATGTCACAAAATTGATATTGAATCCCACGGCCAGCGGAATCAATGCAAGGATTGCTGCCATCGCTGTTAACAACACCGGTATAATACGGGTCTTCCCGGCCTGTATAACAGCTTCTCTCGTTTTCAATCCCCTGGCTCTTAATTCATCCGCAAATTCTATCACCAGGATACCATTTTTTACTACTATCCCTGCCAGTCCCACGATACCAATACCTGTCATTACAACGGATACCTGCATACCCGTAATACCAAAACCAAGTAACACGCCAATTACACTAAAGATGATTTCCGTAAGAATTATAACCGATTTACTGATCGAGTTAAATTGTAAAACAAGAATAAAAAGGATCAGCATTAATGCAATCAGCAGCGCTTTACCCAGGAAAGCCCCTGTCTCTGCCTGTTGTTCTCCCTCACCCGTTTGCTTGATGGTAACCCCGTCAGGTTTGGCCTTGAATTGTTCAATCACCTTTGCCAGCTCAGCATTCACACCGGTTGGTGTATATCCCTGTGTTTCCAATACATTTGAACGGAGAGTAATCACCCTTTTCTGGTTCTTTCTTTTTACACTGCCGAGGGTGCTTGTTAAATCAATTTTTACCAGCGATGTGATTGGAATATGCTTTACAGCGCCTCCGGCTGCCATATCACGGAAACTAATATTCATACTCAGCAGATCCACTAAACTCTTCCGCTGCAATTCATTATTCCTTAACTGGATCTTATATTCTTCTTTTCCCTCTTTTACTTTTGACACTTCCTGTCCGAATAAAGCGGTTCTTATCTGTTGTCCTATTTGTGCGGAAGAAACACCTTCAGACAAAGCCCTTTCCCTGTCCACCGTCATAGTAATCTCCGGGTTACTGAGATCAACATCCATTTTCAACTCTTCCACACCCGGCGTTTGTATTGAATCCAGGTAATTCTTTAAGCCAACAGCTGTCTTTATTAACTGATCAAAATCCTCACTGGCAACTTCGATATTCACAGGAGGCTCTGTCGGCGGACCGTTTTGTTCTTTATTGACCGACAATTCTGCTCCCGGGATTCCTTTCACCACTTTTCGTATCTCTTCCAGGTAGGGGGTGGTAGCCACACCATGCCGTTTCTCAAATTCTACAAAAGAGACCTGTATCCTTCCCAGTTCGGGTCTGGTACTCCTGTCACCACTCATCGGGTCACTTGCACCTACTGCCACGTTGGTGACCACACTTTCCACCACCGGGTTCTTTTTACCATTTTCCATGTCCAGTACTTTGTACACACGGTTTTCAAGCAGCCTTGTAACAGAGTCTGTATATTCAACGGATGTGCCCACAGGCAATTTCAGGTATACATAGATCTGGTTAGGGTCTCCACCCGGAAAGAATACAACAGGCACTTTACGTGCGGTAAAAAAGGCAAGAGAAAAGAAAAATAAACCAATCGTTGCCAGCAGGAGATGTACCGGTCTCCATCCTTTAAGCGCCCAGCGGAGAAGTGACTCGTAGTGATTCATGATCCATGGCAATGCATGGTTCTGAAAATACAAGATCCAGTCATTCAGCAAATACCTGTTAAACACCATTAATACAGCGAAGAACAGTAATAAATTACCGAAGAAAAGGTACATCGTGGAAGAAGAAGTAACGCCTTCCGTAACCGGCACCCTGGTGGCAAATCCGATTATATCCATTAAAACCCCGAACCCAACCATAACCCACAAAACCGGGCTTTTGAAAATGGCTGACTTTCGTTTTACCGGTTCATCATCAGCATGGTTCATAAAATCCACTGCAAACACAGGATTCATGATAAATGCCACAATCAATGAAGCCGCGAGGGTAAAGATGAGCATCGTAGGCAGGTAAATCATGAATTTACCAATGATACCCGGCCAGAATAACAGAGGAAAGAATGGCGCCAGCGTTGTCAGCGTACCCGCTAATACCGGGATAAACACTTCACCGGCAGCCATGATAGCTGATTTTTCTGATGATATCTTCCCTCCCCCCTGCATAAATATCCGGTGCGTATTTTCAATTACCACAATCGCATCATCCACAATGATACCCAGTCCGAATAATAAAGCAAATAACACAATGAAGTTGAGGGTCACATGCGAGCCAACAATAAGATCTGCCCCGGGCAGGAATACAAACGCCACAAACATACTCAGCGGCACACTCAATGCCACAAAGAAGGCGTTAGTTACCCCCATGAAAAACATCAGGATTATTAATACCAGCGCAAAGCCGATCACGATTGAGTTAACCAATTCTGTGAATGAAGCTCTTGTCTGTTTGCTCTGATCCCCGGTGATCACCACATTCAGGTCTTTGGGGAAATCATCGGCCTTCAATTCTTCAACAATCTCTTTTACTTTATCTGATGTTTCGATCAGGTTCTCCCCTGCTCTCTTGATGATATTGAGGGTGATTACTTTTTTACCATCCAGACGGGCATAACTCTCTCTTTCTTTAATCGTGTCTTTGATTTCAGCAATATCTTTTAAATAGATAGGTGCCCCGCTGGTATTTCTTACCACAATCCTTTTAATATCATCAGCAGTTTTGATCTGGCCTTTTAACTGCAGGTTTCTTTTCATATTACCGACTTCCAGCAAACCGCCCGTAATATCCATGTTCTCCCGTTGCACGGCTGCAGAAATATCATCAAAAGTGATACCGGAAGATTCCATCCGCTTATTATCAACATTGATCTGGAATTCCCGTTCAGGCGCACCCACCAGATCCACCCTGTTGATCTGTGTCAGTTCTTCCAGTTTATCTTTCAGATCATCCGCATACTTCTTTAAACGGACAAGATCATAATCGCCACTCACATTCACATACATGATCGGCTGATCACTGAAACTCACCTCCATTACTGTCGGCTCTTCTGTCAGGTTAGTCGGCAGATCCGTTTTTGCTTTATCCACCGCATCTTTTACTTTCTGCACGGCCACATCTGTTTTTACATCCGTGCTGAACTCAACTGTGATGGCGGAATAATCCTGCACAGAACTACTTGTCACTTTATTGATCTTGGCACCCGTGATCCCTTTGATCTGTGTTTCTATCGGGCGGGTCACAAGGTTCTCAATATCCTTGGGAGAGTTACCTACATAAATAGTCTGCACATATATTGTCGGAATAACAATATCAGGGAATTGCTCTTTGGGCAATGTTACAAACTGGTAGACCCCTGCCAAACTCACGAACACCATCATCAGATAGATGGATGTTTTATTCCTGATACTCCAGGTTGTGGGTCTAAACTGTTTGAACTTCCCGGTTATATTTTCTAAAACACTCATACAATTGGTTTAATAATTATGCGCCTGCATTTCACTTCTAATCCCGGCAGGCAGATCATTTCTATCTTTTCTTATCCTTCTCAATTATTTAACATCAGTTGTGATTGCCTGGCCATCATACAATCCCTGGAAACCATCTGTGATCAGTTTATCACCCGCCTGCAAACCTGATTTTATTTCCAGCTTGTCATGGTAGATCTCCCCCACTTCAACAGCTTTTTTCCGGGCAACCAGTTTTCCATTCTCTGTAACTGCCACCAGCACATATTTGCCTGTTTCATCATTCTGAATAGTATTCACCGGAACAGCAATTACGTTTGGCGCTGTATAATCCAGGATGCGGACAATCGATAGCTGGTTAGGACGCAAATCCCTGTCTTTGGGCAACCGGGCTTCAATATAGAATGACCTCGTATTAGGATCGATCAGCTTACCCACAACGGATATCCGGGTTGTGATCGTTTTGTTATTTGATTCCGGAAAACTGAGCTGGATCAGGCTTCCTTCCTTCACACGGGTCAGGTAATTTTCCGGCACATTCACTTTTACCTTAAGATTACTGTTATTCACGATCTGGATCTGCATACTGCCCGGCGCAAATACTTCACCGACTTTCACATTCATGGTATTTATCACCCCGCTGATAGCAGCATATACATTCGTCGTATTGAGTTGCTCCTGTGCCAACCGCACATTCGCCTGCACCGCATTCAGCTGGCTTTGTAGAGCATCCACGTTTGTTTTGGCATTCAATACCTGTATTTCAGTACCAATATTCTGCTTCCACAGATTCTGCTGACGTTCATAAATACTTTGTGCCTGTGCAAGCTGTGCTTTTATCCCGCTTACCTGCTGTTGCGCTGCTGTAACGCTTTGGCTGAGTATTGCATCATCCAGTTTGAGGATCAGCTGACCCTGACTGACCACAGACCCTTCTTTTACAAATACAGCCCGTACCACACCACCCTGGCCGCGGGGAGCTACATAAGCCACATTCTCTGCATCAATTTTCCCCTGCAGGTCTACGTAGTGTTTGAAAGTATCTGTGGCGATTGCAGCAATAGTTACCAGTTTCGTTTTGGCATTATCAGCAGCTGCAGGATCCAGTTTGATGATCTCATCCTGTAACTTCTGTATTTCGGCAGCCACGTCTTTTTGCTGCGTTTTCAGTTTTTCCAGCTGTGTTTTTTTATCATCCAGGTCACCCTTGCCACTTTTAGCGGAAGTACCTCCGCAAGACACCAATACCAGGGCAGTGACAGGAACCAGCATTATTCTTACAAACTGTTGCATATAATTTATTTTAAAAGTCATGATCGTTGATTTTGGTGTTGATTATAATTTACCGGTTGCTTTCATAAAGTCAACCCTTGCAATGATAGCATCATACAATGCCGTGATATAATTGGTTTGTGCTGTTTTCAGATCTGTTTGTGCCGTATTGATTTCCGTTTGTGAGCCGGTACCCACTTCATATTTCTTCTTGGTCTGCTGGTACACTCTTTCTGCCAGCTCCATGTTTTTTTTCTGGTAGTCCATATTGGTAATGGCGGAACGGAAATTATTCTTCGCTGTTTCCACCTGCTGATCAATTGAAATCTCCAGGGCACCAATCTGGTTCTCTGTTTTTTGTAAATCGATCCTTGCCTGCTGAATTTTTGATTTGGTATAAAACCCGTTGAATATCGGGACGGAAATGTTCAGGCTGACAGAGGAAACAGTGAACCAGTCGCCTTTACCGAAGAAATTCCACTTGTTCCGCTGGGCGCTTTTGGCATACTGACCGTTAAGTGACACCGTAGGTATCTGGCTCAGTTTGTACCGGCGGATATTAAATTCATTCAGTTGTTTACCGATCTGGGCGTACTGGTAATCTTTCCTGTCTTTATAATCATAGGTGCTGTTCTCCAGTATACCTTCTTTGATCTGTTCATCGC
>APMI01009714.1_pt1 | contig 12513 bp, 6 predicted proteins | sample 667938 | NCBI WGS metagenome assembly APMI01 (sample SAMN01084076, study PRJNA167559) | wastewater metagenome | biome: Wastewater | place: Denmark: Ejby Moelle, Odense | collected 2011-11-28 | reverse complement strand
GAAAATGTGCAGTCGAGATACTATATGGCTTGGCTGTATCTCGAACAAATGTATGGAAATAATTTTGTATCTAACGGGCTTTCGGGGCAAGGATTACCATAGAAAAAGCTATTTAATCTAACTACTAATATAATAATTACTTTTTGCTGTGCCCGTGTAAGTCGAGTATAAATCGAATGGATGTTCCCTTACTTTTCAAATCGGCAATGAATGATCTAATAAGTGTGACTTCAGGTACTAACAAAGCTATATCTCCTTCAGCATCCCATTTACGATTGAGATCTTTGCCACTTAAATTAGTACGGTAGTGTCCGAATATTACACCATCTGGGTTTATCATGGGAATTACGTACACAGAATAATTATTTAATAGAAATATTGCTTATTTGGAGCTAGTGTTTATTAATTTTGATATAACTCCTTCGCATACGTATGATCCTTGAGTTTATCCTGGGTGCTGTCTAGCCATAATAATAACTGCTTATTTGGGTCGGTTTTTTGTAGATTTTTTAATTGTGAATAAGTAAGCTGTCAACTATACACTGGCCATCGTTTTTCCGATTTTAACAGGCTCAACTGAAATACTATTCTTGATTGCTTTTTTATTGTTGAACTATGATGACGATTTTGTAAAATTATGCATTATAGTTTTCATTGTTTATTGCACTCTTGTGTAAGAATAAGGAAATGAGTGCGCTAAAAATATTTAATCGTTAGGATGTTTGCAGTTTATCACAAAACTAAGAGTGTAGTAATACTTTTTGACTCCTTCTCTTTATATTTTACTCTTAAAGTATTTGATTTGTTTCCCCTATCTATACCAACCTATCCTTGACTACTTCTAATTAAATATATCGTGAGGCTGAACTCCACCATTTTCAATTACCGAGTAAAATACAGGTCTCATTCCATAGTTAAATAATGAGTCGTTTTTAGTGAAATTAACAATATTAAATGTATAGCCAGTATTGGGTTGCATATTTTTAATGCAAAAATAGAACCATTGAGTACTGCCTCTTGAATTCGTGTCATTACTTAGCATCAAGTCATACGCGTATTTGTCTACTTAAACATACATGTACCAGTCCTGTACGCACAAAATAAATTGCCACACTAAAAATTGGAGTCAAATACAAGTCGGTCAGAGTTAATTATCTTTTTTGCATTTTTGTTATTTTATAGCTGATTTTTTACTCTATTTGGCTAAAGTATGCTCTGCATGTTAACATTTACTTTATCTCCTTGTAAACTGCTAATCTATTTTACCTGTCTCAATTTCTTCATGAGCATGCTTGCAGGAACGAATACGCCTGTGTGATAATTTACCCCTTTATAGCTATTGTGCTTGCTGTTATCGAATTTAATATAAACAAGCTCTGACTTCTCATAAAAAATGTTTAACGGACTACGCTTAATTGAAAGACCACTCTGTCCTTTTTTGACTCTATCATCGATTTATTGATAGCCAATTTACTAATATTTTTTACCTGCTGTTAATTTTTTCTGATTATCTGATTGAGCTATTTTGAAAGGACAATAAGAACTTATTTAATTATGCTGTCTCAAAGGTACTAATCTGCATCGTATAAAATATACTTTAGTGTAACTGTTTAATTATAGTCGGCTCCTTACTAATTGAGTTTTTTAGAGTATAAAGGTTTAGCTTATCCCACTAGTTATTTAAGCACTTCTTTAATCTACTTCTATTACTATTCGTGTTGAGACGCTTCGAAACACTATTATTCTTATTATTTTTTGCTCATGTACTTCACGAAAGCTTTATTACGACTAAAATAAATAATATGTAAAGTTGATATAAATAAGAAGAAGACAATAAGCAAATTAATCATGTCAATATTATTGTAAAATATGACGAATGATCGGTCATATTTATGAAATTTTTACTAATGCTCTCTTTTTACTTGACCCAAATGTATTGTACTTGTTACTTGCAGATTATTTTTTATGTGTAGAACTTTGTTATTTTGAGAATTTAGTAATGCATATTTTCTTATTTGATTTTCTATGCTTGGGGACTTGACAGCTTTCGTGAAACTTCTATTTGTTAGTTGCATAAAAATTATCTGTTTTCGTATTCGTTAAATTCTTGTTACTTTCATTACTTTTTTTTCTTTTCTTTTTCTTCGATATTGCACACGTTTAAGTTCTGCTGTTCTTAACTGTCTTTACAATGGGAGTCGCTGGCATTAATACAGGGTATTAGTCCGGCTAAAGTAACTCGATCGAAGTATGAAAATTTAACTTTTATCTGTGTATTTTTTGTTTCAACTCGCTTATGTATTCTTTCAAAATACTTTAGGAGTAATATCCAAGTTAGTTTTGATGTTCATGATATCTTGACTATTTTTATATAATTTGGGATGCTTGTGTTGTTTTTTTATGACTTTTTGAAATTGAATTTTCGCTTTTTTTGTTTGTTCTCAAAATATTTTAACAGCTATTGCTAAATTTCTTTAAGCTTTTCCTTTTTTACTTCAGTTTACTTTACTTTGTTTTTAATTTTTGACTTGAATGATTATTTATATCACATTTATAAGTTTCAAAATTCTTTTTACATTATACCTCACTTGCTTTTGGTTTGGGTATCTTCTGACTTTTGTTTATGATAGATTTTAGAGAAACTTTATAACATAAATCATTTTAATGTTGCTTGTTATGTTGAATTTTTTTCAATCTCTAGACAATTTTACTTTCTGATTTCTTCTAAACTTGACGACCGTATCTTGCAGAATTAATTTAAGGTCCCTTAGTAATATTAGTTGTATACCAATTTCGTTACCCTGCTTTTTCAATATTCTGCTTGAGAACAATCGTATCATTGGACTAACTATATATGGCTGATTCTTTTTATTTTTAATGTGAGAAACTATTTAATAAATAATTAAATGCCTATTAATTATCTGAATTCTGTTCATTAGAATCACAAGCAAACTTATCTGAGAGATTTAGGTTCAAATCCTTCATAAGTATTTGTCTGATGTTAGAATAATATATGGCTTTCCTTATGTTCATAAATTGCTGCACTATTCTAAATGTTCCTTAATTAGAAAAATTATTTGTAGATTTTAACGAAATATCTTCAGGAATTAAAGGTATATATTGGCAATATTTATAATAATCTGAGCACTCCATAAGCTTTATCTTACTTTCATGCAAATCAAAATATTTTAAGGTCGACAATATTTCAGACTTATCTTTTTAAATATTTTAGTTTTTACAACAATTCTACAATTATTATTCGTTATTTGAGCATTCAATACTTTATTACTAATGTTATTGCATGTTTCTGTCTTGAGATGAGAAAATAGATTGTGTAATTTTATATCGTATTACAATATTGAGTGTCACCCAGTTAGACCATTTACTACTTTACACTCGCTGAAGTTTATTAAGATTAAACTAATCAAAGCAGCACATTTTGCACAGATGTTTCATTTTAAGACTTCTCATTCTTTTCCAAAACATTTGATTTTTGGTTCCTCGTTTAATGTACTATTACTGACTCACATGCTGATCATTATGAGATCGACCACTTTCAAGACAGTCTTTCTGCAGTTGTGGTCCACATTATAGGCGGGAGTGCTCTTGTGTAATGCTGTTGCTGCTGTGGGATCGTTATTTGCGAATGTTTTGCATTACAAAATACAATTCATAATTTTGATCATATTATAATATATATGTTAAATGTTTAGTTCAGCCTAAACTTTATTCGTATCATTATTGATATAAATTACTCTAGTTATCATAAACGATTTTCCGTATATTAATGCCAATTTGCAATATCCTCGTATGAATATTAAAAATGCTCTAAATATATCTTGAATATGCTTGCTGGTGTTGAGGATACTGTTTTAAATTAACAACTGTGAAGTGAGTAAATTAAAGACAATTATAATCAGCATCAAATATCAAATGTAATCGCAAATGTTGAAATGGGGACTATTGGTATCTGTATCTCTACTAGTGTGCTCGCTGGAGATGTTCCCCAAGATGTACGAGCTTGCTTCTCGATAAGCAGTAGTCTACTATCAGACCGACAGATCTAACATCCTCATGGTACCTAGCATGTTTACTCTGCTCTATATCCTACTGACGCCTGTCTTAATGCCCTTCTTCAGAGCCTACTATGTAATAATCATGCAAGTCGGTATCTCATTGAGTGGTGTCTGCTGTATTGGTCAGTATTTGTCAAACTAGAATTATACAGTGGCTCTCATGCTTTCCGTTATTGGAGCTATATGTTCTGTACCTCTCACAGCTGCTCCTTTCGGACTTATCTTACTGTTTAGACCTAAATAGCAAGGCTACGTTGTCACATTGCCTTTGTTTATCCCAGCGATTGGACTAAAAATATTATTCATGTATTTTAACTCTTAAAACACTGACCCTAACATTCCTGATGATGATATAAGCATTAGAATTGATAAACTGTAAGGCATGACTCTAATCATTGCAGTATTAGGGACAATTAGTGCAATTTTATCATTAATTTTACTTCAGAAAATAGAATTTGATGTAAAAACTATAAATGAAAATAAAAGACCCAGATCAAAAAGATTGGATACTTATATGAAATTTGCGGATGCAAACTACTTAATTGAGTAAAAAAAAGGAATCGCAAAACTTGTTGAGGAACTCAGAAGTGAAATTGGAACTATGCACAAAGTTATTGTAATTTTATTTTCTCTTGGAATCACTCGAGGAATAAGCATCACCTACGATTCAGCAATATGCGAAGTATTAAAGAAACGAAACTTTCCTTACTCAGAAATCGCCTAAATTAGTCTTTTTTCAGTGATGGGCGCTGGAATATTATGTGCTTTGCTTTACTGGATTTCATTTAATTATAAGTGGAGGAGTCATTAAGTCGTCGTTACTTTCATATTTGCAGGTTGTTTGAGCACAATATACTTTTTATTATCTTCCTTAACATCGAATGCTCAAATTAACAGCAGACCAATTTTACAAATAGCGAGTTTAATAAGTACTTTTGGTCTGACTTCATTTATGTCTGTAGCTTTCATGAGTCTGATGGAGTTCGCTCCACCACTATTCATTGGTGCAATCTTTATATACATTTCCACTTTGACTAGGTTTGCATTAAACTTAATTTACTAATAATTTGGAGTTCTTAAAATAATAGCGGTGACTCCTCTCTTTATTTGGTCTCTGGTATTCATTTTGAGCTCATAAAAACACGATTTATAAGCGATCAAACGTTAGTAAGACCTATACAAGTAGATCCATGATGATCATCTAGATCACGATGAGAAACCTTAAATTTTAGATATGCATGGTAGTAAATAATCATAAGTGTTTGAAGTGATTAACGTAGAGAACCCGCCATAGAAGGAGCAAGCTAAAAACTAGTAGCTTATCTGATGATATTTCAAAAAGTGATTTAATTTGCTGTTCTATTTGCTTACAATTATTAAATATTCATAGTTTCTCTCTCATATGCTTGACTTAAATATATTTAATATAGTATACTCAAATTATACTAAAACAACGCATTATTTTATTGATAATTTGTTTGTGTTTGATGGATAGCGTTAATATTGAGATTCATGAAGTATCATTTCAGATCAGATTGACTTCTTGTTGGCCATAAAGTACAGAGTCTGGTAGTTGGGTCGGTATAATTTGAATAAATTGAACCCGACCAGAGTCAGTGCAACGACGAAGATTCCTTTGGCTAGGGGCTCGTTGATTAGCTTGCTCATCAATTATATATCAATTATGATACTCTCAATAATAGCAGCATGAGTATATAATAGTCAAAATAGTTAAGTTTTAAATTGTATATTACGATGTTCGAAGCCAACTCCGAGAACAATTTGCTCACCAATCACAATGAATAATGTACCACTTGATTAATACAGACAATTTCGATGAATCCATTGAAATTAAGCCTGTGCAGCTGAACCCCACTAAAGCTGGAGTGGCTGGCAAGATTTCTCAAAACTCTAAATCAAGTCTAGGAGAGTATTAGGCTTATAAGTTATCGAATTTGCTCAGGAACCAAGAACAAAATATCTAATACAACAATGGGGGTAATAATTATGGACATGAGCATCATAAAGTTATTGATGTTGTGACCATTGATGAGGATTCAAATGTTGTGCAAATTGGACAGCAGTTTACAGAAATCATGGCTAAGCATGTCGCTAATTAAATCGCATTTATTGTTGTAGTGGGTGATACTGGGGCAGGCAAAAGTTTCTATTGCGATCGAGTTCTGAACTTAGCTGAAATAAAAGGCAATCATGTACACATATTCTTAATTGTAGTATTCAAGCAATCAGCTGCCTGGTATCTACATGTTCGAAAAACCATTCATAAAAGACGGTCTTAATATATTCGTGCTTGAAATATCGAACTGTCGGTTCCATGAAGATATATTTAAGGTGCTCAATGTTATTGGTACTATATTGGGTTCTGCTTATATCTATATCGCCAACATTAACTAAAATAAATAGAAGAAGTCGTATAGCGAGTTTGCGAAAAGTTTAGGAGTCTGTTTGAATGCTTTCGAAATGGAATCAGGCAGCGGAAAGTAAATATTCAATACTATGACTGTGCCTAAATTATATGTGATGTCTCGCCCAAATGGAGACAGTCCTGCTCAAGTAGCAAAATAAAAGATATTTTTCTTCAATTAAATCGAACTTTTAAACTTACCGGATGCTGCAGCAAATAAAAGAGTGACTCCATAGTAGCAATCATCATGCTCTTTCATGGCGAGGGAATTTGTAAACTCCGATTATATTAAATAAGTGTCAAATAGTTTCAAACATGTTGTGTCTAATTTACAAAATGAGAAGAAATTGCTGGATTTGGCATACAATGGTAATATTGTAGGAAAACTCATGCAGGGCATTGCTGCAAGAATGAATTCTCATAAGAATATTGATGTTGAAGATTTGTATCAAACGTTAGTGAGCGAACTGTATATCTCGGCCTACAACTATTGTGTAATAAGCTACCATGATGAACTGGAGCCTTACTTCGATGATGAGCAACCAAAAAATCTTGAATAAATGTTGAAAGTGTTACAAAAAGCTCGTGAAAATGCTTTAGACAGATTTGATGAGTTTAATTTGAACAAAAATTAATATTAAAAGTATTAACGAAAGCTCATTGATCATATCAATGCCAAGTAAAATTTAATCTGCTCCATCAACATGCAGAAAACAAGAGAAGCATTGTATAATTAGTTGAGTACTTTTTCCAGAAAGAACAGTGATGCTAAACAAATTATCACCAAAATGAAGTAGTTTAAACCTGAGCTTGATCACGGAAGAGCAGAAGCCTTGCGATAAGTTATGGTTGATCTTTTGGAAAACAATCAAGGTTCTTCAGCAGCACAAAGGCTCTCTAAGCTGCACTAAGAAAAATAATTACTGTAAAAATAGTTCATGACACTTAATAAAAAGAATATTGAGTAGGAACAGATTCACAAGAAGAAATATGACTAAATTGATAAAAAATAACAAGAAATAGACAAATAAATAAAGTCATACTTGCAGAAAAGTAGTGCATCACCTGATAAAATGGATGCAAATAGCCTTAACAAACTAAAATCATAGCTAGAAAAACTCAAATAAAAACAGAGAGCAAGTGAATAAAAATTGAATACATTCAAATCACAAAATAATGAAGCAGCTATAAAGCAATCATGTGAGACTTATCAACAAAAAATAAACTCCGTTGTCTAAAAATAAAAGCAAGTGGAGAAAGAGCTTGAAGAGATAATCAATTCACAAAAAACAGCAAACCCTGAAACAAAATCACCTCAGAAAGCTAAATAAGCGACAGCAGCATCAAAGATTAAACAATCAGAAGTTAAGAAAGTGTAACCTAAGAAAGCCGAACCAGCTAAATCAGCTGTCAAGAAGTGATTATAATTACAATTTTATTAATATAAAATTAATATTAAAAGCAAATGTAACGATCTCCTCAAGCAAAGGCATGCAAGTCTCATCAAGAATAATCCGCTTAATACTATATTGCTAATGAGCCTTGGAATAAGTTCTGCAAAAAGTGTGCTTTGAATCGTGCCATATGTGGGTACAAAACAGAAAAAAACTTGAGTCCACAATAGTTCTAGAATAAAGTGGTTCTATCTTCTTTAGTAAATGACCTTAAAGTCGTAATTTAAGCTTGCGAGAAACAAAGTGAACAAACTTCCAATTTCGTATAACAGTTAAAGAATCAGTTACAGTCATTTGTCGACCCAACCCTAAAAATAATTGATGAAGAAATCAAGTATCTCACAAAAACTCGATAAAAAATACTGCAGATTTATGATGAGCAAGTGAGTAGCAAAATAAATAAATGTCATGAAACTCAAAGTAAATACTTCATGGATTCGATTGCCTTCAAAAAATACCTTGATAACTTGGAGACAAATTATTGCGATATTATTGTAGACACTCGAGATAAAACAGAGGAATAGCAGTTCACAAGGCAAACTTCATTAATTAAAACTTAGTTGTAGAGATGTAAGAAATCGTTAGCACTTGAATCTCGCATATAAATAAATGAGTACGTCTAGAGGGTGAAGTTGTAATTGAGTTATCAATTTAAGGAGCTGAACTCTCGAATTCATCCAAAATAGCCATAAGTTGTTCCAATAAAAATAAAATAAATAAACTGCAATGAAAGCAGACCGAGTTCAAAACCGCATTGCAAATAATCAATTTAAAGCAACTACTGTACACATCGCAAGAAAAATTCATAATTAATTGGATAATAATAAAACAGGGCCTTTCTTCAATTATCCCATCGCCCGTCCACTTTGACGCTTAAAAGCTCAAAACGTAATAACTCAATCCCCATCAAGACTAGAAATTGAACTATTGAATTAGTCCTATTTTTATTTCTTATTAAATTAGTATTTACTATCGATTTTTATGTTATAATATTATACGTGTAAAAATGATCAAGATATTTTTAGTCTTCTTCGTTCTTCTTCTTGTGACTCAACAGAAAGGTCTCACTCAGAAGGATCTCGAAAAGAAAATGTTATAGTTTAACATGTCGCCTACAGTCAGCTTACTTTTAGTATATGATTCCATAAATCCTAACACTCCCCAGCTTTAAGCTCTTGTCGACCACATTGCGGATAGGAAAAAGGGATATTTCAAAGTCATTAAACTCGACTGCAACACAGAAGATGAAGAAGTCGCTAAAAGCTTTATTTATTGTGATGAAGAGTATCGTAAACAATTACCAGCTTTGCTATTTAGCGAGCCTAACCTCAACACTGATTCAAAAAATACTTAAAATGGGGGCGCACTTGCATCCGTAAAACCTTATCAGGGACCTCTCGATTAAAAAAGTTTAATGAATTTTGCTGTCCCATTGATGAAAATATTTAGCGTTGAACTAAGAACTTCAAGAGATCTTAAGAAATTTGAGTAATCGAACCCTAAGGTACCCAAAATAATCTATTTCACTGATAAGTAAAAGAAATAAAAAATTCCTCCACTATACAGGGCTCTAACAGCACATTTTAGACAAACTATTGCCTTTGCACATGTCTTCGAAAGCAGTCAATTAGTCAAAGATATGAATATTACATCTTTTCCAGTATTCCTCCTGAACGGCAAACAGAAAATTGAGATAAAACCAAACTTAACAGAGGTCATTTAAAGACTATAAATGATTAAAGGATAACCTACTAAAATTATTATTTAAGAAGCGGATCCGTCAAAAGGAGTGGAATTAACATCAGAAAATTTATAAGAGCTAGTATACAAAGTTTCGAAACATGTACTTATCCATGTGATTGGCTAAGATGGTAAGAGTCATCCAGAATGGCAAAATTGTTCAACTAAATTTGGAAAAATGTTTGATGTATATGAAACTTTTACTTTGAAAGAGGCTCTTGGAGTAAAACAGACACCTGCTTTAGTTTATTTTCCGAAATCTCTCACTAAGAAATCAGTTCAGAAGACAATATTCACTGCTAAAGATACTTTTCAGAATATATACGCTGAACTTGACAATATTATATAAGACTTCACACTTCCGATTTCAAATTTTATTGAGCTACAAAAAATGACATCTGTTCACCTTCAAGATGACAAATTTGTGGCTGTATATTTCCATGATAAATAAATCCCAATTCCTTACAAAGTAATTTCAAATGAGCAAAAATATCAATAGGACATTGCATTTTTTCGAATAAAAGATCCTTAACCTGATGTGCTTGCTCAATATCAGATTACAAAATTACCTGCTTTGATCGTTATGATTGCCGACAAGGAAGCAAAAATGGATAAACCTCTCACTGAGAAATAAAAGAAATAGGGTAAAGTTGGAATGCAACTTAAAATAGCACTATACCAAGGCAAGTATCAGTACAGAGATTTGTTAAAATTTTTCAACTCCTTCTTAGTCGAAAAGAAGGGAAAATAAAGCGATGATGCGCATTTAGATGACACAAGCGGTCAACTTTAATAAATTAAAAAACAGCAACAGCTACAAAGAAAATGTGGAGAAGGCTGTTATTTGTTACTCGTAAATGGTAATCCTTAAAACGAAGAAAAGAATAAGAATTATTTATCTATTGTACAAAAATAGTCCCAAAAGTCTTCTGGTAGTTTCAGTTACATTGATGGTTCATGTCATCCATAATTCATAAGCGCTCTCGATATTCAATAGGACTAGCTTCCAGTATTTATTTACTTATAACCAAAATTTTAAAAATTCTCAAGGCTGATCGGCAGAGTTGAGTCAAACTCTTTAGCCACGTTCACTTCAAAGATCAGGATGCGAAAGGGTACATTTAGAGCGTATAACAATCTTGGTTTCGCAAACAAGAATTGCAAATAAGAGCATGAAAAACAAAAGAAGTTGTTTGAAAAGGATAAACAAATGGATGTAGAAGAAGCTGCAATTCTTTAGTAATTGAGAGCCTAAGAGGAGAAAAAAAGGTAGCAGCTTGAAAAATAACAAGGTTAGAAGACTAGAAAAAAGAATAAAAAGAAAAGACCAAAGAGATAATGGGAGAAAGAAGAGGAATAACTTTGAATAAATTGGAATAAATGATAGTTTAATGAATAATGTATTTGATACTAATTTAACTTAAAATTAAATCATTTGAGTTCTAGCCTAGATTTTTAAAATTTATGTGAAAATTATTTATATTTACTTATTGTTTTGGAACAGTTAAAAGGTTTATTGAATTTTCTTTTATTAATTTCGTCGTAGCATAATTGAGTATAAATTTTATAAATTTAGCTGCCTTATGCTTGTACTAAATTATTGCATGAGCTCTTAATAAGGTAATGCATTTTAGTTCGAAAGTTGAATTATTTTTCACAAAATGCAAAAAGTGTTCTTTCAAGAGGTACAAGCTTAACGCGAACTGCCCATTTGTTTTTATTCCGACTTTAAGGAGGTGGAAATTAAAATTTTTGGAATTTTACACCTTATATAATACATTCAAAGTAAACTTTTCCGTTGACAAAAAAAGGTACAACATAGTTTTTCACTTGATTAAATATACCTTTTATATATTTTAACTTCCCTTCATATTCGTTAGCGTGAAATAGTGTCAAATTATCATGCAAATATCTCTCTTGTTTTATCTATAAATGATTAGGTAATTTGTTTGTTTTCGGATCTGGAATTAACAATTTTTTACCAATAAAAAGTATACTCCCGCCTTCATTTAATAAACCAACGCATAATTTCGCTATCTTTTTCGTTGTCATTTGCTGATTCTTACTAATCTAGTAACATGTGAAACTATTGCTCATGGATTGTACATCACTTTATGGTGTAGATGAACACTCTTTAATTTCTTGAAAGGAGAGCAGAGGCACATTAAATGGAATTTTGCTGTGAAAGCCAAAATTATCTTAACAACACACACACTCAGCATTTCTATAGCAATTCTGCTCAAGTTTCAGTCGCAAATCAGGCCATTCTTCGAACTTATATCTTGATTTTTGAAAGTGAAGTTTTAGTATATCTTCTTTAATCAGCTAGAGTCGATTTTTTATTGCTTTGATTGCTGTATTTTTATCAAACCTTTTGGACCGATAGAAACACTTGAACAAAGTTCTATTGACCAATTATATCCAATCTATGGTGAAATTAATTTAATCATTTTCTTTCACTCCAAGGTAGGCTCGTAATTAGGTTTCAGCAGCTTGTATTTCTTTCAGCATTTCTGGCATATTCTCCCAAAAACTATACTCCTTGGCTCGTAAAACTCTTTTATTTTGTTATCTGGTTATTGAATTCTTCATAATAAAAAAATAGTAAACAAGAACCTGATGAAAAACAGTTTTGTATTTTTACTCAAGGACTTGATTACTTTCATTTTGTTTATTTTGGGCAAAAAACCAAACATTAATTTTTTTCTCAGAATTTTAGTATTATTATAATGATATATCCTTATAATACTATTAATTACTTCTACCCTTTACAACATCGTCAGGGCAGTATGAGAATATACATCGAAAATAGTCACTG
>APMI01003844.1_pt1 | contig 12516 bp, 9 predicted proteins | sample 667938 | NCBI WGS metagenome assembly APMI01 (sample SAMN01084076, study PRJNA167559) | wastewater metagenome | biome: Wastewater | place: Denmark: Ejby Moelle, Odense | collected 2011-11-28 | reverse complement strand
GACATTTCGAGCTGTTGCGCACAAAGATGCGGGACTTTCACCGCCACCATCCGTGGCGACTGAACGACGGGCTGTTCATTCCTCACGCCGACACGGAGCCACGTTCTCTGTCGTGGTGGGACGATGTTGGCTTCATCTTGAACGGACGTCGCGTGATGGTCTGGTGGCAGCATCCGTGTTCAAGGTTCAGCGATGAGATCGCCAAGCGGGCACAGCAGGAGGCAGGGGTGATGCCGGATGAGCTGCTGTTCCGTGACGAAGAACGACAGTGGAAGCGCGTCGGTCGTTCGAGAAAGCAGGTCGTAGTGCACAGAACCCAATGGTGCTCGGAAGCGCTGAGAGCGTACTTCGACCAGGTCAATGCGATTGAGCAGCGATTGATGCTCGAAGGGATCGACTACACCATTGGTGTGAGTATGACGATGAGGCGTTACCGCTGGGGAGTCGGGATGGAGTTGTGTGCTCCCATGGAAGCATGTGGTGTGGATGGTGTTCGCCGCCTTGCCTCTCTGGCAAAGAGGCTCGCCAAGCGGGAGGTGACGGTCGAGGAGGCTTTCCCAGGCTATCGGTACGATCGAGATATGTGGTTAAACGAAGCTCGAGACAGAGGGGACGCCATGAGTCTGCCGATCAAATGACCGCTATCCAGTGCTTGTTGACATGGCGATAGTCTATAGCGATATCCTTATTGGGTAAAAAACCTAGAGGAGGGCCAATGGCCACACTTTGTGAAACCTTCCGCTCAATAGCCTTCAACACCCATGAAAGGTTGATGGCTGCAAAGAGTATCGATTACCAACCCTCGGAGGAGACATTCACGGACAACATCATGCTTGACCTCAAGCTCAAGCATCCAGTCGAAATCTTCACGCGCCCTTTTAACAAGAGGGAAGAAGGTGTGAACGGGGCCGACTGGGAATGGTGGCTAACGAATGCCACTGAAGACAGTTGGCTCGGCCTTCGGATTCAAGCAAAGATCCTAAACCTCAAGCAGAACGAGTACTCCCACCTGCACCACAAGGTCGGTAAAGCGAAGAAGACCTATCAGCTCGCCAACCTGAAGCGCGAAAGCGGGCATGGTGCCTCTGTATTGCTTTTACAGCTACGGCGACATAACAAGTGCGGCGTGCTGGTCATTCGGGCATGCAGCAGAGGTTTTCGGTTGTTCCTTGGTATCGATCGCTCACGTGGAGTCTCTTCAGGCCGCTGGCGAGAAGAAAGGCTTCGAAGACGTGATGGAAAAGGCTTCGCCCTGGCACTGCCTTGTTTGCTGCTCTGGATTTGGTTCGGGCGACTTGCCGACTCGGGCGTGGAGCTTTCTGCAAGGGGCCCTTGAAATCAGAGCGCCGAAGCCTCGCCAGCCCAAGGTCGATGGCACATCGAGGTATCGCCTGTCAAAGCCTGCTATTGGGCCAAGAAGCCAACCACCAATATGTTCGAGCGATCATCGCCGGCGAGGGCGTGCTCCTCGATCAGGTCCCAAAGAATGTGGCTGGTGTTTTGGTTATTAAGGGCCAGACAGACACGTAGCCAGGGCTTAGTCAGCACGGGTTGCTGACTATGAGACCCAACCGAGCGAACGTTGTCTGTGCGCCTCGTATCCAGAGCTAGGCCGCCGGACGTCGCTATTCGCGACATTGCTAGGGGAGCAAGCGATTGAAGGAAAGGAAGTGACCATCGATCACCAAGATGAGCCGATTGAGATCAGTTCAGAGGCGCTGTTCTCAAAATTCAAACGGCAGCCAGTCCCTGTCGTAGACGGAAAGATCAAGCAGTTGCCGCTGCATGATCAGCTTGATCCGGACGACTTCGAACGACTGATTGCAAGGCTGGCTGAACCCACCGACGACATGTCGGTGCGCGCCTTCCGCTACGGCAAGTCGGGTAGCACGCAGGACGGCATTGACGTCATGGTCATCGATCCCCGCGATCGGAAGTGTGATTACTACGAGGGCAAACGGTGGGCGCGTATTGCGAAAGGCGATATTACTGTTTGGGTCGACAAATTCTTGGGTGGGCAGCACGCCGCTGACGCTCGCAAGTTCGTGCTATGCACGACGTTCAACGTGTTCGAAGTCACCGAGCTGGCGTTGGAGTGGAAAGAGTGCGCAAAGCGCCTCGCTGCGCGGCAGATTGATGGACACCTGTGGGACGGCCAGCACATTCACCAACTTCTTCGCCGTCGACGTCCAATCGTGAGTGAGCTGTTTGGGGACGACGTCGCCGATAGGTTCTGTGTGACTGATTTTCACGCGCCTGCAGATCCGCCGGTGCAACAGTTCGAAGCCGAGCGCATTAGTCAGTGTGGGCGGACGTTGTCGCTGAAAAATGTGAGCATCTCTTGTGACGTGTTGTTGCCAAGTGATGACGAAATGAGCTTAGGAGCTATCTTGTCGTTTGCACGTCGAGATCTTTCCGGCATTTCGATCTCGATTTCGGGTAAAGAGCTAGTTCGTTGGATGCAGTGGCGGGTCCATGCTGGCTCTGACGATGAGCGCCCTTACGCCATTCCGATGATCGATGACTCCACTAGAGTTGTCCTTACAGCAAACTCCGCTCGACTTGTCCTCAACCAGGAAGAGATCCTTCACTTGGACTGGGTGCTGCAGACGGCCTGGAACTCGTTCTATAAGACTGCCACCGAGCAGCTCACAAGCTATCGCTGTGGTCGATTTAGGCGGCTCCGTGGCAGCAAGGGGCCATTTGTGCTGGCCTCGGTCGACCGGACGCTGTGGCAGGCCATGCTTGCATTTGCTAATGCGCACGATGTTGCAGACGGTGATAGTCCGTGGCACATCTTCGATAGCGCGCCAGGCTGCCTGAAGGTTTACACGCAACAAGCGACTAGCAGGTTTGACCGTGGCTATCACGCCATCTTGTATGCGTACGATGTCGCCGGCATCTGGCTACCCTGGGAAAGCTCCGTTGCCATCGGGTGGCAAGTTCCTGATGACTGTGGTTCGTCAGCCGATGTTTCCATTCGCGGCAATTGGGATGCCGAGTTCACCCACGATTGGCTGCTTGAAGAGTTCATTCCGGAGGTACTCCGCTGGCACGATAGCTCACAGAGTCGGCCGGCGAGCAAGCGTCGCCTCTGGAGTGGGCGTGCTGTCCAGCCAGTTCTAACTAGGACGCTGGACGTATCTAGCTTCGCTTCGTCCTCTGCCATCGGATTGACTCTACGTACCGTTCCAGACCTACGTGACGGGCTGCGTCAGTGCGTCGGTGCTTTGCAGGTGCACTTCACCGGCCGACGTTCAGGTGCCCCGATCGAGCCTGCTTTATCCAAATCAGTGCTGATCGTAATCGACCGTGTACTGACTTTTGCGAAGCTGTCGTATGAGGGTTATTTTCGGGGGGCTCTACGCCTCCGGACGGAAGAGAACCTCGTCGATGCGGTTAGCGCCCGTGTGCGAACTTGTGCTGCAATCACCTCAGCTTCTGAAATGGATTTCATGCTGCGTGGACTGTTGGAGGTGATGGATGCTGTGACGGCGGCCCCAGCTGGCGAATGGCGCGCAATCGCCGCCATGTTGCAGCCGGTGCTTGATCGGTACAACGAGGATGTGATCTGTGACTTGTTTGCGGCGGATTCGTAGTTTGACGAGATAGCTGCACACATTTCCGCCAATATTGCCTCAGTGGCCGCTTGGTTTAACCAAACGGGCTTCCACAAAATCCGGGGCAGTTCAGTCTACTGAAGATGGGGCGATTCAATGCCTAGTGCAGGCAGCTCACCATCACAGCATCGCCTCTCTCGAACCGATACAATCTTTGAAGACAACGGAGGGGCTATGCACATCGAGACGGTCTGGATCCGCAACTTTCGGCGCCTCAAAGACACTCGCATCGATCTTGCGTCCGACATTTCCATCTTCGTCGGCGCCAACAACAGTGGGAAGACTTCAGCGGCGCATGCGTTACAGCTGTTCACTGCGGCTTCGAGAGAACGGTTTTCGCTCCATGACTTCAGTTCTGATTGCTGGGAGGAAATCAATGCCTTCGGCGAGGGGGCCGAAGGCATCGAACTGCCGACGATTTCCATCGACATCTGGTTCAGCGTCCGGCCTACCGACCTACATCGAGTCGTGGATCTGCTGCCTAGCTTGGAGTGGCAAGGCAGCCGAGTTGGATTGCGGGTCGAGCTTGCAGCGGCCGATGCTCCGGCCCTAAGGGCTAGCTTTCAAGAGGCGCGGGCGAGCGCTCGGCGCGCTCATGCGCAACCTGCAGCTCAGTTGGAAGCGGCGGCAGAGGTTGAGCCGGCACGAGCTCAAGGTAGCACTGGGTACGATCCGCAGCCTCGTACCCTCTGCGACTTCCTTGCAGATGCTGTCGGCGACCGCCTGCGGCGGGATTTCGAGCTGCGCTACTACATTCTTGATAATGCCCAATTCGACGGAGATCTGAACGCGGATCAGGGCTATGCGCCGCTGCGTCTTATGCCTAACAACGGGCGTAGTGGTAGAGATGTATTAACTAGCCTCATTAGGGTCGATTTCCTGCACGCCCAGCGTCACTTGTCCGATTCTAACGGCGGTGCGCGGTCCGAAGACCTATCGCGGTGCTTGAGTCGCTTCTACGAGAGGAACCTTGAAAAACGTAGTGAAGACTATGACGCCCAACGTGCTTTGTCGCAGTCCGAGAGCCTACTGAACGAACATCTAGAGCGAGTCTTTGGTCCCACACTTCAGAGGTTGTCTGATCTTGGCTATCCGGGCATTCACAATCCGCGCTTGTTGATCAAAACCGCTTTGAACCCTGCGACTATCCTCAGCAGCCACGAAGGTGCACGCGTACATTACGCAGTGGGAGCGCTTGGGGGGGTAGAGGCTACTCTTCCTGATAGATACAACGGCCTGGGTTTCAAGAACTTGATCTACATGGTGGTCGAATTGCTCGATGCCCATGCAAGATGGTTGGATATTGAGGAGAGCCGTCCTCCCCTGCACCTGATCTTCATTGAGGAGCCGGAAGCCCACCTGCATGCGCAGCTGCAGCAGGTCTTCATCCGCAAAGTGCTGGATATCCTCGCAGTCTCAGAAGAAAATACTCCATATTGCACCAGCCAGCTCGTCGTCTCGACGCACTCGCCCCACGTGCTCTTCGAGCGCGGCTTTCGGCCAATCCGCTACTTCCGACGCACAGCCGACGCCGGTGTGCAGCGGTCTCAGGTTCTCAGCATGGCTGCGTTCTACGACAAAGCCAATGACCCGAACGACCCCGCGGACCGCACAAGGGATTTCCTCGAGCGTTATCTGAGGCTCACGCATTGCGACTTATTCTTCGCTGACGCGGCCGTCTTAGTAGAGGGTAATGTCGAGCGGCTGTTGTTGCCGCAGATGATTGCCAAGACGGCGCCACGGCTTCAGTCGGCCTACCTCAGTATTCTTGAGATCGGCGGCGCGTTTGGCCACCGATTCAAAGGACTTATCGACTTCCTGGGCCTGACTTCACTTATCGTTACTGACATCGACAGCGTTTTTCCGCCCGTCGACGACGTGCAGCAATTGGGAGGCGAAGTGCTGGTCGACCAGGATGCCGCCGAAGCAGATCCCGACGCCGACGAGGAGGCCGAAGAGGACGACGCGGCTCGCCGTGGACGTAAGGCGTGCATGGTGCATGAAGTCGGAGCACGCACGTCGAATCAGACATTGGTCAAGTGGCTACCAGGGCGCGTCATCATCGCTGACCTGCTCGCGGCGACCGTCGATCAGCGTATCCAGCCGCGGGTCGTTACTGGGGATGCACTTGTGCGTGTTTGCTATCAGACGCCGGTCCAGGTGACTTGGCGTGGAGCGACTCAGGGTCGGACGGGCAGAACCTTAGAGGAGGCCTTCGCCTTGCAGAACCTGGCGTGGTGCCAGCATGCTGATCGCAAAGACCTTGGTTTGCGCGTAAAGGGCTGCAATAGGCTGGATGTCGACGAAATCGCACTGAGGCTGTATCGCAAGGTCAAAAGCGCAAGCTTTCATAAGACAGACTTTGCGCTCGCCTTGCTGGCTCAGGACCCCGCTGCATGGACGGTTCCGAGCTACATTGCGGAAGGCCTTCGATGGCTTGAGGAACAGGTCGCACCGCAGCCGCCTGCCGTGCGTGGGCTCCCGGCTGATAATGCGGATGCTGTGGCATGACGCGGCGTGTCGGACAGCCTGATACTCAGGCCGATCTGGACCTGCGCGCTTGCTTGGACGAGCGGCCCCAGCGCAGCTTCGTGATGGTAGCTGGCGCCGGCTCTGGGAAGACGACGTCGCTTGTGAAGGCGCTATCTCACCTAGGGCAGACGCGCCGAACTGAGTTCAAGACCCACGGCCAGAGAATTGCCTGCATTACCTACACTGAGGTGGCAGTCAAGGAGATTTGGAGCGACGTCGGAAACGATCCTCTCTTCCATGTATCGACGATTCACAGTTTCTTGTGGACGGTCGTGCGGCCATTTCAGGTCAACCTGAAAACTTGGGTAATCGCACGCATTCACGAAAAGATCGCCGACGCGCAGGAGCACCATGACAAGCCAAGGACACGGCTGGCGACACGAGAGCGTCTCGTTGCAGATATCGCCCGCTATCGGCGGCACCTTGAAGCCGTCGAGCGCATGACCCACTTCACCTACGGCGCCGGCAGTGACTTCTCGCGAGGCGTCCTTGGTCACTCTGACGTGATAGCAGCGGCCGTTGAGTTGATCGACCAAAGCCAGCTGCTGCGCGATATCGTGGCGAGTCAGTATCCTGTTATTTTCGTTGACGAGAGTCAGGACACGCGGCCGGATATCGTTTGCGCGTTTCGTCGAATTGCTGAGACCACTCCCGTCGAATTCTGCCTAGGGTTCTTCGGTGATCCTATGCAGAAGATTTACACGGACGGCGCCGGTGTGATCGACGTGCCCGCAGAATGGCGGCGGATCACCAAGCCAGAGAACTTCCGGTGTCCCCAGCGTGTGCTGCGTGTCGTGAATGCGGTTCGGCAACCGGGCGATGGTCTGGTTCAGACGCGAGGTCGGATGACATCGGTCGATGGAGCTCTCGTCCCCGTGGAGGGGTCGGCGAGGATTTTCCTCCTCTTGGCTGACGAACACCGTTCAGCAAAGCTGACCAGGGTCCGTGAATGGCTTAGTCGAGTCAACAATGACGAGCATTGGGTGAGCGAAGAGCGCGCAGCAGATGTTCGGGTCCTAGTGGTCGTGCATCGAATGGCTGCGACTCGGCTCGGTTTCCCAAACCTGTATGCAGCCCTAAACGACAATGCGCCTTCGAGCATCAAGGAAGGTCTGAAGGATGGAACTGCATGGCCGCTTCGCCCCTTCCTGACCTATTTGTTGCCTTTGGCGATGGCGGTACGTGAGGGCCGTAGGTTTGAGGTAATGACCATACTGCGTGCCAAATGCCCTCTGCTAAGTTCGGCGTGCTTGGCCCGTGTCAACGCCGCTGAGAGTCTGGCAGTTCTGCAGGACTCGACCATTGAACTGGCTCGTCTCCTTTATTCGGGCGATGCGTTGCTTCGGGATGTGCTCGTTTTTGCGGCGAATACCGGGATGCTGCAACTCGACGAGGTGTGGACCGACTATCTCGGCGCGGATCAAGCCGCTGTCGATGGTGACCCTGAAGCGCAGCATGTGGCTGCATTCCTGAACTGCCGTGTCGGCGAGCTCGCCAGTTATCGCCACTATCTTGAGGATCTGTCGCCGTTTGCAACTCAGCAGGGCGTCAAGGGGGCTGAGTTTGAGCGTGTGCTTGTTTTGATTGACGATGAAGAGGGGCGAAGTCAAAAGCATTTCTCCTATGAGAAATACTTCGGCATGGCCCCGCTGTCAGATACGGACAAGGAGAACATGGCAGCTGGCGTAGACTGCGTGGTTGATCGCACGAGACGTCTCTTCTATGTGTGCTGTTCACGAGCAACGCGGGACCTCGCGGTGGTGATGTTTGTTCTCGACACGGCCGCAGCCCGGGCAAAAATTGCGGAGGCCGGCCTCTTCGAATATGGAGATATCGTGGATGAAGCCGCTCTTGAGGCTGCACTGGCTTGATGATCGCCTCACCAAGGCCAACGGCCTGCAGACCACACGATGAATGCTGTTGCGAATGACGTTCAACTCAACGTCAATCCACCGATAAAGGGGCAGGTCGGATACGCTAAAAACTACTGGACTAAACGCAGTTTGAACGACTTTGACCCTCTGAAGTTCGGCGTTTTCAAGGCCACGTTCGCGGGCGAGCAGTTGGGGACGAGGCATTCCATGCAGACAGGCCGTCGAACCGTCTTCCGCCGACTTCGCTTGAAGACATCGTTCGTTGAGGGTTGCACCGCTTTGGGTTCCGAGGAGGTCCGCGGAGTCACAATTACACGCGGCGAAGCTACAGATCTCGGGACCGAAGCAACATACGGCTTGGCCAGGGATTTGTGATCGGGTCTCGTCTCCAAGCGTCCGACGGACTATTTTTGTGGTTGTTCAAGCGCCGCGGTCCCATTGAGGACCTCCGACGGACTTTTTTGCGTCGGTCAAATTTATAGAAATCAAAAGCTTACGCGTACTGTTCCCGACCGACTTTATTTGCTCCAGTCACAATTAAAGTCAAAAACTTCAAGTGCCCCTTGATGCGCCCGGTACTCCCGGGCGCATTTGCGTTTACAAGCTTGGCACGAGTTTGAAATCAATCAGGATGGGGGCTGCGAGGGCTCTCTACTCAGAGGCATAAGATCGCCGGGGGACTGTCGGTTGCTCGGCCGGAGCGGACGATGAAACAGCCCTTCACGAACGCCAGCTTTACAGAATGCACTTCACGCGCAGCGAAACATGGGTATGGACAAGTGCGTGTTATCGCTACATTGCTTGCCAGTTGGCTGACCACATAACAGCAGGCGTGCAACACTTCCTTCATCTCCTAAGGTGGCTTTCCAATGGCCTCAAACCCAAGCGCAAGACGGAATGCCCCTGCACAGAACAGATCGGACGATGCCAACGCCCGCAATAGCGCCTCTCGCCAGTCATTCGCTCCAAATGTCTGCCGCATTGCCAAACGACTTCGATCAAGTAGGCGCCGTACGCCGTTTTCTCCACCGACTTCAAATGCGAACTCTAGGCCAGGCTTCTGTTCACTGAGGAAAACATTAACCTGCGCCGGGTATCGTTCGTTGAGGCGGAAGTCTTTCAGATGTTGGGCGAGTCGCGCATATAGCTCCCCGCTCATCCCTTCGGATTTATCGATCTTGAATTTCACCTGCATCGACTTCGGCCCAATCTCCACATCTGCCGAAAGAAACTGCAGCTGAGACATATCTTCAAGATAAGCATGAATATGCTGCTTCTTCGGATCAGTGCGAGGATTTCGGGGCTTATGACCATTGCACTTGGAGCAAGCTGGTACGAGATTCAAAGCAAAGATGCTGAAGCAATTGAAGTGTGCCTTCTGAAGATGATGATCGAGATCTTTGATCTCGCCAAATCCGCAATAGGGGCACTCATTAACATTCAACTTGAGCGTCGAGCGCAAGGCCTTCAGTTTTCCGACCTCGCTGACTGCGCTGTAGGCACCAAGCAACGCCACTCGCGCCGCAACTGGCAGTCCGGCATCCTTCCAGTTTACGTTCGGACGCCCCGCTGCTAGTTTGTACTCGCGATACAGCGCCAAAACCTTTTCCTTTTGGATTTTGCTCAATGCTGAGCCAGGGGGATCATCCGGAAAAAGCTCGTCGAGATGCGCCTGAGCTGTGGCAATGCTGGGCTTTGGCAGGTTCCACATCACGAATCATCCTCGTCGGCTTGCATCAATCTGGACATCACGTAGGCGCGCCCCTGGTGACTCATCTGTCCATGCAAAAACAATGCTTCGATTTCTTCGTGATCTCTGTGTGCCGCCACCAACTTGTCGAGAACCGCGTGGTAGTCGGTCGCTTCCGCGTTAAGCCCAAACACTTCGGTCGTTATTAGTCCGATGCTCTCCCCAAAGGTCTCACTGCTAGGCGTCTTGACGATTGACTCAGTACCTTCTCGCTTGACCAACTTGACCGAGCGCGCTAATGACTCTTGAACCACAACTGGCGAGTGTGTTGCAACCACACAGAAAGATTCGTGCTTCTCCAAAATTTTGCGAAGAGCATGCATCAGCGCCGCCAGGAGCGGCGGATGCAGGTGTGTTTCTGGCTCATCAAACAGGACGAGTGAAGATTTCTCAAGGGTAGCCAATAGTCCGCAAATGACGAGCGCAGCAATCTTGTGCCCTGTGCTGCAAAGCAAGAAGCATCTCTGAACATCATTTACATCGGCATCACTTACCCCCTCGCCAAGTAACGGCGCAAATGCAGACCCATCCAGCACGGAAGCTAACAGCGTATCCAGTTGCCTCTTCCGCCTCTTTTTCCGCACACGACCAAGAAATACCAGAAACTCTGAGCACAGTTGATCAATAGACTTCAATCGCGACGTCGCAAGCCGATCAGCATCCAGGATCCCGTTTATGCCAACGGGCCCTTGGCTTTTCGACGAATATCCCGCTTTCGCCGCAATATCGCGAAGGCCGATGAATGCAAAGCGCCCTTCTCCTTCCGCAAGCTCCTTGAGAATCTTGCGACGCTCTCGTCCGTCAGTTCCAGGCAGTCGAAAGCTGTCGAAGGGACTAAAAGTAACAATGACTATACGTGGAAAGCCGATCCCGGATGGCGTGATGCTACCAAGCTCGCTAAGAGGTTCTCGGCCCCGCTGTTCAACGGTCCCGTGAGCAATACGCGCCAGCCGAGCGAGCATCGTGCTCTTCCCTGAGCCGTTCTTTCCCACGAGTACAGCAACTCGTCCCGGTAGAGCATCTGCCGACAAGTTTGGCAAAAGAGCGCCGCCCGATAAAAAGCTGAACTCCGTCGGCTCCAGCCATCCGGCCATTTCGAACGAAAAGTGCAGATCGTCCCCGGGCAGAGCGCTGTAGTCGTCGGTCAGTAGCCCACGGGCGAGACTTAGGTATCCCTCGTCTTTTCCGTCCCTAAATAGTGACTCCGTCCAGCCCTTCTCTTGCTGAAAACGAGGTACTAAGGCAGGTTTTGCTACTACGTCTCGTAGCGCGTCCAGAGCCACGCGACGCAGTTTGACCGGCAAAGCTTTGAGTCGCTCGTAATAGTCAAGTGACGTACCTACAGAGCAAAACTCCTCACTCAGACGTTCGAACGCAGAATCGACAAGAAGCCCATCTGAAGAACTCTGAGCCGCTCGGAGTATTTTGACGGGACCAATCAAGTCTTCGATTATCCTGCCGTTCGCATCCTGCGTAACGTAGGAAAGCCTATACAAAGTCTGAAAGCCGTAGTCATTCCAATTGTCCTGCTCCAAAACGAAAGCAGGCAAACCCTCTTTGGGCCAAGGTCCGCGCGGCTTTCTCACCAAAAAAGAAAATTTTTTCAATAGCCCTCTCCAAATTTCGACCTACCTGATCGCCGAACCGCGCAAACATTTCGACATAGCGTTAAAGCCTCGCATTATTTGATTGCTCTAAGCGAATGGAATCAACAAGCGTGTAAATCATTTCTCGAACGCAACATTTGAGATTTGATACATGGCTATCGAGAACTTCGGAAAGTGTTACAGCCCCCGTCGGATGGGATAGGCCAAGTTGTTCGCCACCACCAGCCAAAACAAATCCTCTCTGGCTTAGGTTGATTGTTCCGACGGGTACGTATTCGTAATGGGATATCTTATCCCTGAGCGATTTGCGATTTCCTTCTGATAGAACAAAATCAAATAGTGGCGAATACTTCGCGTGAACCAAAATGAGACCCTGGGTAACTTCGCCTTGCTTTAGTTTTCCGAGGTAAGTACCTAGCGTTCGGAATGAATGAAAATCGTTCCTGAAATAGGTGCAAACAGCTCTTGCTAAGTAGTCGAGGCACCTCCGATATGCAAGAATAAACGCTTGGTATTCAAAGTCCCAAACAAGCGTGTTGCCGAGGGCTATCGTCGAATTTCCGATCACTCTCCGGTAGTCGAATTTTTCGATGTTCTCAATGACTGTGCTTTCGATCACCTTTAGCCTTCCGTGGTGGTATAGAACACAAGCAAGGGTGTTCTGTACGTCCCCAAGAAATCCATTCACAAATCGGTGATACCACTTTTCGAGCTGTGGGTCTGAGCGCCACGCAGTGATGAAGTTGGGTTGTGGATTAGTAACGTAGTTATGGAAGTAGAGAAAAGATTGCCGATCAACTGCTGCTAGCTCGAAGCCTGCAATGGACTTAACTACAGCTAAACAGCCTTGAATTTCAGGGCTAGAAAAGCTCTCAAACATTTGCTTGAAGACTTCGTCATCCATGGGTAAGTTCGCCACGAAAATCTCTAACGTATAGATAAAGGGCGCGCCAAAGGTGCGTCCAAACGACCAGACGGAGCAAGCTTAGGGTAGGGTTAGATTTCTTATTCTTCATTTTTCCATTGCTTGCGAAGGCCAAAATTTGCCAGATGCTCGTCGGTAGTTTGGAACTGCTCTGACCCGATCCACGTGTAAGACAACGTAACCGAGTCGACGTCGGTGGATTCAATCT
>APMI01016883.1_pt1 | contig 12527 bp, 9 predicted proteins | sample 667938 | NCBI WGS metagenome assembly APMI01 (sample SAMN01084076, study PRJNA167559) | wastewater metagenome | biome: Wastewater | place: Denmark: Ejby Moelle, Odense | collected 2011-11-28 | reverse complement strand
CACTAGCGACGGCACGAAGTATCTGATCCCTGCTTCAATATTCATCGCCGCACTGATGCGGCCCATCAGGTCGATGCAGCGCTTCTTGTTCTCGCCGCAGGGGCTGGACACATTTTCCATACCTATCTTAGGGGGTGAGGACGGCCCAACCATCGGCCTCCATCTCACGGAACAGCAAGTCTTTGGTACGACTAATCAGGTACCAAAGACACTTCGAGCTGGCTACAGCTGGATGCACTGTTTCCCAAGTGCTCGACGCACCTGGGATAGCGTATACGAGGCGGCACTAGAGGGAAGGCTTGACATCGCTCTCCCACTCGGCAACCTGACCATGACCTTACACAGCGTGGCTAAGGGTGCGTATCGGTTAGTGACGCGCATGTGGATTGTCTCGATCAAAACTGACGAAACCCCGTTCGATTTCGCGGGCAACCATCCCAAGACTATCGCGCTGCACACTTTGGCGGCTGAAAACATCGACTGGAGCGCAACCCTCCACCCAAGTTGCAACATCGCCCCGCGCCAAGACGGGGACTGGAGCCTGTCCGATGACGAATGGGCCACCCTCTTGGCCAGCATCAAGATACCGATGGGCCGCAAGTATGACTCACGCCGAATCATAGACAAGATCCTGCTCAAGTTCGGGACGCAGACTGCCTGGCGTCATCTGGACTATGAAGAGCTGAATTTTTCTACAGTACAAACAACGTACCAGCGTATGCAGCAGGACGGGCGCTGGCCAGAGGTTGAAGTCTTGCTCGCAAAAAGCCGGCGAAGCGTGACTTATGACCTTTTAACACCCCATTTCTAGTAATGATTTCTGGCTTTCTGGATTCCAAGAAAGGCAGAAACATGTCAAAATTCACTGAATAAATGACCATACTGGGTCACTACTCAACAGGGAGGCTGTGAATGTCCAACCGCAACTTAGTGGAACTTAGCAGCAAAGCGTCGACCGGAAATGAGAAGGATGCATCCCTCAATTTCAAAGTCAGTCCTAAGTTCAAAAAGGAGTTCAAGGGGTTTGCCGTTGCCCAAGGGATCAGCATGACCGACCTCCTCAAGGAGGGGTTTGAACTTGCTCGAAAGATACGACAGCGTGATGGAGCGAGTGATTAAGGTGATGAACCAAACTCGACTATCTCCAGCTCAAGGTGGCTTCAATGGCGCTTGAGGCCAATAACTCCGCACAAATCTCGGCCGAATGGCTGTTCTCGATTTGTGACGGTATGGCTGCCGTCGACGGTTTAGTTGCCGTTGCCGATTACTCTTCCACTGGACGCCCTCCAGAGGAAGTCGCCATGATGGAGAAGGCGCGGCACTTCGGTGCTCGTGCTGTTTTTTTTGAAGCGGCTCACCATGGGAAAGCACAGGTCGCTCAGGCTTTCATCTTTAATGCCGACGATGAGCCAGACAGCCTCCGTTTTGCCGAGTTACATAAGCGCTTGTGGAGCTGGGGCGGAGTACCGCTAGTTTATCGAGCCTCGCCTGGTCGCATTCAACTCTTCCGTTGTGCTCATAAGCCAGACTTTATTGGCCGCAACAACACGCCTGTTTGCAGCCCTGTCCGAACGCTTCTTCTGGGTACAAAGATCGCCGAACAGGACATCTGGTGGGACGCAGAGAGGATTCGGAACGGGACGCTATGGGACGCCCCGCACGCGTGCGACCTCATGCTGTCGGCACAAAAGGCCGCACATCGGACGTTGGTTGATGCCGTACGCTCGTTGGCTTGGCGGCTTTCGCAAGAGAAGCTGCTTCCTCCTCGACTGAGCCGAAAGCTGCTAATTCTTTCGCTGCTCATAGCCTATCTTGAAGAACGAGCGGTCCTGCTTCCGGCTGACTTTAACGAGGCCCGCCAAGGCGCGACCAAATTCTTTGAGATTCTGGCTGACGGTCGAGCGCTGTCCAAGTTACTCGAATCACTCGAGGAACGGTTTAACGGCCACGTCTTCCGCTTAACGAAAGATGAGCATCTGACGTTAGTGGAAAGCACTGAGCTTGCGAGCTATGCTCGGCTCATCGAAGGCTGTGAGGACGGTAACGGACAACTGAGCCTATGGCGCCTGTACTCGTTTCGCGACCTCCCCGTCGAACTGATAAGCAATATCTATCAGCTGTTCGTTAAGGATACTTCAAGCTCCATATATACCCCTCCCGCGCTCGTCCGACTGATGCTCGAAGAAACACTGAGCTGGGAAAAAATCGACGGACTGATGCAGGGAGATGGTGTAATTCTCGATCCAGCTTGCGGATCGGGTGTTTTTCTAGTCGAAGCCTACAAACGACTCGTCTTGCACTGGCGTTGGCGTAACGGTTGGGCTCGCCCGGGCATTGAAGAGTTACGCTCCCTACTTCAGCGTGTACACGGCGTCGATCTTGAAGATGGTGCCGTTGAGCTTGCCGCGTTCAGTCTGTGCCTGAGCCTTTGTGACGCGCTTCAGCCTGAGGAAATTCGCTCAAGCGTAAAACTCTTTCCTCCGCTGGCCGACGTAACTTTGCACCACAGTTGCTTCTTTGATGCAAAGTCCAAAGGACTGGTTAAAGCACCTGTCTCCGTGATTCTCGGTAACCCACCATTTGAATCCTCCTTTACAACTGATGGAGCACGTCAGAGCTACAAGGCTTATAACACCAGCCATGGAGCGCTCGCGGACAAGCAGCTAGCGTACCTCTTCCTCCACGAAGCAATGGAAATGCTGACCGAGGGTGGAACCCTGGCGATGGTCGAGCCGGCGGGCTTTCTTTACAATCAGCATGCAGAGCCTTTCCGTCACGCCTTTTTCAGTCGCTGGAAAGTACGTGAAATCCTTGACTTTGTATCGGTGCGAGGGCTGTTTAAAAAAGGTGGTGCCGACCCCAAGATTGTGGTTGTGATCGCCGAGGCAAAAAAATCAACACCCGACGGTCAGTTGCTCCATGCTGTTTTCCGTCGCAGTGGTCGGGCGACCGCTGAACAGGGCTTCGACATAGACTATTACGATCTTCACTGGCTTCGCAGCGTAGACGCGGAGAGATCACGCGATGTCTGGAGGTCGAATTTGCTGGGAGGCAGTCGCGTCCACAGCATGATTTCGCGGTTACGCACCTACCCAACGCTGAAGGATTTTGCCACAGAGCGTGGCTGGAATTTCGGTGAAGGCTATTTCGGTGGCGAAAAGAAAGCCTCAGCTAACGTTCAACATCTGATCGACAAACCATTGCTACCGACCCAAGCTCTTGGCCCAGCGGGAATTGATCGCTCTCTGCTCGACAGCGTACCTGACAAGCCGATCAAAGATCCAAAGTCGGCTAGCCGGTTTATGCCGCCACTCCTCCTTATCAAGGAGCATGAGGATCTTTACCACGACATCTGGGATGAAGGTTACCTGACCTACAAGAATGAAATAGTTGGGTTCTCAGCGCCAGGAGACACCAAACAACTCAGAGAAGTTGAAAATTGGCTTCAACAAGAGTCAGCGGTGCTTCGAGCCTATGTTGCGGGAATCAGCTCGCGACTCATCACGCAAAGGGCAACATCCATTTTCAATGCAGATATTTTTTCGCTCCCTTACCCAGAGAGCCGAGATCTCGACGTAAGCCCGAACGAGAAAATTATTGCTGAAGACATTGTCTCATTTCAGCGTGACTACATCCGCTTGGGGACAGGCTCGTTGGTGATGAATAAGGCGCCGACTGAAGCGCTTGACGCATTCGATAATGTACTTACAAGCCAAATCAACGCCGTTTACGCCAGAAACTCGCTGCGTGCGCTACCCCTACAGCAGTGGGCCGGCGCCATCTGCAAGGCGTATTGCTTCGGCGACGGATCTGTTGATTGGTCTGATGCTAACGAGCTACGCAATAGATTGAATGCACTGCTTTATGAGCAACGCGGAACGAGTCTGACGGTTACACGCATCACTAGAGTTTATGATGGAAATTTCATATTCCTTCTAAAGCCCGACCGCCATCGTTTTTGGACACGATCAATCGCACTCCGGGATGCTGATGACGTGCTCGCTGATCTTCGCGCACAGGGGTTTTAACATGCTTGCGGACCAGGGAAAACATCAGCTGGCCACCGGAGCACTCAATCCCGGAGTGCTCCTGCCCGGAGAATGGCTTGAATCTCTCATCAAGTTCATTCGTGGCGTCTTGCCAGGTTGGCGCGATGACTCTGCGAGACCTGCTCAAACAGGGGAAACCAAACTCACAGCTCAACTGTGCTCTCGCTTAAATAGCGCGAGTCACCGCACGCCAGGCTGGGACTTCCTTCAATTTAAGCGGGAGGAGCCAGATGAGGCGGACGGACGCCGCTCAATCGATCTGGCAGTTGCTCCCTGTGATTCCGTCATCTGGATTGAAGGACGTAAATACAACGAATATCAGACCATCCTCCCGATCGAATGCAAGAGACTCCCTACTCCATCTGGTATTGATCGTGATGAAAGGGAATACCTTCATAGTCAGTTCAGCACCACGGGAGGCGTTCAGAGATTTAAAGCTGGCCACCACGGCGCCTCACATCCCCGTGCAGCGATGATCGGTTACATTCAAGAGCAGTCCATACCTGCATGGACCACTCAGCTTGATCAGTGGATTAACGAGCTGGAGAACACCCCAGTAGAAGGTTGGTCAGCGGCGGACAAACTTAATCTTACAAATCACGATGCTGCATCAAGAACAGCCATACTCCAATCGAAGCACCAGCGGGATGGCGGACTAAGCGATATTAAGATTGACCATCTTTGGATCGAGATGTGAGCACTGTCCAGCGCGTAATAGAGTATCGCCAAAGCCGGTTCTGAAATCATCCTTACGAAGATACTCAAGTATCGCCCATGCGCGAAGTTGAAAGCACTGCGTTTTGTCGAAATCTAGCTATACTCGATTTTGGCATCACGCACAGAATGAATATCACACATCGGAAGGCACCTTCGGCCGGCGCAACAGCCGCCCACCTGCGAGGCAGCAATCATAACGCCAGTTTCGCACCTCACAGCCTCTTCAAAATCAGGATACTCATACCCTCCGCAGCTTCGAGGGGATCTGAGCGATGAACCCCGTCTGTAGCACGCCCAGTTCAGTCACGGCCTCCCCGTTGCTCACCAAGGGGAGCATCATTCCAAATTTATTCTGTCTTAAACTCGACTTCGGCCCCACGCACCGTGCCATCCACGTGCCGAACACCCACATTCCGGAAACGTTGCATTCGGAGATCCTCCGAGGCTCGGTTGAAGGCATCTACCGGGAAACGCTCAAACTAGGCGGCCTGGCAAGCAGGGTGCTTCCAGGCGATCCAAGCCACATCGTCATCGGTATAAAGACAGTGTCCGGCGGCATTCTGACTGAACGACCAAAGCCGCTGACAAGACTGCTGTGGGCTCTTCGAGGGTGTGGCGTAGTCCTCTGTACGGGTGGCAGCGCCCTTGCCCTATCGTCAACGTGGTCGATCTTGAGCTCAGTGACTCTTGCCATAGGCATCCTGTCGCTCAAGACGGCGCTCGACATTCCCGGCCCCGCCAAAGCCACTAGGATGCTATCCCTTCTGAATTCCGAAGACATGAACTAAAATCTCCAGTATTCAAAGGAGATGAATATATGGTCATGGAACAAGGTTGCCTGCTGGCTTCTGGGCCACAACTGGGGCAGATGGGAGCCCAACGAAAACACGACAGCTGACTACGCGGTTTACAAACGCACATGTCTGCTCTGTGGAGACTCGGGGGCAAGAACGGAGTAACAAAACACGACAATCACACGCTACTCCAGGTTCTTTTGTCCTCCTAACGAACCACGTCGTGGGGATCGGGAGCCCCAACTGGCCAATGCGGTTTTGATTCGGCCAGCTAATTTAATTCCCCCAAAAACGACACACCCTTTTGTTTAAAGCTCCCTTGCGGTAAGACCAACGAAATGCCATTACCTGACGTCGCCCATGCGCTCAAGTCGTTCCAACAAGCTCTCTCCGACAATGCCATACCAGTACAGAGGGGCGACCTAGATCAAGAGATGCTGGTACACCTTGATCATCCTAATGGAGCAACCCGGCTCAGCTATGCGAGGATGTCGGGCCATACAGTTGTAGCTCTAATCCAGTTTGTCCCCTGCGAGCCGTATGAAGGAGAGCGCTGCTTCAACGTAGGCTGGGCAGTAGCAGAGGCCTTTCAGGGGCAAGGGAGGGCCCGCGAAGCAGTCACCTCCGCCATGAAGGAAATGAGGAACGGCCTTCGCCGTGCCGGGATCGACGCCTTCTGGGTTGAAGCTATCATTGGAGCGGACAATTTGCCCTCGCAGCGATTAGCAGAGAAGGTGCTGTCTGCTCCAATCCAAAAGAGTACTGACAGTTTCAGTGGAGACCCCATTGTGCAGTACTTGCGCCGGATTGATGCACAGACGGCTCTGCGAGATTGAGGGTATATCACAGAACCGACCCGACTGTGACTCACAGAGATGTTCGGGCTGGGGGAGTCGTTGATAGCCGAGTCGGGCGACCGGGACGGGCTCTTCCACGCACTATTTGATACCTTACGCACGTCCGGGCAACTCGCCGCGGAAACCTGCGCGCTGGGTCTCTCCCTGCTTGGCACCTTGGGCCAAAGGGCGTACGCGGCGGATTAAGGACCGCATCACTTGCACCGATCACGTTCTGGTAGCAAAATTGCTCAAGAGCTCCGGGCAGGAGCTAGGCACCCGCCTCACCGAAGCTGTTGACAGCACTGCCTTCAATCTCTTGGCCTTCATGAGCAACCTCTGGCTCGGATGGCGGTTGGCGGGTGACGTCACTATTTGGGCCCGGAGTTAAACATGATCGGCAACGACATTCGCCCGACGACTATCGTCGGCATCAAACGCCTCGCCAATTCACTGCACAAGAGCGAAGGCCTCAAGCACGCAAAGGCCCTCGACCTCGCGTCACGACGTGCAGGGTTCACGAACTTCCGCAATGCGCGGGCATCGCTAGGCAGCAAGCAGAAGCTGCTCTATACCGTATTCCTCACCGCATATTGGCGCGAGCCGAGCAGCATCGCGGATGGCCGCGAGACACTGGAACTGCGGCTAGAGCGGCCGTGGCAGTCGCTGATCAGTGGCAAAGAACTGCGAGCCAGCCGCGCACTGAGCAAGTTCCGGGGCCGGGCATCGGATCACCTTGCAAGCAAAGCCATGTATCGCAATCAAGACGGAGCCCGGCAAGCCCTTTGTTTCGCCGCTCGCGAATTGCAGTTCATGGCAGCAACGGGCCTGCGTCCGGCCGATGGACGTAGGCTCCTCCGCCCAAAGATTGCTGTATCACTGCCGGCAACTGATCACGCGACTCACTGGATTGATCCCGCACGCAACATTGACGTGATTATCGACGAGCCTTACGTGGGCGCAATTGGACAAGAGAAGGTGGCCCGACGGGCAACTTGGGCAGAACAGCACGGATACCGAATCGAGCAGGCACCGTGGCCAGGAATGTACGCTCCGGACATCGGCAGCCTTATGTTCGTCGCGATGCACGAGACCAGCAGCAAGCACTTCGACGCCATTCTAGCGGCACTTGAATCCGCTCCCGAACCTATTGTCCGCGGGCAATGGTTCGGCGTGTCCGCCCCGTTCCGGCCAGCGTTCCGATCGCCGCAGGAGCAACAATCTGGACTCCGTGCGATCGCACCGATAGACCCATTCCTGTGTCGCAATACGGAGAGCACTCGCATAATTGGCTACGCCCTCGATCGAACGATCCGGATGCCTAGTGGAAAAATGCCCATCGAGACCCACGAGAAGGTTGGATCCGTCCTGAAGGAAATCCTGAGCCTCTGTGGTAAGCGCGAGGGCGTGCGTGGGCGGGTTGAGCAGGTTCAAGGTACGCTGGATTCCTGGCTGCAAGCCGAGTACACGGCACTGGAACTGGACAACGAGCGCTTCTTCGACGTGTATTACCACGGTCCCCTGCCGCTACGGGGGAACATCTCGGCATCGACTCGTGAGCGACTGCTCGCGGATCTCTTGCAAGTCCAACGAATCCTGAGGAGGCACTACCCAGACTGCGCGCCACTCCGCAATGTTCAAGGCCGCCTGGAAGGGGCGATGAAATCGCTGCGAAACTGGGGGGTGAAGCAGACAACCCTCTGATTGCTGCCACCGCGATTCTTCAAGTGGGCGGAACACCTTGTGCCGAGACCGCTCGGCCAGGGCTCTCTCGCACGCCGTCCCATCATTTTGTCGAGTTAAAAGTAACGACAACTCGAACAGTGAATTAATTCTGGATATCTCAACAGGCCGGAAAGATAGCGGCAGATCCGCGATCCTTCGGGCTCCTTGATCGACCCTCATAGGCACATTCGGCTATGTGCAACGTCGATAGCATGGCGTGCTGGACATAATGTGTTTATTTGAGTGTGGGAGCAGGGTCTTCTTCTCTGGCGGATATCATCAAGAACGCAACGTACTTACGTTGAAGACTCAACGTTCCCGACAACCTAACTGCTGAATTTTCAGCTCGAGTTGGTAGATCGGGGCGTGTAGAACCTGACCAGGAACTTCGCCTACCTTACCGGTGAGCGCGGGATATGTAATAGGGGTCATTCCCTTGAAGTCCGATGGCAGCTTCAAGTCACTATCCATCTGGGGCACCAATAAGAACGTGCGCTGACGGCCGAGTCGCGACATGAAGAAACCCAGCTCAAAGATGACGTTATCGCGAGGGGCTGACGACTGATTCCGCCTAGACCGAACGATATCGTCCGGATGAGCTATGGCCACTCCGAAGTCGGCCCGATCCACCTCGTTTTCCAGCACTTCAAGGGGATATGTACCCGGCGGAAACATGTCGTCATCCGACCATATGAGCGAATCAGTGTCCGTGCAGTTGAGTCCATGCCGGATGGCTTTCGCCATAAGAAGGCTTTCCTTGGAACTGATAAAGAAGACGCGAGGACGGGCGTTGGGCGCCCGGATAAGCGAGTTCCGCTGCAACAATCGGGATGCAAGCTCCGCAGCGATAAGCCGGTAAACGCGAGGCTGTACCGTCGCAACCTGATCAAGGGTCTCTTGAGAGACCTTCAACGCGACTGTCGTCTCGATGGCGGTGATGGTGGCGCTGCGGGTTATGGCCGGGTTCACCGCAGACATTTCGCCCACGGCCACGTTCTTCTCCCTAGGGTAGAGGTATTTGCCCTTGACCGACACGCCAACCTTACCGAAGAGTAGGAAATACATGTCGCGGTCAGTAGCGTCCTCGTGAATGAGCACCTCCCCTGCCGCAAACTCAACTACTTGGCCAGCACCCGCGAGTGCCGCCGCCACCTCTCGGTCACCCTGTACTATAGCTTGGGCCAGAAGTGCCTCAGTGAGGACAGTCTTGTTTTGAAACCTATCAATCAGTGTCATGCTTTCGCTTTCCATTTCCTGGAATCAAGATTACGGGTAAAAAAGTCCTCTTGAATGGCGCCCTTTTCAATGCTTCGTAACCAGCCACGAAGAGGCGCAAAGCCTGGCCGGAAGCCATACGCTGATCCCCTCAACTCTCCATTCAGCCCAAGTTTGACGACTACCAGAACCAGGAACGTGGATTTCTGTTCCACATCTTCAACCAAGCTCTGCATCTGGCAAAAGTCGACATCGCTTGGCGTTGCTGGGAAAGCCGGATGAGAGTGCCACTCGCCCAGATAGTTGAAGCGTTCCGGCTTATGCCCCATCCGCTCATGGAACCGCCGGATAAACTCCCGATGCTGGATAGGGTCTCGCTCGAAGTGCGAATACGTGCCGTTGCGCTGCACGGACAGGTCAACCACGAGGAAGCATCCGTCACCGACCTGTTCCGCAGCCAGGACGCCGCCAATCTCCCTGGAGCCGGCAGCGCAAAGCTCACGCCGCAGCTTGCGGACGCATCGGCTGTTTAGGATGACTTCAATCACAGTTCGGGCTCGCTTATCTGCATGCCTAGTCAGATTCATCCTCTTCGGCCACATTGCTACTCTTGACGCCTGAGACATCAATCGGACGGGTATCGAATGGCTCTTCGAAGAGCCATTCCTTACGCAGGCCGATGACGTACACGGAGTAAGGGTAATTCGAGTTGGCTGGCCCCCGCAGCACGTCCGCCGCGAAATGAGTCAGGTGGGATGAAATAACGGACACATCCGCATCGTCCGCAATCATCGGGGTTTGGTCATCGGGGCCCGCCGCATAGTCGATCCCAGCATCGGCGGGAGGCTCGGGGAATCCAGGGGTCTGGAACCACTGGTAGATGCTATTGCGCACATCCAGAGGAGAGGCTTCGATGCTGGGCCGACTCCTGGCTATATAGCCACCGAAGCCTCCACCAAATACTCGTCCCCAGACCATCGGAACGCCTTCGTCCTCCGAGACCGAACTCGCGTAGACGAAACCCTGTCCGCTACCGGTTGTTTCAACGATCAGATCACAGGTCTTCAAGCTGTTCAGGCAGACCATCAAGGTATCTATAGAGGTCTGGCCTCCAAGCTGATTGACCCAGCGGTCAACCTTGACCTGCGCGTTAATACGCTTCAGCCTCTCGGCCAAAGCATCAGCCTTGTGTGCGCCAACCTCCCCCCAGTCCAGCTCATTTCGCTCCAGATTGCTCACCTTGAGGACGTCGGAATCCACTAGGTAGAAGTTGGAGACGCCCATCCGGGCTAGGGACACGGCAACCTTGCTGCCCATCGAACCGCAGCCCAGGATCGCAACCCGTTTTCCAGCCAGGACTGCGTTGCGCGTTGGCGACCGCTGTTGATTGTCCATGAGTATTTTGATGATGTCATTTGTGTGGTTGTTGGTACCAAGAAACTTGGCAATCACACTTCCATCTAACAGACCTACTATGATGCCGTAGCCATCGAATGGAATTGACGAAAACGCCGCCCAGCGCTCATCACACGGCAGGTCGTCAGAGAACAACGCCTGAAAACGTGGGTCGCCACGCTCAATGATGGCGATGCGCCCGACTCCATCGCACTTCCGGCCAACTGCGTGCGGAATTTTGGGGTCCGTCCATCGATTGTGCTCTGGCGACCCGGAGATACCAACACCTAGGCAGACGCAGGAGTTTTCGAAGTGATTTGTCCGAAGGTCTAGCACCCAGACACCAGCCCCCCTGCGCTGCACCTCTGCCAGCAGTTCATCGCTCAGGACCAGCCGCGCATACGCCCAGCGCAGAAGCTGGCCTTCGGTAAAACGATGTTCAGACGGGACCGTTCCGGGCCGACCAGATTCATCGACGGAGCCTTCGGTGTCGAGTAAGTGCTGAGCACTCCGGAGTATGTCGGCCCCGTCGAATGATTTTAACCAAGTATCCGCACGGACTTGCAGGCAGAGCTCCCCAGTGCCCCACTGATGGGTGGTCCACCTCTGTCCAGGCTCCCGGGGCACCAACCGCGGCGGCGCGGATGGATAGATGAACGGGTATTCGAGGCGCGCCTGCCGAAGCTGTCCACCGGCTTCGAAGTCAATGTCCACGTGTGCAGCACCGGCTTGGGTGTCGATCACCCAGTCGATAGACTTGACCCATCCCTCCTGGCGGAGAGACTCGAGGACGTCGCGCTCGTGCGTCAGGCGCCGCTGTCGCCGCTCAAACCACGCCATCAGGAGAATCCGGCAAGACTCCGCGAAGGTTCGGCCGCAGCCTTGAACGCAAAGCCAGCCGAGGCGGCCGTCGCCGGCTTCAGCAGTGAACCAGAGTTTGAGGACTTCTTGCTGTCGTCTTTCGGCTTCAGTGCCTCTTCGGCCGCGGCATAGTCGAAATCGGAGCGTTTGCGGCTACTGCCGAACAGGTCTCTGAACTGCTGCGGCGCATGCAGATCCAGCTTCGGACCGATGGAGGTCTGCCGCCCATTGCAATTCTGCTGCTCCGCTTCGGACGCGAGCACCGTGCGGCTGATGCAGCAGCGGATCATCTCGCTCTTCACACCGAGCCTAGTGACCGCGATGAAGCCGTGCTCCAACCCAATGGCGAGGCCAAGGTCGCCAATGTCAATGCCTTCCGCTTCCAACTCCTTCAGAGCGACGGCGAAGCTGCTGCGCATCGCAGCAGCGCACAGCATGGCGTTTTTCGCAGTTTCTGCGTCATCTGTGGTGGCGGCAGTCCCCTCAATCAAGATGCCGTGGATGCAATCGCCGATGAAGCGCACTTTCTTTCCGGCGAAATCCTCGTATAGGACGGCATCAAGTTCACTTCGCAGGACATGAAGCGTCTTCACTACGTCGATGGCGTCATCGTCGTCTTCGATGCGATCCGCGACATACCGGGTGAAGTTGTCGATGTCGGCGTAGATTGATGTGGCTTCCTGACGGCGGGAGTTGCGCGGAGTCAGTTCTTCCAGGTCAAGGTCGCGGTACGGGGGCGTGTGGCGCGAGAAGTCAAACTTACCGATGGGGTTATTCTTGAGGTCCGTCTCCCAGTCCTTGACGACCCTGTCTACCGTCAGGCCGAGGCCAGCGCTCCCCTGAGATTTCGAAACCTGCTCCTCTGTCAGAGCAGTGGTGTAGTCGTTTCGCACCGTGGCCCACCCAACCGCACTGCGGGCAGTGTTGGTGATGAA
>APMI01010045.1_pt1 | contig 12528 bp, 5 predicted proteins | sample 667938 | NCBI WGS metagenome assembly APMI01 (sample SAMN01084076, study PRJNA167559) | wastewater metagenome | biome: Wastewater | place: Denmark: Ejby Moelle, Odense | collected 2011-11-28 | reverse complement strand
GACGCTCTTCCGATCTCAAAATCAAAGAATCTTTTGATGTTTAACGAGAACTGGACTACAATTCGCGGCGAATTTTCATATAAAATATATGCAGCCTTAGAGAATGAAGATTTGTTCCTCAGAGTCAAATTGGATAGCTCAAATTAAGAGGACAATATCATGGAAGCAAAAAATTATGAAGAATGACCTGATGAGCACTGGACTACTTGGAAATGCTGTCAAAGATCTTAGGCAGCTATTCAAATATTTGGATAGTAGAACCGACAGCGTTTAATACAACAAGGGCAAGAACACAATTGATATTTTAGCGAAAAGCCCATTAGGAGATTAAAAATTCATGAGACTTGCTAGTTTACCATTGAGAGAAATTAAAACTTCGAATCCAGATCAAGTACTGTAAAATGCAAGAAAGGCGATTTCTCGGGTGCTCAAATAAAGGAGTCCTTTAAAAATATTGCCGCAGAACTGAAATATTTAACTCGAACAAATGCTGATTTAGAAAATGCAATCTAGGGGCAAAAGAATTAGCTTTAGAATTTTGTAAAGGCTGCTCTTGATTATCAAATTAGCTCTAAAATTCTTGATTTAAAGAAGCAGGGTGTATCGACAGTATTTTATCTAATACTTAGATATTGGGTCAGTAATCTGTCAAGCCAAGCTCAAAAGTTGAGGCTGTCTTCATATAACGAGAAACCTACGGGTAAATTTGAAAGTAATTAATGTGTCATTAATTGCAGAAGTATTCCTTGTAAATATATCTCAGTGTAAGTGTTGATAGAATACAGTCGTAAATTGTGCTGTTGACCTAGAGTAACTATTGACTCACACACAGATGTAAGATTATAATTATAGTTTAGGGTATGCCCAAGTTCTTAATGCAGAGGTACAGCATATATAAATATAAGAAAAACCACCAAATGTCAGTAAGTTAGGAAGGTAACTATTGATTCATGCAGAAGTACACATTTTGTTATGTTTTAGTGTAAAATAAAATTAATATTAGTCGTAAATATTTATCTATGACCTAGGGTATATATTGGCTTAACTCAGTCGTAAATTTATTTCTATATCTTAGGGTAAATGCTGATCTATTAGAAGTACTAATTAATGAATTTTTTAGAGTAAGTTTATATTATGAGTCCAGGTGTAAATTATTTACTTATTCTCAAGCGTACTTTTCTATTTACTTATTTAGTTATCGCATTTTTTAACATTATGAGCGAGTTCAAAGATTTGCGTGTCTTTTCTTATTCTTTCAGGTAATTGTTTCAAAATTATAGCCATAATCTTAACAGCAACAAAGTTACTGATATTTTGGTACAAAGTTTGAATGGTTTAGAAAAGTTAGAGAAAGTCAATGTGACTGTTGAAAAGGAGGTAACTCTGTCTAAAAACCGAAGTAAAATTTATTTTATCTTCTAGTTGGACTGAAAAAATAAAGAAAGACCAGGTTACTCTAACTGCCGAGAAATGAGCAAGAACATGATGATCGACCATAAAATAAACAATCATATATTAAAATATTTAAATCAAATTGTTATTGTCATTTATGTTTGTTATCACTAGATTGAAATAACTAACCTCATTTATAAGTGACAAGAATATTTTTAACTTAATTCTATTGCATAAATTATATGAATAATGGTTTAAGATTTATGTTGGATCAGTCTTTCTCTCAAATTTATTTGATTTAAACTTTGGCTTTTGACAGTCGTTGAGCCCAGCTAAATTAACCCAGCATATTTACTTCGGATGACTAACATTTCCTTGTTTCACAATGAGCTCAACTTTCTCCAATTTGTGTAATCCATTCAAAGTTTAAACCAAATTATCATATGTCTCGTCCTCATTAAGGCAATATCTAAATTACAATAGAAGACATTGTTACGGAAATTAGTAAGAAAATACTCGCAGGTCTTTCAATTGTTTTAAGGTGCCAGCAAATTTGATCACTGAAAATACAATTAAATTTACTCTAAATATTTCTTATGTTTTACCCCTGTGTTTATTTATCATGTTTACACTAACATATCAGTAATTGTTACATCTGAGATAATAATGGGCTTACCCTAGAAATAAAACTATTGTTACGCCTGCAATATTGAATAATTTTTACGCTGAATATAAATTATTTTACGTCTACACATAATGAGTCATGAATTACCCTAGGCATATAAAATTGTGCTTACATCTTAATTAGATCATGACTTACACTAAAATATGATATAAAAGTTACAGCTGACTTAATATGATATTATACCCTAGAATATACGAATAATTACATCTGTAATATTTGTATAAAGTACCCTATGTATATATATATGTAGATGTACCCCTGAGTAATGTCAGTATTTACACTGCACATAATAATACAATATTTACAGCTGTATTTCTATGACAATTACGCTATCTATTATATTATTTGTACATTTGTTTGCGTAATGGACAAATAGGCTAATTTAGGGTCTGAGGCCTACAAAGCTAGGAATATCTCTTTAAATGCACGGACCTTCACACGCAACGAAGGCTACTACTTGATTTTAGCTTAGTTCAATGATAAACTGGCAAGCTAGATCCACGATAGCTTTTCCTTTGGATCTTACATATTGATTTTAATAGTGTTATCCTATTATTCATAATAAAAGTTCTATGAGTGCTCTTTCAACATCGAATACAATTTCGGCACATTTTCGAAGAAATCAATCAAGCTACCAGTGTTGCTTAGATCTTGCTGTCGAATCTATGTATTCCATATTTTGATTTTGTTCTCTTTGGCTTAGGCATGGACTCTGAAATATAGATTACCTTCAATGAGAGCAACCTCTATGTCGTAGCCTGTCCCACATCGAATTACTTACCAGGTGGGGTTAAACATGCAAAGATACTTTTATCTGATAACTAAAATGTATATTATATGATAATGTTAATCACATATCGAATTTATTAATTAATTAATAAAAGAATATATCTGTATTTATGATAGATTAATGAGTTGAGGAGATATAAGAAAAATATAAGTAATATCATAGCTAGTATTTTAATTTCTGTCTACTCTAAAATATTTGTCATCATCATTATTCTTGACTATGTTACTTAATTTGACATCTATTTTTACGATCACTCTAGTTTTAGTCTTCATAATTGTTCATTTTTGTATCATCATGTTTATTTTAGAAATGCAAACTTTATTATGATTACTAAGATATTTAATGCTATTATGAGCCAGTCCCTTCACTAACTTTGCTATTTGACCCTCCATAACTTTATTATTTATTGCTTTATGTGTTTCCGATATTTTTACCCCGATACCGATCCTGATGTGTATAATTGAACCTGGTTAAAGCCCGCATCAACACGGCGACCATGTTGGCAGTCTGTAAGCAACTGATTTTAAATTACACAAGTCCATCGCGGTAGAACGCAAATAAATTATTAATATCCGTGTAGGAAATGCTGTTGTATAGTATCTTACGAAGCTGGTACTCACTGCGGAAACTAAAACGAACATGGTCATTTATGTCCACCGGGTTCGGCTTCGTGTGCATGTTCACGTTTATGTTCGGGTTCATTCCGTTGTCCCCATGCGCGGTACTGTGATTAAGATGACCCTTAGTATTATTACTATTATTATTATTATACTTATCCTTGTTGATATTATCAATATTATGCATATTATTATTGTTGATACTTGTATTAGTATTAGTATTAGCAGTTACAGCTTTGACATTTTATTATTTACTTCTCTTCACAATTGGTTTGCCTTCGCCGACACAGTTCCTCTTAATTCTGACAAAGTTCTTCTGTATGTAGTTCTTGGATATGTCCTAAATATGTTATCTGGTTTCTATTTTTTTGAGCAGCCAGTAACTGCTGATCTAAGCCTGATCCATCTGCAGCTGACTCAACATGGACAGAGTAACGAAAGAGTTCAAAACTGCCCCGTTGACCACAGTGGCAAATAGGATTATTTTCTGACCAATGAAGGGCACATTGTACTACCCGAAGCCTACGGTTGGCATTGTCACCATCACTATTTAGAAGCAGTCTATCAAAGCGAACTGTTATTGCTGGTCTCGGCTTACCAGGTATAGGCAGTGAGTGAATATCAAGACACTGGCTAGTTATATGCACAATATTTTGCCGAAACTCAGAGACTATACTAGGCTCTTGACTGCGAAGAACAGATGCTCGGAAGCATTGAGCCCATTAATATTGATGATGCGATAGGCCCTCACATTATAGTACACACTCGACTAAATTAAAAACTTGAGCACTATTATTATCCTCAGTATCAACAGCAGGTGCAGGTAGTGGTTTGTTTACAATGTGAATATCGTGGGGTGCGGGATTATTATGAGCATCTAAAATATTATGTGGATTATTGAGTCCTTTTCCAGGTTTTATTTCTTGGCTGTCATATAGTTCTGGAACAGTTTCAGTCGTACCCCAATGGCCACTAATATGGCCATAGTTATCGCATTGTTGACTAGAATAAGGATGCGGTCATGCAGACCCCCGTATACCGATATGACTGATAAAAAGAGTGATAGGATGGTCAAATATGCGACGATTCTGTAGAAAAGCATATATTTGATAAAGCTTTGTGACATCTAGTACGGCACCGGCAGCTACTTATTATGTGTGTTCTTATTTGATATCGAACCAGAACTATTCGCATCATTTACTTGACCAGGCAGGTTTATTGTCTAGTGCTACATCGGCTCAGTCAGGGCCTGCAAATTGCGCGGTATTATCAGGCGTTTGCGAATATTGTATGGCAGGTTTATATTATTGTCATTTATTTAGAATGATTTTGGACCTTTGAGCACTTGCTCCAGCATTGGATTTAAAGGTTATCAATTTTCTATAATTTCTTAAATTGTCATATCACATACACACAATATAAAACCCACAATATAATGGCTACAAGAAGAGATCAATTATCAATATAGTAATAAATCCATGAGTAAATAAAATATTATCACAATTTGAGATTTCATTAATAATTTTACAATAAATTTTTATTATTAACTGATCATCACAATTATCAACCAAATTATTTACTATTTTCTTTTCTATATATACAGTCATCTAAGATCACAGTATAAGCTAGAATTATTTGATAGTAAATTTATACTATTTTGCCTGTATTTGATATTAGCGGTTACAATTATAATAATTTGATTGTAGCAAAAACATTCAAATATTATCGTAATTAACAATTTCAATACAGAAATGTCATCATCAAAGTAGAAGAAACCGTACCTAAAGCGAGGCAGCAGGCAGTTCCTGTCGAATGCGCAGGTTAGATCACAGAGCAGTAAGCCTAAAATAGTCGATTTCGGTGCAGACTAGTAATAGTACACAGGCACATCCGCATTACAGATTAGAAGTTCACAGAATGTCAACCCTAACACTGATGATATTAAAATAAAAGCCGGGCCTGTCTCTGCCAAAAATATACCCGCACATACAAGTACGCATGTGGGTGGCAAGGGGTCTGCTTTTGCCGGTAATAATGAGCAGCCAATTAAAAGGAATTAACGTCCGCCCATTATGGCAAGAAATGTGGACACCTCGGCTGGCAAGACTTCAGCTGCCAAAAGAGACACTTCCTTAGGCAAGAAGAAGAAATAAGTAACTTTGGACGACTATTTGGATAATTAGTCTCATGGCCCTGATTAATATATGGCCACCACTACCAAGAAAGTCAATGCGGGTGTCATTAGTGCAAATGCAAAGAATGTTGTATAACAAAAAAGCAGTTATAAGAAAGATTAATACAAAAACAATAATAATAGTTCAGAGGAAGATCGAGGCAGTTATAAAAATAGTAAGCAGCATAATAATTATAACAATATTAAGTCTAGACATACTGAGCTGGTGCAACAGCAGTACTAAGATGACGATGAAGAGTAAAGTCCAAATTTGATGTAGAATGACAGTTTTAAGCCGATAAAGAACCCAATAGTAAAAAATAAAGAGAGTACACTTCCGGCAACTCCACAAATTGCAAGGAATAGTGCTAGTTTCCACAATAATAATAATGATCAGGCAGTTCCAAAAAACATACCGTCATCGTCGTCAATAGCTAAAAAACAGTCAACACCGGCACCACAGAACCCACACTCACATCAGCATCATGGTAATAATAAGTATAGCAATTACGATGATGAAGATGTAGATGTAGATATGGGCCATGATGAATAGTAGAAATAGTTATAAGTCGCACACCACTAGTATTGTAACTAAGTCAATTTCATATCAGATAAGTCTTAGGATTAAAATTAACGTCAATAGTAAGTACCACGGTTTAACAACAAAAATAATACAAGCAATAATAAAATTCATCACAAGTAACCACAACAACAGCAGCAATATAGAAGACAATAGTATCATTAGTAATAGTAGTAATAAGTTAATAATAATAATAATGCGCCAGTTGTATCAAAAGTGAAGATGAACTATTTCAATAAGAACAACAATATAAAGAATAGTGATGCAAGATAATAGAATGACAGTAACACAATACCACTATCACATTATAACAGAAAGCAGCAGGCAGGATCAGCATCAATGTCCACTCATAATAATAATAATAATATTAATAGTAGTAATTCAATATCAATTAATCAGATTCCGGCACACATAAAATAGCAGATAGTAAAATAGACGATCGCATAGAAGTAACAGTAACTGACTAACTAGTTACAGAAACTCAAGGATAAGTTCCAACTCATCAAAAAGTAGAAGTAAAAACTATAATAGGAGCACAAAAATATTAAAAAATAAAAAGCAGACTTCGAAAAGTAAATGGAATAAAAAAATAAATAATTCTAATAAAAAATCAAAAACTAAAACAATAAACTCATGAGATAAAAAAAGTATATGAAAGATGCGCAAATGTCAGGCCAAGGTGATCGCAAATACAAAAACTAGCTAGAAGAAGTTAGGAAATTACTTGATAAAGAAAAATAATAGAAAAAGAAAATGTAGAGCAAATATAAAATATAAATATAAAATCTAAGAAAGAAACTAAGTGAGTAAGCAAGTAAAAACAAATTATTGTCTTAACAAATTAAATTATTGTAATATGGTCAAATTTTACACAAGTAACAATTGCAAGACATGTCAAAATAACAAAAAAAGAACACGGTTCAAGTTCACAAAATAGGCATGTGGGCAGATGTTCCACAATCAACCTTTATTAGTAGATTTTTCGATTAGGATTTCAGTTTAATTGAGCTGGATCTCAATAAGTTCCAATATGATGAAAATGAGTATTACAATTATTACTTGAAAGTAAAAGATCATGAGAGTATGCTCTAATCGTAAACATCGGATCAAGATCGGGTACATTATATTTTATATCATAGATTAAACGATTTTATAAGAATGGAAAGGTATAACTAGAGCATATTAAAAAATTCATAAAATAGGTATTTCCTTTCAATTACACAATCGTGCACATGTGGAATGGCGATGTGAAACAGTTACTGCCATAAGGGGTGTTGATATATTTTTCACAGAATTCACAGATAACCCAGTATACAGTCAAGACCCAGTAAGCGTAGAAATAGATTGTGCATTTTCCCAAGAATTAAACTGTGCAGATGAGGGTCATTAAATTAAGCAATAATAATAATAATAATAATAACAACAATGAGGGAAATTACACAGAAGTGTATTGCAGTGGCCATCTGAAGAGAACTTTTGACAATGGCGCTGTTGTGTTTTTGAAAAGGGACAGCATAGGGAAAATTATAGAAATGCCTTATAATGCATGAAATATATGCAACAAGGGGTAGATTAATGATCTTAATATTATTCATTTTGCTATAGATGTATAATAATATGTATATTGTAGAATACTAATCAAAATTGTCCAATTTCCTTTAACACTGTTTATAATTTCCTTATTTTGTCCTCAGTGATGACAGGTCTTTGCGCTAGACACTCCTTTCTGGCATCCTTAACTTCCTGTACAAATAGTCCGTATTGTTATATTTTCCTTTAGACTGCTTACTTGCCACCGTAGTTCTTTAATTTTTATTAATGTTCACATAGTTAAATTGCTTGGTTGATTTATGCGATTTTGTTGTGCCCATTTTACTATACGTTTTCGTATATTGTCCAGTTGGGCAGATTCTTCTTGTATTACCGGTAAGCCGAGTCTAATGCCTTACTCGTGTATATGATTATTTTTTATTTCAGTAATTAAAACTATACGTCCATGTTGCTTAATGAACTGGAAGTATCATCCAGCAGTTTCTTCAGCTCTGATATCTATTATTATAGTGAGTTTTTGACTAAAACCAACTTGTTGATGGTGTCTTGGATTGCCAATTTGGATATTTACGGGTTTATTTTATTATTCGGAATATTGAATTTGCGGGAACTCACCGTCATATTTTATTGAGGGCTGTTATTACTCAAATTTACAGATGATGTCGGGTCATTTACTTGATTTGAACGCCCTGGCTTCACTTAGTATATTGATGACGATGTGGGATTTTGATGCAATTGTTATCGACTGTGAACTGAGTTTCTTGATACTCGAGAACTTATTCCGTTGTTTTGGTTATGCACTCGTATGAAATCCACATTTTCGCTGAATTTCCTCGGATGTGGTTCATACATAGGAAGTTACTATTTTTATTCCAATATGAAATTCTTAGCAGAAGTATCCCGATCTTAGCTATTGGATCCAACCCCAGCAACAACAGGTTGAGCATCATATTTCTTCTTGTATGACTACCTTTATCTTCTGGGGGTTGATGATTGGACACTTAAATGCGAGTCAATTATGTTCACATTGTTTATTTATTAGGTCAGGGAACGATTTATTGTACCTTTGTGGGCGGGATTTAATAGAGAAGTCAGTATTTTCTTAGGAGTTAAGTAATTGTGCACGGTCTACATTTTATGAGGCTGCATCTTTTGGGAAGGGCTGTTATAATTTATTTATCTATTTTATTTATTACTGTAGTGTACATTGATAAACAAATAAATATATAGATATTGTGTGAGTAACCTCAATAAAATTCTATAATTCTTAAAGTGATAATTATTGAATATAAATAATAAATAATACAATTTTACTCAATAAATTCAATATAGGTTGCCTTACTCTTTTTATGCTTACTCTTATTTGTCTTCAATTTACACAATTTATTAATTATTACGCTGAGCTAAATTATCAACATTTTAGTTATTTTCATTGATGGATTCAAATGTCTCCAAACCGAGATGTCCAATATTATTAATATCCTAATTATTGGCTGTTTTATTTTGTTGAGTCTCCTATTATTTTTAGTTTTCCCCTTAATTCTATTATCTCGAATATTTTGATTAATTGTTAATAGTTGCACATTTTACTTATTATTTTGTTGGCTATTATTAAATTAGAACTGGATCAGGTATCTAAGTATTCTAAAATTTGTGGCTATTCCTGGTATACAGCCCATCAATATTTTTCAGATTATCGCCTGCGACTTTTATGGTGACTTATAGTCCAATATCCAGATTGTCTTCGAAATTCTTCTTGTTTTAGATGTAGCTGCTGCGATATAGTACAATTTGCTATTATTTGGTGCCAAATATTTTCTAGAACTCCACCAATAGCAGTCGGCAATACATCACACTTTTACTCGCGTATATGAGATCGGCAGCCGAGGGGTGCTGTGATCGCATCAAACATGGCGCTAGACATATTGATATATTTTGGGAATTCATTTTATTTTTGTGTTATAGGGGCAACACTTTTTACTTGAAAAATGTGAATATGAACAGAAGCACGCGTTTATTAAGAGCCGGAAATTAATCAAATGTTTGCCTTAAATTCTATGTTTTATTCGATATGCCTTGATCGTTCATCAATTTTGTGAATTTATCAAAAGGGAATATTGGGTTCTTTAGCGAAGAACAGAATCTTTTAATTAAATCTAAATATAATTAAATGAATTACTTGCAATAATATGAGGGTTCTTGACGTCAAGTAAGTAATCATAATTTTTAGATAATATTTGCAGGATCGTTTAGTTCTATTCGTCAATTGAGACACTTTTACGAAAAATACCCTATTATTATAGTCCTTCTTTATGAGTATCAAAGTAAAATATAAGCATTTTTAATATGATGGGAACACCTTACGCACCAATTTAGTAATCTTAAAGATTATTAATTTCATAACCTGGTTTCATGATCATAGATTTGATAGAATTTTGAAATTATAACATAACATTATTTTCCTGATCGCTTCTTTCCTGTCCCTTGAAATTAATTCTCTGGCTCTCTAATGATAGATTGCCTGCCTGCATTTCCATATAGGACAATTATTTCTCATACAACTCGCCAGGCACATTTTCTGCAAGTATATTGATGCTGTATTTTAAGTATTGACACAGTTACTGGAAACTGTATACAAATTTAGTGCGGGATCGTATAAATTTGGGGATAGTGCCAAAAGTCATCCAGTCCATAGTTTTATGGTAGAAATACGGTTTCACTACGATGAATTACTATAAAGCTGCGATTTGCTCTAATTTTAAGTATCCGAATATTTATCTGAAATTCCATAGTACATAATTATCAGAACATTTTTCATTAAAAAATACGAACTTGTAAGGTTTGTTTGGACTACACTATATTAAATGCGTTACTTAGGATGGAAATGTTTGACCATGTACATTACAACTTCACTCATGTCTTTCTTCAAAGTGGGTTGCATGTACCCGAAATAGAAATATATATTTTTGTTATTGTCGTCCACTTTTCTCAATATCCCATCGTGTATTATTGACTAATGTTTTTATGATAATTATTTTAGGGTGTTGTATCTCTGTTCGTTTTTGTGCATCTACTGTTTGAATGCTTCATCTTTTTAAGCTTTTAATAGAAGGTCTTAATTCATTTTTGATATCTGTTTATGATTAGTCTTTATGAGAGTTCGCTTAGGTTTAAGCCTTTTCTTAATATTATATATTATGTTATAAATATCATATCTGAAATTGTATTGCATGCAAATTATAAAAATAGAAATAACACAATTAGATAATATATTAATTTTATCTTAGCACAATAAAATCCTCAAGCGCCAATCCTGACTAATGCTGGCTAGCCCAATATATAAAAACAAGTTATAAAAAGAGTAGAATCTAAGTAAACTGGCAAAACACCGTCAACAGTTGCAAAACATAGCAAAGGCATCATCGCACCGGTACCCATAAATATAGCAATCGTACAAAGATATGCTGTACGATAATAACAAAGCAGTCTATTACAAAGACGAGAGAAATAAAGTTATATCCATCTAGAACACCGTCTTGCTTACCAAAATATAGAGAATTAAGGGGCAACATCGAAAATCAGCCTCTTTTTGGCTCAAAGATCGATCGCACTCCTTGAACTAGTTCATGAGAAGCACCACCATGAAGAGCATAGATGCCGAGAATAAGAAATTGCTGAAAGGCATCATCACGCAGAAACCTCATATTTCTATGGAGCAACTAAATAAGTCTTCAATTGAACAGTAAAGACTATCCTATAGTATATCGAAGATGGAGAAATATCGACTACCGCAGATAGATTCTGTATAAAAACGAAGTAATTTGCCAGTGCAGACTTAAAGAAGTTTCCAATCTAATGGGAAATTATCATCTCAGAATCAGAATGCAAAAATATAGCCACAACAGACTTAAACACAGTTACAGACACAGTCTCCTCATAAGATTGTAAATCCGCGTAAATTACAGCAAATAAGAATGGATCTCGATTACAAAGGCAAATTATCGAATGGAGAACAAAGTCATAAAAATCAATGATTTAATAATTGGAACAATATTTACAACATTTTTATACTATAATATTTTAGCTTATCGATTACTACTTCGGTCAAATGATTTAAACAAATGTCTAATTAGGATATAATATAGTAAATAGTTGATATTTTAATAAGTCCTATAATTAGAATTGTATATTGTTAATAAATAACAAAATGCATGAAATATCATAAATACTTTATTATCCATATTATACCTGATACAATGGTATTTCCTTAAAATTGACTATTTCTATTTATATAATTATGATTATGATTATATTTGTGTGATTTGTTCATAAAAAGAGTGTGACAATTTCTTATAGTATAATTTCCTCATAGACGCTGTTGGCGACAGTGACAATGATTTATAGTAACTAATCATATATGTTGTTTTGCATTTATTTGTCTATCTATAATTTTAGCAATTGCTTTAATGATTACTCATTAGGCTATATTATCTGAATACTGTTTATTATATTAATATTACTATTACTATTAATATTACTATTGTCTATATTACTATTATTGTTGTTATTTTATGCTTTTGCTTGATTTTGGGAGGGGTTATTATAATTTGAGTCTGGGGATGTCGGATTTGATACATGAACATTATTATTATTATCATAATTTGGACTTTATTGCTCTTATTATTATTGTTACTATTTGGATAACTGCGACATTCTCAAAGGCTGCTCATGAACTTGCAA
>APMI01014964.1_pt1 | contig 12531 bp, 14 predicted proteins | sample 667938 | NCBI WGS metagenome assembly APMI01 (sample SAMN01084076, study PRJNA167559) | wastewater metagenome | biome: Wastewater | place: Denmark: Ejby Moelle, Odense | collected 2011-11-28 | reverse complement strand
GCAGCACCCATGCCACTGCAGATGTGATGCAGCGAGGCTGGCAGAAAGCGCAATCCAGCGTGGATCAGGCAAAGGCCACCGAGGGAGCCTTCCGGCAAATAGCCGACGCGGTGGCGAGGATGACCGAAAAGAACAAACAGATCGCCGCCATGGCCGAGGAACAGGCCACGGTGACTGAAAGAATTGCCGGCAATGTGACACGTCACCTCGATCTGACCATTCGCAATTCCGACGCCGCCGGCAAGGGGGCCCAGCACGGAAACCAGTTGGCGGCCGTCGCTACCGAACTACGCACCACGGTTGCGCTGTTCAAGGTCTGAAGCAACACCTCAAGCTCATTTTTCAACAAGGAGAAGCACAATGAAGCACCGGATTCGCAGCCTTGCGCTCGCGCTCATGGCCTGCGGCGCAACGTCATCCCATGCCGATGACAAGTCCTTCAAGTTAAGTGGATTCGGCACCCTTGCCGCCACCCACTCCACGGAAAAAAACGCCGACTTTGTATCGCGCAACGTGCCCAACGGCCCCGGTCACAGCCGGGAATGGGACACGCTCATGGACAGCAAGCTCGGCCTGCAGGGCGACATTCGCTTCAATGACCAGCTCTCGGCAGCAGTGCAGGCCATAGCCTTCAAGCGCTACGACAGCGGCTTCTACCCCGACATCACCGCTGCCCACGTCCGCTACGAGGCGTATCCGGGACTGGCTGTACGCGTCGGACGGATGGCCATGCCCATCTATCTCGTATCGGACTATCGCCGGGCCGGCTATGCACTTCCCTGGTTCTCGCCACCTGTCGAGTTCTACGGCAATGGCTTCTTCCACTATGACGGCGCTGACCTGACCTGGAAGACCCCGCTCGGCGAGTGGGCCCTTACAACCCAGGCCTATACAGGCCACAGCAAGTTCCGGAACCCGGACCGGGGCTTCTTCTCGGCCAACCAGATCTTCGGTGCCACGGTGACCGGCGAGAAGGGCGACCATACCCTGCGCGCCAGCATCACCAATGCCAAGATGAAGGTGACCAGCGCCATCGATCCGTTGCTGGCCGCCTATCGCGCCGCCGGAACGCCAGCCTCCGTTGCGGTGGCCGACAACTACGCCGTCAACGATCTGAGCAACACCTTTGTATCCCTCGGCTACATGTACGCGCCCGGCGACTGGCTGATGATGGCTGAACTGGGCAAGACCCACACCGAGCGAGAGGCCCTGCTGGCCGAACAGACGCTTGGCTACATCACCATCGGCTACCGTCTGGGTAGCGTCACCCCCTACGTGACCCTGGCCCGTCGGGATACCAGCACGGCGAACAACGTGCAGGGCGTCGTACCGAGCCTGGATGCAACCCTCAACAGTGCCATTGCGGCGGGTGACGTCAGCCAGACACGGACGTCCCTGGGCGCCCGCTGGGACTTCATGACGAACATGGCACTCAAGACCCAGTTCGACCACGTGAATCTGGACTCCGACTCGGCGGGCGGGCTTGTTAACCGGCAGCCCGGCTTTACCCGTGGCGGCAGCTACAACCTGCTGTCCGTTGCTGTGGACTTCGTGTTCTAAGGAAAAATAGAAATGCAATCCAGAGCAATCCGGAAGCTAATCATCGCCTTGGCCTGCACGGGCGCCTGCAGCGCTACCCAGGCGGATGTGGTGATCGTGGTCGCCGCCAACAACCCGGTCGGCAATATGAGCAAGGACCAGATAGCCCAGATCTTCACCGGCAAGGCAGTCACCTTCCCCGATGGGCGCAAGGCAGTACCTATCGAACAAGGCCCCAGCAGCCCGACTCGCAACGAGTTCCACGCCAAGGTGACCGGCAAGGACGCGGCCCAGTTGAAGGCTTACTGGTCGAAGGTGATTTTCTCCGGCGCCGGACAACCCCCAAAAGAGGTCAGCGGGGCTGATGAGATGCGCAAGGCAGTGAGCAGCGATGCGAGTGCAATTGGCTATCTGGAGAAAAGCCAGATCGACAGCAGCCTCAAAGTCATTCTCACACCCTGACGAAGGCTTCGTTCCTCTAAAAGGAAACCGCCGCCTTCAGGCGGCGGCAAAACAATCTGATCAGGCCAATGTGCTCAGCGCTTGGCCACCTTGATGTCGGTTTCTTCCCAGTCCCAGGTGTCGGACGTCTTGCCCTCATCCCGTAACTGGTACTTGAGCACCCGCCCCTGGGGGTTCTTGGGCATGCTCGTGCGAAACTCGATGTAGCGCGGCAGCGCGTAATAAGGCACCACGTCAGTGGACCAGAGAAACAGGTCTTCGGCCTTTAGGCTGGCGCCATCGCGCAGAATGGCGGTGACCTTCACATCGTCCTCGCCCTTGTCGGAAGGCACGGCATGCACCGCCACTTCGAGAATAGCCGGGTGCTTGGCAAAGGCCGACTCCATCTCAAAGCTGGAAATGTTCTCGCCACGGCGACGTAGGTAATCCTTCTTGCGGTCTACAAAGTAGAAAAAGCCTTCATCGTCAAACTTGCCGATGTCACCGGTGTGGAACCACATGTTGCGCATGACCTTGAGGCTATCTTCCGGGCGCCGCCAGTAGCCCTGGAACATGATGTCCGGACGCAGCGGGCGCACCACCACTTCTCCCGGCATATTGGCAGGCAGTTCCCGGTCCATGTCGTCCACGATACGCACATCGAAATCCGGAATGCGCTTGCCGGACGAACCCGGCGCGGCGTATTCGCCCCCCGCCAGCGAGGTGACCACACAGGCCTCGGTGAGGCCGTAGCCGTTCCCCCCCACTTGGCGTGCGCCAAAACGCTCACGCCAGATGGCCTTGGTCGGCTCGGTAAAGGGGTTGCCACGCACGGTGTGGATCTGCCCGATACAGCGTTTCATCGCGTCGCTGTCAGCCGCCTGGGCCAGCAGGCCACCCATACTGCCGAGAATGGAGGCAATGGTGGCACCCGAACGTTCTACTTCCGGCCAGAAGTTCGACACGGAGAAGCGCTCGACGATTGCCACCCGGGCGCCAACCATGATGTTGGAGATGATCCCGACACACAGGGCGTTCATGTGGAACAGGGGCAGCGGCGTGATGGTCACGTCATCCGCCGTTGCCGGCCCTGCACGCAGTTGCAGGCGAGCCAGATTGCACATGAAGTTGTAACTCAGCATGCAGCCCTTCGACGGGCCGGTGGTACCGGAGGTATACACCAGGCAGGCCAGGTCGGCGGGGTCGGGCTTAGTCAGGATAGGGGTATCGTCGTCGCCCCGGTGTGTATCCAGCGGCGCAAGCAGAGCGGCACATTCCACCGGCTCGGCCAGCGTGTTGCGGTACAGCACCTGCTTCATTTCCGGCAACTCGGCCGATACCGCCGCAATGCGCGGCAGAAAGTCCGCTTCGCAAATCACCAGCGCCGCACCAGCATCGGCGATCTGATGGCGCAGGAATTCGCCCCTCAGCGCCGTATTCACGGGCACACTGACTGCCCGCAGCTTGTTGATGGCCAGCCAGCATACAACGGCGTCGATGTTGTTGCCGAGCATGGTGACCACCGTTTGCCCCGCACACACACCCAGCGCCTCAAAGGAATGGGCGAGACGTGTCGACAAACGATCAACGTCCGAATACGTGTAGAGCTCACCCGCAAAATCAAGCAAAATCCTGTCAGGATGTGCAGCAACAGCCCGATCGAGTGCGGCAATCACCGTATCCCGCTCGCCAATGGCCCAAGTTTCCGGATTTCCCGTACCCGTCATGCCCGTGTCTCCTTGTTGTGTGAAGCGCCTGAATCGACGCAACATCGGTTTATAAGTGCCCTTTTCCGAACAAAATATAAACACAAAACAAAATAGTGTCAAAGTTTAGAGAAGATATCTCCACACCACTCACCCCGTCTCAGGCCTCACCACGGCCGAAAAATGCCAGGGAGGACCTGATGAACAAGCTGGAAAATGATGGCGAAGTCGCCGTGAAGGAAGAGAGTCAAACTGACGAAGCCGCACCGGCCGTCCGCAAGACACGTCGCAACCGGCGCTCGGAAGGCACCATCCAGGGCATCCTGGAGGTGACCGAGGAAATCATCCTCGAGTCGGGTGCCGAGCGAATCTCAATCCTCGATGTGTGCAAGGCCGCGGAGATCTCGCGGGGTACCTTCTACCGCTACTTTGCCTCCCAGGAGGAATTGCTGGACGCTTTCTCCCGGCACAAGCGCGAACGCTTCTATGCCTCGCTGATAGAGACAACGGCCCCGCATACCGACCCGGATGCGCGCCTCGAGGCGATGATCCTGTTCATCAGCGACTACATTGGTCACACCCGCGCCCGGCGCCTGCTGATCGTCGCCCCGGAATATGCGATGAACTGGTTTCAGCGCATTTTCCAGGACGCCGTCTTGCGCTTCCAGGACGTGCTGGGGATCGTTTTCGACTCCTGGGATGAACGCCTGGGGGTAAAACTCGACCGGGAATTGGTGTGCGAACTGATCATTCGCTATGTGCTCAGCGAGCAGCTGGTTCCGGCCAGCCCCGAGCAGCGGCGCAACATGCCCCGGCGTATCGAGCGTCTGGTCAGCGCACTCGTTACCGGCAAGACCGCTCGCCGCTGAAGGCCTGCGCCGGCCGCCTCAGAGAATGCGGCGCAGGCGGATATGCATGCCGATGGCAGCCTCCAGTGTGGCCGTATCGCGCGCCCCCACCCGAAGCATGCCGATATCCAGCAGGCCTTCCAGAAAGATAAGGGTCTCTTCGGCAGCCTCGGATGGTTCGAGGCAGGGATGGAGCAGCTCCCTTACCCGGGCGCTACGGTAGGCATCCTCTATCTGGCCGGCGAGTGCTCGCCAGAACGGGTCCAGCACCCGCCCCCTCAAACCACCACAAACCGTATCGTCGCACTTCAGCATCAGAAAACAGAACATCTCGTGGAGCGTTCTGTCGTCGCGAAGCTGTCCGCCCAGCCGACACAAGGCGCGATCCAGCCCGGCGAGAGGATCGGCAACGTCGTCTTCGCCATCCAAGGACGGCAAGGGCCAACGCGCCACGACAGCGAGGATCAACTCTTCCTTGCTCGAAAAGTGGCAGTAGATTCCGCCCCGCGTGATGCCCGCCTCACGGGCCACTCCCTCCAGGGTGGTTGCCGCCGCACCCACCTTGTACAACACCCGCCGGGCGGCCTCGATCACCCGGCCCCGACAGGTGCGTTCCCTGCTGCCTTCCTCTTCACCCTCGGCGATGGGCTGCAGCGCCGGACTCACTCGGGTTGGCGGCAGGAGGCAACAATCTTGTGGCCGTCCAGATCTCTCACGTAGGCAGCGTAGGCATTCGGCGCAAACGGGCGTGGCCCTGGCGCCCCCTCGTCCACCGCGCCAAGTGACAGGGCGATCCGATGAAATGCGTTCACCGCACCCCGACTCGGTGCGGCAAAACCTACTGTGAGACCGTTACCTGCCGCAGCCGCTTCGCCGTTGCGCGGATGCAGAACGATGAACTGCGGCGCCTCGGCCCCCCAGCCTGACGCTTGCTCCACGCTGAACAAACGCTTCAGTGCGAGGGGTTCCAGCACTTGGTCGTAGAAAGCGCGAGCACGCTCCAGGTCGTTCGTGCCAAGGGTGATATGGGTCAGCATAGGGTCGTCTCCCCAGTGGTTTTTATTAGACACAAATAACATATCCGTTTATAAAAATAAACCGTTGCGCCGAAAACCCCATCTCTCACGCTTTAACTCGAGGTCAAACCGTTGAAGAAAGCCTCCTCTTGAAATGTGCTCAAATTTGTGACCCCGGATGCCTGCTTGCAGCAAACAAAAGAGAGAGACCCAAGAGGAAACGCAATGAAAAAAAACCAGAACTACGATGTCGTAATCGTCGGCGGCGGCCATAACGGGTTGTCTGCAGCCTGTTATCTGGCCGAGGCTGGCAAGAAGGTCGTGGTCATCGAGGGACGGGAGAAAATTGGCGGAATGGCATCCTCGGGCTACCTGATCCCAGAGGCCCCCCAGCACCTGATTCACCCCTGCGCGCTCGATCTGATGTCCCTGCGTGTGCATCCGATGATGCCGCAAGAACTGCAGCTGGAACGCCACGGTTTTCGGCAGGTGGAGATGGCGCCGGGTTACGTCTATCTGCATCCGGACGGCCATTCGCTGGTTTTCTGGCGCGATCCGGCAAAGACAGCCGCCGAAATGCGACGCTTCTCCGAGCACGACGCAACCGAGTTCCTGGCCTTGATGAGACTCATCGACGCGTTCATGGACATGGCGATTCCAATGATGCGGGTGGACCCATCCCAGCGAAATCTGGGCGCCAAGTGGGAAGCCCTCAAGGCGGTGCTGCGCAACCGTCATCTGAAGCCGGAGATCATGGCCCTGATCGGCAGCCCGGCCTACGTGTCGATCATGGAGCGCTTTGAACACCCAGTCACCCAGTCAGCGATGTGCGCCTTGCTCGGCGCCGCCGGACCAATCACCAACGAGGCCACGGGAATCTACTTCGCCCTGCTGGGTTTCATTCATCGCTTCGGCCTCGGTCGCGCGGTCGGCGGCATGCAGACATTGTCCAACGCACTGGCTGCGCGGCTGACGGAGCTGGGCGGCGAGATCCTGCTATCCACCCAGATCAAGGAAATCGTGGCCGAAGGAGGCCGTGCCACCGGCGTCCGACTACCGGACGGCAGCCTGATCAAGGCGAAAGCGGTAGTCGCATCCATCCACCCGAAAATGGCCCTGGAGATGGTCACGCCCGGAGCCCTCGACCGGCGGCTTCTCACCCGCATTGCGCTGGCGCCCGCCAACGGGCACGGCGCTTCACCACTCAAGGTAGACGTGGCCCTGCGAAGCCAGGTGCAATATCGTCGGCACGAGGCGATGCGCCCCGATGGCCTCAGCCTGCGCAAATGCGTGCATCTCATTGGTACCGTAGAAGCGGTACTGGAAAACTTCCGCAGTTCGGCCCGTGGCGAAGTGCCGAAACTGCCCTACATGTGGATCACCGCGCCCAGTGCGGTCGACCCAAGTCAGGCACCTGAAGGCCAGGACGTCGTCTACCTGTACCCTGTGGCGATGCCGGTCGAACCCCGTGAAGGCTGGGACGCTATCCGCGCCCAGGTAGGGCAACAGGTCATCGACCAGGCCAGTGACTACATGGATGGCCTGAAGGCGTTCGAGATCGGCCGCCGGATCGAAGCAGCCCCCGATCTTGCTGCGCGTCTCAATGTCCACCGCGGCTGCGTGGTACACATTGATACCAGCACCACCCGTTCGTCACTGATGCGCCCCGCTCCTGGGCTCGGCGGCGATACCCTGCCGGTGGCCGGCCTGTTTCTGGGGGGGGCGGGAATCCATCCGGGCGGCGGTATCAATGGTCTTCCCGGCCGCATTGCAGCGGGCAGAGTCAAGCGCTTCCTGGCAGGCTCATAAGCCACTAGGCGACTCCCCTCTTGGTTTGGCTCTTGCTCAGCCGCGATCGGTTACGCAACCGAGTTCGAGTGGTGGAGAAAGGGCTATGAAGTGTCCTTTCTGAACTAGTACCAAGTCGTACATGTGAAGCGGTTCGGTGTTTACTATGTCGAAACGGCGAGTATGACGCATACCCTTGCGCACAACTCATTCATCATGCCGCGTGATGCACTGACAGCTGGACGCCGGCCATATTTTCTGGCGCGGTTGCCGGCAATGAGCGGCGGATGTCGTAAGGTGTCGGCCCTTTGAGCGCAATGCAGAGCATGGACAACTGGGCAATGGACGAATTTGGCGGGGCGAAGTTGGGCGATGCACGGCTGACCAAGCGGTTGGTCAAAATTGCGACGCACTTTGCCGACAAGCCCACGGCGAGCATCCCTGGCGCCTGCCCCGATAGCACCGAGACCCAGGCGACCTACCGTTTTTTTGACCAGGCCCGCGATGAGAAGCAAGGGCTGGGGTGGGAAGACGTGCTGACCCCGCACATAGAGTGCGCCAAAGCCCGCATGCGCCAGCACCCGGTTGTACTGTGCCTACAAGACACCACCGAACTGGATTTCAATGGCCAGGCCATCCACGGCTTGGGGCCGCTCAGTTACGAAGCGCAGCGCGGCCTGTATCTGCATCCCACGTACGTGGTGACGCCGCAGCGTGAGCCGCTGGGCGTCATCGACGCCTGGATATGGGCACGGGAATTCAAGGACGCCGAGGGCCAGCGGCCGGGCCTCATCGAGAGCACGCGCTGGACGGAAGGCTGTCGTAAAAGCCCGTGGCGTCCAACTTGGCGCGCAGGTCGAAGACCAAGTTGGGGTCGGTGTTGGCCTCCAGCCGGGCGGTCTCGTAGTAGGTCTTGAAAGCGGCCAGCACCTCCTCGGCGTCGTTCACGAAGTCGAGGATGTAAGTGGTGTCCTTGCCCGGGTGGGCGCGGTTGAGACGCGACAGCGTCTGCACCGCCTGGATGCCCGCCAGGCGCTTGTCCACGTACATGCCGCACAGCAGCGGCTGGTCGAAGCCGGTCTGGAACTTGTTGGCTACCAGCAGCAGGTGATAGCCCGGGTCGGCGAAGGCGTCGCGGATGTCGCGGCCCTTGAGGCCGGGGTTCAGATTCTTGCTGGTTTCCGACACCGGCTCCGGGTAGCTCTCGGTATCCGTGATCTCACCCGAGAAGGCCACCAGCACGCCAAGGGGATAGTTCCGCTTCTGGATGTAGCCGGTGATCGCCTTCTGCCAGCGCACCGCCTCCTTGCGGCTGCCCACAACGATCATCGCCTTCGCCCGGCCACCGAGCAGCGGCTGTACGTTGTCGCGGAAGTGCTCCACCACCACCTGCACCTTCTGGCTGATGTTGTAGGGGTGCAGGCGCACCCACTACATGATCTCCTTCTGCGCCTCGGACTTCTCCACCGCCTTCTCGTCGTACTCCTTGCCGTTGTTGGCCAGCTTGAAGGCGAGCTTGTAGGTCGTGTAGTTCTTCAATACGTCGAGGATGAAACCCTCCTCGATGGCCTAGCGCATCGAATACACATGGAAGGGCTGGGGCAGGCCGTCGGCGTCCTGGCGGCCGAAGAGCTCCAGCGTCTTCTGCTTGGGCGTCGCGGTGAAGGCGATGTAGGTGAGCCCCTTGTCCTGGGCCGCCTTGGCCGACATCTGGGCGGCCAGCAGCGCCTCGGTGTCGATCTCGCCGCCGTCCTGGAGCTCGGCCCGCAGTTGTTCAAACGCCTCGGCCGACAGCACCTGCTTGAGCTTGGATGCCGCCTCGCCGGTTTGGGAGCTGTGGGCCTCGTCGGCGATCACGGCGAAGCGCTTGCCCTCGGTGGCGGCGAGCTCCTGCACCGCCTTCAGCGCGAAGGGGAAGGTCTGGATCGTGCAGACGATGATCTTCTTGCCGTCCTTCAGCGCCTGGGACAGCTGGGCGCTCTTGCTGCCGTGCTCATCGGTGATGGTCGCCACCACACCGGTGGTGCGCTGGAAGTCGAAGATCGCCTCCTGCAACTGGTCGTCGAGCACCGTGCGGTCGGAGACCACCAGCACGCTGTCGAACAGCTTGCGGTGCGCTGCGTCGTGCAGGTCGGCGAGGAAGTGGGCCGTCCAGGCGATGGATTTGGTCTTGCCGGAGCCGGCGGAGTGCTGGATCAGGTAACGCTCGCCAACGCCGTGCTCCAACACATCGGCGACCAGCTTGCGGGTCGCGTCGAGCTGGTGGTAAGGGGGAAAGATGACGCCGGTGAGCTGCTTCTTGTCGTTGCGTTCGCCGACGAGGTAGCGGCCGAGGATCTCCAGCCAGCTGTCCCGTTGCCACACCGCCTGCCACACATACCACGTGGCAAAGCCGAAGGGGTTGGGCGGGTTGCCGGCGCCGCCGGCGTTGCCCTGGTTGAAGGGCAGAAAGGTGGTCGCCGTGCCGGCCAGCCGGGTGCTCATCATCACCTCCGACTGGCTCACCGCAAAATGCACCAGCGCGCCGCCGGGGAAGTTAAGTAGGGGTTCCACCAGACCGCCCTTAGGCGCCGGGTCGCGGTCGAAGCGGTACTGGTCCACCGCGTCGCCCACTCTCTGCGTGAAGTCGGATTTGAGCTCGGCGGTCGCCACCGCGATGCCGTTCACGAACAGCACCAGGTCCACGGCGTCCTGCGCGTTGTTGAGCGAGTGATGCACCTGCCGCACCACCCGCAGCCGGTTGGCCGCGTAGGCCTGCTGGATTGCCGGGTTGAGGCCCAATGCCGGCTTGAACTGCACCAGCATCAGGGGCTTCTTCAGCCCCACCAACTCCACCCCGCGCCGCAGCACCTCCAGGGTGCCGTGCTCGTTGAGGCACTTGCGCACCCGCTCAGCCAGCACCTTGGGAAGTGCGGCACCGTGGGTCTTGGTCAGCGCCTGCCAGCTCTCGGGCTGGGTCGCCTCAACCCAGGCCAGCAGGTCGGGCAGGAACAGCGCATTGTGGCGGTCGTAAAGGGCGGCATCGCCCTCGGCATACAGCCAGCCGTGGCGGCCGAGGTGCTCGCAGATCGCGGATTCGAAGTGGTGTTCCTGGTGGAGATTCATAGGCTCAAGGCTTTCAGGCGCCCCAAGACAACGCCGACGCGCTCCGGCTCGGCCAGCAGGCCCGGCAGCACGTTCGCGAAGTCCGGGCTCGCTAGCAAAGGGCCAAATGCCGCAGCCACGGCCTGCCGGACGTCGGCAGGCGCGGCGGCCATCTCAGAGGCAAGCTCCTCGCGCCCATCTACGATGTTGAGCACATCCTCAAGGTCATGGCTGCTCAGGAAGTCGCCGCCACCTCGGCCGGCAAAGGCCTCCAGCTTGGTTGCGACAAAAGCCACGGCACTCACTAGCCGAATAGTCACGCCACTGCCCAGGTCCACGGGCACGGCAGTTTCGACTGCATAGGGATACCAACGGTTCGAGAAGCCCAGTACATCCGGCTGCACCGGCATCAGGTCGAAGAGCACACCCGATGCCTTGTGCACCCAGCGACAAATCACGTCGCTGCTGACGTCGCGCGCAAACCCACGCGTGGCCACCGATGCCTCGATTCGATGGAACAAGGCCCGGTTTGCACTTACCACCGCATCTACGTCGCGGGTGGCACGGACGCTGTCGGCCAACGGGTCCGTCACCAACAGGCCGGCTACGGCGCCGCCGATGAATACCATCTGTTCCCGCAAGTCGCCCAGCGCCTCGGCGACTTTGCGAAGGTAGGGCAAGTTCGGGTCATTGGTTCGCATCGGCACTCTCCAGGCCGTGCTGGTTGAGCTCAGCTTCCATCAACTTGGCTGCCAAGGCACGCTCGCGTGCACGTCCGGTCCGCAAAGCGTCCAATAGGGCCAGCAGGCGATGCAGCGCAGGGTCGGCGAGTGCGGCCTGAGGAGCGGTCTTGTAGAGCGGCGAGAGCGTGGGACCCTTCGCGAAGCCGGTCGGATGAGCCCAGACGGGCGCATCCCCTGGGGCCACCATCATCCGGCCGGCTAGCGGTTCCATGCCGATAGATGTCGGTACCCCGCGTTTGACCGGTCCTTGAGTGGCCGGCCAGACGTAACGCACCCCGTGTAGGATGAATTCCAGCAGGTTCGGCCTAACCGGCGACCATTCGCCGCGTGCCGGCGCGACCGCTAGGCCGGAGGCCACGGCGCGCTTTACGCTCGCGTGGGTCTCCGACGCGCTCATGGCCAGGGCTTTCCCCAGCGCGGCATAGGTCCAGCGCTGTGACGGGTTCGCAGCCGCCTTCAGCAGCACCAGCAGGTCTTGAGGTTTGAGGTCCATCGTTCGCCAAATTCGCCATTCGCGAATTGCGAATATTCACCGATGCTGATGCGATTGGCAAGCTGAAATTGGTCACGTAACCAATCGTACGGGGCCTGCACAACTCCAGATCAAAGCCCAATCATCTGAAATAACGCCCGTGCTCGCCCTTCGACCTGCGCCGTGTTCCAGCGCCATGACTTGCCGTCCTCGTGGAGCACGAACTGCTCGAACCAGTAGCCGACGTGCTGGGTCGGCAGTTCCAGCAGCAGCGCCAGTCGGTGCAAAGCTTCAGTGCCGAGGACCGCCTGCCGCAGGCCCAAAGCGGAAATCCGATGGATGTCGACCCGATGGCCGGCGCTCAGGTAGTTCAGGAGCGTGTCGTTACCGTTGCCGGCACGCATCTGCGCATGGTGGAAGTTGTTGCCGCCCATGCCATCCCCCCGAAACATGCGGTCGGCCGTCTGCGACCCGACGTAGAGCTTGTCAGACGGACTCAGGGCCGCGAGCGACGAACCCGTCGGGGCTGCGACATACAGCCAAGAGTCCGGTAGGCATTTCGGCGCATGGAAGGTGGATTCAATGACTGGCAAGTCGAAGAAGCCTCTCGCCTTGTAATTGTAGGTTGCCCGGGCGCGGACACGTTCGAGCGTGAGGTAGCGCTCAAAGACAGGAGCCAGATGGAAAATCAGAGACATCGGGGCACGATGGGTTGCGCGGCTTCGTATCGAACGTCGATTTGGCCGGTGACGGCAGCGGAGATCAGCGCGCTGCGGCGTTCCTTGAGGAGGGCGATGGCGCGGGTGTCCATTTGAGGGGCTTCCTTTCTGGGCTTACTTGCCGGCACTCTCGGCCTGATTCACGAACGCCCCTTTGAAATCCTCCGGGATGTAG
>APMI01014744.1_pt1 | contig 12533 bp, 8 predicted proteins | sample 667938 | NCBI WGS metagenome assembly APMI01 (sample SAMN01084076, study PRJNA167559) | wastewater metagenome | biome: Wastewater | place: Denmark: Ejby Moelle, Odense | collected 2011-11-28 | reverse complement strand
AAACGGTCCACCGCCTCGCGCAGACCGGCCAACACCTTCAGGGCGTCGGTATAAGCCTCGTTCTGGAAATGCGAGCGGGCCAGCGGAGCGACTTCAACGATGGCATGGAAGAGCGCCTTCTCGGCATCCTCGACCAGCAGCGCCACATCGGGTTCGCCGATATCGCCCCCGGCCTTCTTGAGAATATTGACGATCCGCTTGTTGGCGGCCGCCAGCGCTGCCGCTTCAGGCAGCTGCTGGAAGGCTACGACGGCCTCCAGTCTGGGCACCACCAGATCCATGCGGGTCGGCTTCAGCGCCAGCACCGCATCGACCGCATCCTGCGCATGACCGGCGTCACGTAGCTGGTTGCGCAGGCGCTCGAGCAGGAAGTCATAGAGCGGACCGGCCACCTCGGCAGTCAGCTTGCCGGGGGCGAAGCTCGCTGCCGATTTGTGGATCAGGGCTGCGATATCTAGCGGCAGCGGCGTTTCCATCAGGATGCGCAACACGCCAAGGGCCGCGCGACGCAGGCCGAAGGGGTCGCGATCACCGGTCGGCACCTGACCGATGCCAAAGAAGCCGACCAGCGCATCGAGCTTGTCGGCCAGCGCCAGGGAACAACCGATGTTGCTTTCGGGAAGCAGGTCACCGGCAAAGCGCGGGCGGTAGTGCTGCTCGATGGCTTCGGCCACCACCGGCTGGGCGCCTTCGGCGAGAGCGTAGTAACGGCCCATGGTGCCCTGCAGCTCGGGAAATTCACCAACCATATCGGTCAGCAGGTCGGCCTTGGAAAGCAGCGCAGCACTGTTGGCGAGGTTTTCGTCGGCGCCAAGCAGGCCCGCGATTTCACGCGCCACGATGGACATGCGCTGGACGCGGTCACCAAGCGAGCCGAGCTTGTTGTGATAGACCACCGTATCGAGCTTGACCACGCGAGTGGTGAGACCCGCCTTGATGTCCTGCTCGAAGAAGAAACGCGCATCCGACAGACGCGGACGCACCACGCGCTGGTTGCCGGCGATGATGTTCGACGGATCTTCGAGCTGCATGTTGGAGACGATCAGGAAGCTGTTGAGCAACTTGCCGTCGGCAGCGAAAAGCGGGAAGTACTTCTGGTTCGCGCGCATTGTCAGGATCAGGCATTCCTGCGGCACCGACAGGAACTCGGCCTCGAACTCGCCCACGTAAACCGTCGGATGCTCGACCAGCGCGGTCACTTCATCGAGCAGGTCAGCGTACTGGCCGAGGCTAGCGTTCAGGCGCCCGGCTTCGGTCACGAGCTGCTTCTCGATGTTGGCGCGACGCTTGGCGAAATCGGGAATCACCTTGCCTTCAGCCAGCAGGGTCGGCTCGTAGGCCTCGGCGCTGGCGATGTCGATATCGCCGCGACTCATGAAACGGTGGCCCTTGGTGGTGCGGCCGGACTGGATGTCGAGCACGCTGCCCGGCACCACCTCGGCGCCGTGCAGCATGGTGAGCTTGTGGGCAGGCCGCACGAAGGTTGCATCACCGTCGCCCCAGCGCATCACCTTGGGAATCGGCAACGCCTTGAGGGCGTCCTGCACGATGCCGCCGAGCACCTCGGCAAGCAGAGCGCCCGCCACCGTGCTGGTGTAGAACAGGGCCTCGGCCTTGCCGTCCATGCGGCGCTCGAAACCGGCCACGGCCGACAGGGGAATACCCTTCGCCTCGAGTTTCTTGGTGAGGGCCGCGGTGGGCTGACCGTCGGCGCCAAGCGCCACCGACACCGGCATGATTTTTTCGGTCACGTCCCTGGCTGCTGCGGCAGGCAGCACGTGGGCCACCGTCACGGCGAGACGACGCGGCGTGGCAAACCAGCGGAACTCACCATCGGCAGCCACCAGGCCGCGAGCACGCAGGCCGGCGACAATGCCATTGGAGAAGGCCTGGCCGAGCTTCGGCAAGGCCTTGGGGGGCAGCTCTTCGGTGAGCAATTCAACGAGCAGGGTCGCGCTGGTCATCACGCGGCCTCCTTCTTGAGCATCGGGAAGCCAAGGGCTTCGCGGGAGTTGTAATAAGCCTGTGCCACTTCCCGCGCCAGTACGCGAACCTTGCCGATGTAAGCAGCGCGTTCGGTCACCGAAATGGCTCCGCGGGCATCCAGCAGGTTGAAGGTGTGCGAGCACTTCATGACCATCTCGAAAGCCGGCAGCACCAGCGGCACCGCCAGCAGGCGCTTGGCTTCGCTTTCGTATTCGCCAAACAGGCGGAACAGCCACTCCACATTCGAATGCTCGAAGTTGTAGGTGGACTGCTCGACTTCGTTCTGGTGATAGACGTTGCCGTAAGTTACCGGCGTGCCATCGGGGCCGATCGACCACACCAGGTCATAGACATTTTCGACGCCCTGCAGGTACATGGCCAGACGCTCAAGACCATAGGTGATCTCGCCGAGCACTGGCTTGCAGCTGAGTGAACCGACCTCCTGGAAGTAGGTGAACTGGGTGACTTCCATGCCGTCCAGCCATACTTCCCAACCCAGGCCCCAGGCGCCGAGGGTGGGGGATTCCCAGTCGTCCTCGACGAAGCGGATGTCGTGCGCGTTCGGGTCGATGCCCAGCGCCCGCAGACTGTCGATGTACAGCTCCTGGATATTCACCGGCGACGGCTTGAGCACCACCTGGTATTGGTAGTAGTGCTGCAGACGGTTCGGATTCTCGCCATAGCGACCATCCTTCGGGCGGCGGGAAGGCTGCACGTAGGCGGCATTCCAGTGTTCCGGCCCGATGGAGCGCAGGAAGGTGGCGGTGTGGAAGGTGCCGGCTCCAACCTCGATGTCGTAGGGCTGAAGCAAGGTGCAGCCGTGCTCGGCCCAGAAATTGGAGAGGCGCAGGATGATCTGCTGGAAAGTCGGTTTTTGGACGGACATGGATGCTCCGCGGCAGCGGCCGCGCTGATTGGGGCAAAACGCGGATTTTACTGGGTTTCTGCACGCAGGGCATGCCTGTTGGTGGGCTCACGCAACTTGGCAACAGCGCAAAAACCCTGTCAATGAATCAAGAAACCGGACGGTCCTACCGATAAGAGTAGAACACTAAAGAGTCGGCGCCCCCCCATGGCAGCCGAACCTTCCACAAAAACGGGGCAAAGGAGCGCGTTTCACCATGAATTTAGAGAACCTGCGCGTCACCACACGCATGCGCTTGCTCGTCGCACTGGCCCTTGTCGGACTGATCATCCTGTGCGGAGTCAGTCTCGCTCACCTGCATCGGGGCATGATGGACGACCGCAAGCTTCAGACGCAGTACCAGGTCGAAAGCGCGCGCGGCGTCATCGAGCACTTCTACAAACAGTCCCAGGCCGGCGCCCTCAGCGAAGCCGACGCAAAGAACGCAGCCCGTGAAACCATCCGCAGCATGCGCTACGACAAGACGAACTACATGTTCATCGTCACCAGCGACAACCACTACATCCTCTTCCCGAGCAAGCCAGAAAGGGAAGGCACCGACGCCAGCAACATGCAGGATGCCAACGGCAAGCTGATCATCGTCGCGATGGTCAAGGCGGCGGAGGCTGGCGGCGGCTTCGTGGACTACCTTTTCCCTAAAGCCGGTGAAACCGCAGCCCAGCCCAAGCTGTCCTACGCAGCGCCCTTCACGCCGTGGGGCTGGATCATCGGCACGGGCATTTACGTTGACGACGTTGACCGGGAGTTCCGCTCGATTGCCACGATCCTCGGTGGAATCTCTGCCACCCTGCTCCTCGTCCTCGGCCTGTTCGGCTGGCGCGTCAGCACCAGCGTGACGGGCCAGCTGGGCGGCGAGCCCCGGGATGCCACCGCCGTCATGCAGCTTGCCGCCGGCGGTGATCTGACCGCAAACCTCGGCGACGCCCCGAAGGGCAGCATGCTGGCCGCCCTCGGCAGCATGATTCTTGCCATGCGCTCGATGATGGGCGAGATCAACAGCGGCGCCAACCAGTTGGTCAGCAACGCCGACCACATCAGCCGGGTTTCCGGCCAGGTCGCCGACGCGGCACTGCGCCAGTCCGACGCCACCGCCTCAATGGCGGCAGCGATGGAGGAGCTCACCGTCAGCTCCAGCCACATCTCCGCCAGTGCCCTGGAAACCGAACAGAACTCGCAGGACGCCATGCGCCTGGCCGCCGAAGGTAGCGAACGGGTCGGCCAGGCCTCCACGGCCATTCGCCGCATGTCCGAAACCGTCACCAGTGCGTCCAGCCGCATCCTCGCGCTCGAAGAGCGCATCGGCCAGGTGTCATCCATCGCCAACGTCATCAAGGAAATCGCCAACCAGACCAACCTGCTCGCCCTCAACGCGGCCATTGAAGCAGCCCGCGCCGGCGAACAGGGCCGTGGCTTTGCCGTCGTCGCCGATGAAGTGCGCAAGCTGGCCGAGCGCACCTCGTCGGCCACCACTGAAATCGAACAGATGATCACCGACATCCAGAGCGACACCAGCAGCGCGGTCGGCGCCATGAACGCCGCCCTACCCGAAGTGGATCAGGGCGTCGCCCTCGCCGCCTCCGCCGCCGACGCCCTGCAGGCCATCGAAACAGGCGCCCGCCAGACGCTTCACAGGGTCCGCGAGATTGCCGATGCAACCCGCGAACAGAGCGCCGCCAGCACGTCGATTGCCCAGCGGGTGGAGGAAATCTCGAACATGGTCGAAAGCACCAGCGAGAACATTCGTGGCGCCGCCGATGCCGCCATCGGACTGGAGCGCATCGCCGTAGGCCTCAAGGACCAGATCGCCCGCTTCCGCGTCTAGCCCCGCCTGTCAATCTCTTCTCGACCCCAACCACAAACCCGGTCAACACCGCCGCGGCAAGGATTTCGCCCCACGCCGCGGCCGGGATCGGCGCCGATGCGAAGATCCGGTTCATGCCCGGCAGCCAGGTAAACATGGCCTGCAGCACGACCATCGCGCCGATGCCGCCCCAGAACCAGGGGTTGGAGAACCAGCCACAACGCCAGAACGGCCCGCGCAGGTTGCGGCAATTGAACAGATAGGCAATCTCGCCGGCCACAAAAACGTTTACCGCCACCGTGCGCGCCACTTCCAGCGAAACCCCGAGGGCTCGCCAACGCAGGAAAAGCCCGAAGGCCGCTGCCAGCAGCAAGACACCGACCAATACAATGCGGCGGATCAGTACCCCGTCGAGAATGGGTGCGCCGGGCGCCCGCGGGGGGTGCCGCATCACATCCTTCTGGATCGGCTCGAAGGCCAGCGCCATGCCAAGGAGTACCGCCGTAGTCATGTTGATCCACAGGATCTGCAGCGGAGTGATCGGCAAGGTAACGCCGGCCAGCACGGCAAAAAGGATCACCAGCCCCTCTCCGAAATTGGTCGGCAAGGTCCAGATGATGAACTTCACCAGGTTGTCGTAGACGCCGCGGCCTTCCTCAATGGCCGCTTCGATGGTGGCAAAGTTGTCGTCGGTGAGCACCATCGCCGCAGCCTCCTTGGCCACCTCGGTACCGCCAGCACCCATCGCCACGCCGATGTTGGCGGCCTTCAGCGCCGGCGCATCATTGACGCCGTCGCCGGTCATCGCCACCACCTCGCCGTTAGCCTGCAGGGCCTGAACGAGGCGCAACTTCTGCTCGGGCTCGACGCGGGCGAAAACATTGACTTCATCCGCGGCAACACGCAACCGGACTGCATCCAGCACAGCCAGCTCGCGGCCGGTGAGGGCCTTCTCACCCTTCTGCGCCAACCCCAGCTGGGCCGCGATGGCCAGCGCCGTCACCGCGTGATCACCGGTGATCATCTTGACCTTCACCCCCGCCGCCCGGCATGCCAGAATTGCCTGCACAGCCGCCTGGCGCGGTGGATCGAGCATGGCCTGCAGGCCCAGGAAGCACAGGCCGCCGGACAGCTGCGCCTCGTCCAGCACCTCCGAACCTGCTTCGATGCGGGCAAAGGCCAGCACCCGCAAGCCCTCGGCAGCCATTGCACGGGATGCCGCATCAATCGCTTCGCCGTCTGCAGCAACCGCTTCTCCGTCGGCATCCAGCATCGTCGCGCAACGCGGCAGAACAGCCTCCAGAGCCCCCTTGACCAGTACCACCAGTTGTCCATCAAGACGGTGCAGGCTCGCCATGTACTGGCGTGCAGAGTCGAAAGCGATCTCGTCGTGGCGCGGCGCGTCGATCCGCAGGGCACGCTCATCCAGACCGGCCTTGCGGGCCGATACCAGCAGCGCGGCCTCGGTCGGATCGCCGGTAATCGTCCATTCGCCCTCCACCTCGGCCAGCCCGGCGTCGTTACACAACACGCCGGCCACCAGCAGGTCGCGCAGCGGGCCGCTCACCGCGGCAGCGCGGCCGTCCATGCTGACGTCCCCCACCGGCGCATAGCCGTCGCCACTCACCGCGTAACGCGTACCACCGGCGAACAGTGCCCGCACAGTCATCTGGTTCTCGGTGAGGGTACCTGTCTTGTCCGAGCAGATCACCGTCGTACTGCCGAGGGTTTCGACCGCCGGCAGGCGCCGGATGATGGCGCGCCGCCTGGCCATTCGCGACACGCCGATGGCCAGCGTCACGGTGATTGCGGCCGGCAGCCCTTCGGGAATCGCCCCGACCGCCAGCGCCACCGCCGCCATCAGCATGTCGAGGAGTGATTCACCGCGCAGGCTACCGACCACGAAGCCCAGCACGGCCAGGCCGAGGATGATCACCAGCAGCCAGTTGGAAAAACGCTCCATGGCTTTGGTAAGCGGGGTGGCCAGGGTTTCGGTGGCATCGAGCAGATCGGCGATACGGCCGGTCTCGGTGCCGCGACCGGTGGACACCACCAGTCCGCCGGCCTGTCCCGCCACGACCAGCGTGCCGGCGAAAGCCATGCAGGTGCGCTCGGCGAGGCCACTGTCAGCGCCGACGGCCTCGGTTCCTTTTGAAACAGCGGTCGACTCGCCGGTCAACGATGCCTCTGTGACCTGCAGGGCGCGGGCATCGAAGAGGCGCAAGTCGGCTGGCACCTTGTCGCCGGCAGCCAACCACACCACGTCACCGGGCACCAGCGTCGCCGCGTCGATACGCCGCCTCTGCCCGTCGCGCAGCACGGTGACATCGCTCGCCACACTGCGGGCCAGCGCCGCCAGCGCGTTCTCGGCCCGTCCTTCCTGAACGAAGCCGATCATCGCATTGACCAGCACGACCCCGAAAATCACCCCGGCATCAGCCCATTCTTCGAGAAAGGCGGCGATGCCGCCGCTGACCATCAGGATGTAGATGAGCGGCTGGTGAAACTGCAACGCAAAACGCAGCAAGGCACCGCCGCCCGCGCGGGCAGCAATGCGGTTGGGCCCGTGAGTGCTCAGGCGTTCGGCCGCAACGGCCTCACTGAGGCCATCGGCAGCACTGGAAGCCAGCGCCTCGAAAGCCGCGCGGGGAGGCCGGGCATGCCAAGCAGGCAAATCGGGGAGCGTCATGGGAAGCCTGGAAGGGTGAAGGAGCGCGCAGGTATGGCGGACAGACGTCCGGCCCACAATCGCATGACCCCTTCACGCTTCAAGCGGATCAGGCAGTCACTTTAGGCAGACATGACAAGGCCATTGCCAGTTCCTTCTCGTCGTAATCCTGATCCACCAGCTTGCCGGACAGGAAGTTCGTATAGGCCGTCATGTCGAAGTGACCGTGGCCGGACAGGCAGAACAGGATCGTCTCGCTCTTGCCCTCGGCCTTGCAGCGCAGGGCTTCGTCGATGGCGGCACGAACTGCATGATTGGACTCCGGCGCGGGAACGATGCCTTCGGCACGGGCGAACATCACGCCGGCCTCGAAGCACGCTGTCTGGTGATAATTGCGCGACTCGATCAGGCCGAGTTCCTTCACATGGCTGACCAGCGGCGCCATGCCGTGGTAGCGCAGACCACCGGCGTGCAGCCCGGGCGGCGTGAAGTTGCTGCCCAGGGTGTGCATCTTGACCAGCGGGGTGAGGTGCGCGGTATCGCCGAAGTCGTAAGCGTACTGACCGCGGCTGAGCGACGGACAGGCGGACGGCTCAACCGCCACCAGCCGGCGCTTCTTCGCATTCGCCCCGCCACGCAATTGCAGACCGAGGAAGGGGAAGGCGATGCCGGCAAAGTTGGAGCCGCCGCCAGCACAGCCGATCACCACGTCCGGGTCATCGCCGGCCATTTCCATCTGCAGGATGGCTTCCTCGCCGACGATGGTCTGGTGCAGCAGCACGTGGTTGAGCACCGAGCCCAGCGCGTACTTGGTGTCGTCATTCCTGGCGGCCACTTCGACGGCTTCCGAGATGGCGATGCCGAGCGAGCCGATGTGATCCGGATGCTCGGCCAGCACGGCGCGGCCGTAGTCGGTTTCGGCAGACGGAGACGCGATGCAGCGGGCGCCCCAGGTTTCCATCAGGGCGCGGCGATAGGGCTTCTGGTCGTAGGACACGCGCACCTGGAAGACCGTTACATCCAGCCCGAAGAGGCCTCCGGCGTAGGACAGGGATGAACCCCACTGGCCGGCGCCGGTCTCGGTGGACAAGCGCTTGACCCCTTCCTGGGCGTTGTACCAGGCTTGGGGAATCGCCGAGTTGGGCTTGTGGCTGCCGGCCGGCGAGACGCCTTCGTACTTGTAGTAGATCTTCGCCGGCGTACCGAGCAGCTTTTCGAGGCGGCGGGCGCGGAACAGCGGGCTCGGGCGCCACTGGCGCAGCACTTCGCTGACCGGCTCGGGAATGTCAATCCAGCGCTCGGTGGACATCTCCTGGGCGATGATCGCATCCGGGAAAATCGGCGCCAGATCGGACGGGCCAAGAGGCTGCAGGGTACCGGGATGGAGCGGCGGCGGCAAAGGGGTCGGCAAGTCCGCGGCGATGTTGTACCAGGCCTTGGGCATGCGGGATTCGTCGAGCAGATACTTGATCTGGTCGCTCATGGCTATCCTCCTGTTTGCTATTTGATCTTTTGATTTACTGCGAAAAACATGGACGACTCAGGCCGCCGTCAGATCCTCAAGGGAAATTTCCCAACGGCTCATCAGGAAGCGCAGCAGGGTCTGCTCACCCTCGCTGACATCGCCGTCGACCTTGGCAATGAGGATCATCGCCGACAGCGCCACCTTCTGCAGGGCCTTGTCGGTAAGGTCGTCAGCCAGGCGTGCCAGACGATGCTCTTCGAGCAGGAAGACACGCTCCTGCTCGGCTTCGGTGATCACGTCACGGCAACAGTCGAGCAAGACCTGGATCAGGGTGTCCCGGTCCACCCCCAGCAGTGAGGCAGTATCGTTGTTCTTGATCCAGTCCACTTCCCGATTGTCCAGACGACCGTCGGCAAGGATCGCCATGGCAATCAGGCGACCAATGGCTGCAGGGCTGTTTGTTGCGTAGGAGCGCATGATTCGGAGTTCTTCTCATTGAAATTGGGCGAACCCCGATGATACGCCGCCCCGCTCAGCTACGTCGCCTGCCGGCCAGCGCCAGGCCCGCAACACCCAGCGCAAGGCCGACCGCGGGCCAGTTTCCCCAGCGGGCGTATGGTGTAAGGCCCTGGTAGCCGCGCACTGACACATGCAGCGCACCCACCTCAAAGGGCGCCAAGACCGCAGTCACCGCGCCATCCGGCGTAACCAGCGCGGTCATGCCGGTATTGGTCGAGCGCAGCATCGGCCGGCCGGTTTCCAGTGCCCGCAAACGGGCAATCTGCAGGTGCTGGGGCTGAGCAAAGGAGTCCCCGTACCAGGCCAGATTGGAAATATTGAGCATCAACGTGGCCTCTGGCAGGCTGCGGATCAGCTCCTCGCCAAAGACATCTTCGTAGCAGATATTGACCGCCACCTTCTGGCCGCCCAGTTGCAGCGGCGGCTGGTGCGCCGCCCCGCGGGTCTGATCAGCCATGGGAATGCTCACCAGATCGTAGAACCAGCGGAACAGCGGTGGCGAATACTCGCCAAACGGCACCAGGTGCTGCTTGTCGTACTCGCCCGACGGGGAGCGCCCGAGGCTGACCGCCGCATTGAAGATGTGTCCCTGACGATCACGTGTGAAGGTGCCGAGCACCACATCACCACCGTTATCCCGAGCGATGCGGCGCACCTCCTCCAGGTAGCCTGCCGGCAGATAATCAACCAGCAGAGGGATGGTGGTTTCCGGCAGCACGACCAATTGTGCCGGATTGTCGCGCAGCATCTGCAGATTACGATCGAGCCATTGCTGCAGCATCTCGGGCCGCCACTTCAGGCTCTGGGCGATATTGGTTTGCAGCAGGGCGACCTTTACAGGCTCACCGACCGGCTCGGTCCAGCCCACCTGGCGCAAGCCGAAACCGCTCCCTAGAACAATCAGCGCCAGCCCGGCCGCCCGCCAGTTGCGCCCATGCAGCGCAGCAACCGCCAGCGCCGACACGAGAGCCAGCAGCCCGCCGACGCCATACACGCCGATAAGCGGTGCAAAGCCGGCCAACGGGCTCGGCGGGGTCTGGCTGTAGCCGCTCGCCAGCCACGGAAAGCCGGTAAATACCCAGCCGCGCAGCCATTCCGACAGCAGCCAGACGGCCGCAAACAGCGCCATATCCAGGCCTGCCCTGCTCCGCTTGAGCCACACGAACAGCCCGCCGGCGATGCCGGCGTACACCCCCATGAAGGCGCAGAAAAGGAGCACCGCAAAGGCCGCCAGCGGCACCGGCATGCCGCCAAAACGCTGTAACGCGATGAAAATCCACGACACGCCGGCAAGCAGCGAGCCCAGCCCCCAGGCAAAGCCGACGAAGAAACCGTCGCGCACCCGCAGGCTCGCCGGCGCACCCGGCCCAAGCAGCCAGAACAGCAGGCCGAGGGATACCGCTGCAAGAGGAAACAGTTCGAACGGGGCGTAGGCAAAGACTGACGCGCCCCCCGCCAGCAGGGCGCAGCCCTGACGCCGCCAATCCATCAGCCGCCGACCGCTTCCGCGTCGGGCCGCCGTTCGACCAGCAGGGAGTGCACGCGCCGGCTGTCGGCACGCAAGATCTGGAAGCGCAGACCTTCCAGATCGACGACTTCATTGCGTTTGGGCAGGCGGCCCAGCTTGCGGATCAGCAGGCCGCCAACGGTGTCGTACTCGGCGTCGCTGAAGGTGGTGCTGAAGGCTTCGTTGAAGTCCTCGATTTCGGTACCGGCCTTGACCCGATAGCGGCCGGCCTGATCGAGACGGATGTTGTCGGCGGTTTCGTCGAAATCGTATTCGTCCTCGATGTCGCCGACGATCTGCTCAAGCACATCCTCGATGGTGACCAGTCCGGCGACGCCACCGTACTCGTCCACCACGATGGCCATGTGATTGCGACTGACCCGGAAGTCGCGCAGCAACACATTGAGGCGCTTCGATTCGGGCACGAACACCGCCGGGCGAAGCATGTCGCGGAGGTTGAAGGCTTCGCCGGCAAAAACGCGCAGCAGATCCTTGGCGAGCAGGATGCCGACCACGTCGTCCTTGCCTTCGCCAACAACGGGAAAGCGGGAGTGGGCGGCATTGATGCCGAAACGGGTGATGTCTTCGACGGAGTCGGCCAGATTGACGACATCCATTTGCGCCCGCGGAATCATAGGCATCCGCATCGAACAAATTACGGTCGTGAGCGGAGTGCAGTAGGTGCAACAACTCTTCTCGGTCTTCCGGTTCCCGGGTCAGGAGGGCGGAAAGCCGTTCAAGCAAAGACGGTTTACTACTAGAGGGTTCCATAAAGGGGGTGGATGAGAAATGGGCCATGGACAATGGATATTCCCAAAGGATTTCCATCGCCCATGGCGCATTGCTCACACCACAGTCATCACTCTCCGGCGTAGGGGTCGCCAATACCGAGACTGGCGAGAATGGCCCGTTCCCGCGCTTCCATCTCCTCCGCCTCGGCGTCTTCCTCGTGGTCGAAGCCCTGTAAATGCAGCATACCATGCACGGATAAGTGGGCGTAATGCGCATCCAGCGGCTTACCCTGTTCTGCCGCCTCCCGCTCCACCACCTGCCGGCACAACACCAGATCGCCCATCAGCGGCAGACCTTCGGGCAAGGGCATGTCTTCCCCTTCACCATAGGCGAAGGTCAGCACATTGGTAGCGTAATCCTTGCCGCGATAATCGCGGTTCAGCTCGCGCCCTTCATCCTCGTCAACGATGCGCACGGTAATTCGCGCTGCACCGGGCTCGGCGACCCGCAGCCAGCGCCGAAAATCGATGCGCGAAGGTACACCTTCCTTGTTGCAGGCGTATTGCACGGAAAGATCGAGGCGGCGCGGTAGCTTGATGTCGCTCATTGCTGATTCTGTTGCTGCTGGTTACGCACGATGGTGTGGTTTTCGTAGGCGGCGACAATGCGCGCCACCAGCGGATGGCGCACCACGTCCTCCTTGAGAAAGTGGGTGAAAGCCAGGCCACGCACCTCGGAAAGCACCTGGGCCGCTTCGGCGAGGCCGCTCTTATTACCGCGCGGCAGGTCCACCTGGGTCAGGTCGCCGGTGATGACGGCCCGCGAACCGATGCCGATGCGGGTCAGGAACATCTTCATCTGCTCCGGCGTGGTGTTCTGGGCCTCGTCGAGAATGATGAAGGCGCGCGACAAAGTGCGCCCGCGCATGAA
>APMI01043739.1_pt1 | contig 12534 bp, 9 predicted proteins | sample 667938 | NCBI WGS metagenome assembly APMI01 (sample SAMN01084076, study PRJNA167559) | wastewater metagenome | biome: Wastewater | place: Denmark: Ejby Moelle, Odense | collected 2011-11-28 | reverse complement strand
AAGGCTACCACCATCAAGATCAAGCTGCTGTCGACGGCCGACACCGGTTTCTTCTACGTAACCACGAAGAACAGCCGTACGATGACGGAAAAGATGACCAAGACGAAGTACGACCCGGTCGTCAAGAAGCACGTCGAATTCAAGGAAACCAAGATCAAGTAATCTTGGGGACCGCGCAAGGTTCGCAAAGGCGCTGGACGGAAACGTCCGGCGCCTTTTCTTTTGCCCATGATTCCCGCGACCGCCCCTGCCCCGATTGCAACCGCCCGAATCAAAAACGCCGCTCCCTGGCCGGGAGCGGCGTTGAATGGGGGTCGGTCAGGCACGACGACGGCACGAGGATTCCGTTTTTGTCGTAGCTGACCGACCGACCCCACGACCCAGGAGATGCGGCGGACCTAGCATCATGGGGTAACCGGTTGTGCGGTCTTGTTTGCCGCGCATGAGTTGAGCATCGCGCGAAAAAGAAAAAAAATCAACGAATTCTTAACGCTCAGGCAACAGGTCCTTGTCTCATAGTTAACCGCCGAGGTTGCAACTGTGCCATCCGGCAGCATTTACGTTATAGAAGACAACAATACAGTGCGCGGCCCAATGCAACCATTGCGACAGGAAACCACAACCTCAGAAATAGGACCATTCGCCACACGGTCAGATTGTGAAAAGCGCAAACCCTTGATAAGCCTTATCAAAAATAAATAATGCGATTTACGGCCGAAACTGGTCGCAGCGACGGCATACCGAGAATGCGGCATCGCCCAACTCGCGAAAAACACAATCAAATGACGTTTGCCTAAAATTCAGGTCAAATGCCTAAAATCGTTGCAGGCCTGTGGACAACCCGGCGGCTGGGGCGCGAAAGCAGGCCTCAGGCGGCGGCCGCCACGACCCGATTGCGGCCCGAACGCTTGGCTTCGTAGCAGGAGCGCCTCGGGGCTGTCTCCTGCCGGCAGCACGGAGGCGATGCCAAGCGACGCGGTGATCGGAAGGAAGATATCCGTACCGGGGATGCGGAACGGCTCGCGCTCGACGATGCTACGCAGCCGCTCGGCGACGCCGGCCGCCATCTCGCCCGACGTATCGGGCATCACCAGCACGAACTCCTCCCCACCATAGCGGCAGGCAAGGTCGGCGCCGCGCACGGCGGAACGGACGCGATTGGCGAATTCACGCAGCACCGCATCGCCCGCATCGTGGCCATAGGTGTCGTTGACGAGCTTGAAGCGGTCGATATCCGTCATGCAGACCGACATGGGCCGCCCCCGCGCCGTGGCGCGGTCGATCAGCAGCTTCATGTGGTTATCGAGATAGCGGCGGTTGTGCAGGCCCGTCAGGCCGTCGGTGACGGCAAGCTCGATGGTCTGGCGCACGCTGGTGCGCAGGCGGTCGTTGCAGCGCTTGCGGCGAATCTGGGTGAGGCTGCGGGCGATCAGCTCGTTGGGATCGATCGGCCGCATCAGATAATCCGTCACGCCGAGATCGAGCGCACGCACGATCACGTCGTCGTCGCCCTGTTCCGCGATCAGCAGGATGGGCAGGAAGCGCGTGCGCTCCAGCGAGCGAAGCTGCGAGCAGAGCCGCAGCGGATCGTAATCGTCGAAATTCGCATTGACGATGACGAGTTCGTAGTTGCTTTCCGCGGCCTGGAACAGCGCGGCCTGCGGATCGGACATGCAGGTGACGTCGGCGATCGGCTTCAGCGCCCGGGCGATACGCTCCTGCGAACTGGCGCGGCCATCGACGAGCAGGACATCGCCCGGCTCGTTGCCGAGATCGGTTTCCAACCCCTCCTCCATCGAGATGGCGCGCGCGGTCATCGCGCGCATGCGCAGCTCGTCCGTCAGCGTCTTGAGGCGCACCAGGCTCTTGACCCGGGACATGAGCTGGAGGTCGTTGACCGGCTTGGTGAGGAAATCGTCGGCGCCGGCCTTGAGGCCGCGCACGCGATCGGAGGGCTGGTCGAGCGCCGTCACCATGACGACGGGAATATGGGCGGTGCGCGGATTGGCCTTCAGCCGCTCGCAGACCTCGAAACCGTCGATGCCGGGCATCATGATGTCGAGCAGGATGAGATCGACCTGCGTGCGCTCGCAGATCGACAGCGCGTCGTAGCCGTTTTCGGCCGTCAGCACGTCGAAATATTCGGCCAGGAGCCGCGCTTCGAGAAGCTTCACATTGGCGGGGATGTCATCGACGACGAGGATGCGCGCTGTCATGTCCGCCTCATGCGTCGCCGAGATAGGTTTTGATCGTCTCGATGAACTTCGGAACAGAGATCGGCTTGGAGACATAGGCCTCGCAGCCGCCCTGCCGGATTCGCTCCTCGTCACCCTTCATGGCGAAAGCCGTCACGGCGATCACGGGAATGACGTGAAGCTCGTCGTCCTCCTTCAGCCATTTGGTGACTTCAAGGCCCGAGACCTCGGGAAGCTGGATGTCCATGAGAATGAGGTCGGGGCGGTGTTTGCGCGCAAGATCAAGGGCTTCCATGCCATTCCGGGTCTGGATGGTCGTGTAGCCGGATGCCTCGATGAGGTCCCGGAAGAGCTTCATGTTCAGCTCGTTGTCCTCGACAATCATGACCTGCTTGGGCATCGTGCGTCCCTGTTCCTCTGACCGGCCTTGCAACCTGCCTGGAGATGGATAAGTTGCGGCAAAGCCGAAATCACCCAGCCTGACCGCTGCCACGTTAGCGCCACTTGGTTGATTAAAAGGTAAATTTCCCGAGGAAATCCGATGAAAAGCCAAAAAGATACAACCGTGGCGCAAGACGCGGAAGCGACTGCCGTCGCCATCCTCGGCTGGCTTGCGGGCGAGCCTGAGCTTCTCTCGCGGTTCCTCGCCCTGACCGGCGTCATGCCTACCGAAGTTCGCAACGCCATGAACGATCCCGGGTTCCTCGCCGGCCTCGTCGACTTTCTGATGAGCCACGAGCCGACGCTGCTCGCCTTTAGCGACGCCACGGGCATCAAGCCGGAGGCGGTCGTCCACGCCCATGCGATCCTGTCCGGACCGGATGGCGCAGGCGACTTCTGAGCGGCAGGCCTGTGTACGGTCATGCGTTCGGTCCCGATGGCTATTGAGACTCGCGAATTTTACCAGTAACGTCGCGATGTTCAATATTTGTTCCACACCATGAGCACCGCCGACACGCGTTTTCCGGGCTTCTGCCGAGACTGCCTTTCCGGGCAGCCTGCCGGCCTGCGCCGTTGCCGCGCCTGCGGCAGCCCCCGCCTGCTCTACCATGACGAACTCTACAGCCTGACACTCGCCCATATCGACTGCGACGCTTTCTACGCGGCCATCGAGAAGCGCGACGACCCGACCCTTGCCGACAAGCCGGTGATCATCGGCGGCGGCAAGCGCGGCGTCGTCTCCACCGCCTGCTATGTCGCGCGCATCCATGGCGTGCGCTCGGCCATGCCGATGTTCAAGGCGCTGGAGGCCTGCCCGAACGCCGTGGTCATCAAGCCGAACATGGAGAAATACGTCGCGGTCGGGCGGCAGGTGCGCACGATGATGCAGGACCTGACGCCGCTGGTGCAACCGCTCTCCATCGACGAGGCCTTCCTCGAACTGAAGGGCACGGAACGCCTGCACCACGATCCGCCTGCCCGCGTGCTGGCGCGCTTCGTGCAGCGGGTGGAGAAGGAGGTGGGCATCACCATCTCCGTCGGCCTTTCCTACTGCAAGTTCCTCGCCAAGGTCGCCTCCGACCTCAACAAGCCGCGCGGCTTTTCCATCATCGGCGAAGCCGAGGCGCTGGACTTCCTGCGCGAAAAGCCGGTGCGTCTCATCTGGGGCGTCGGCAAGGCCTTTGCCGAGACGCTGGAGCGCGACGGCATCCGCACCGTCGGCCAGCTCCAGACCATGGAGGAAACCGACCTGATGCGCCGCTACGGCATCATGGGCAAGCGGCTCTTCAACCTTTCACGCGGGCAGGACGACCGCGAGGTGCATGCGAACGATCCGGCGAAAAGCGTCTCGGCCGAGACCACCTTCTTCGACGATATTTCCAGCCATGACGAACTGGTCGCGCATCTGCGCCGGCTGAGCGAGAAGGTGGCCGTGCGGCTGCGCAAGTCTGGCATTGCCGGCCACACCGTCGTGCTCAAGCTGAAGACCGCCGACTTCAAGGGCCGCACGCGCAACCGCAAGCTCGAAGACCCGACCATGCTGGCCGACAGGATTTTCCGCATCGGCATGGAGCTGCTGCGCAAGGAGACGGACGGCACGAAATTCCGGCTGATCGGCATCGGCGTCACTGACCTTACCGATCCCGGCCGCGCCGACCCGCCCGATCTCGTCGATCCCGCCGCCACGCGCCGCGCCGCGGCGGAGGCCGCGATGAACACGCTGCGCGACAAGTTCGGCAAGGCCACCGTGGAGACCGGCTATACATTCGGCAAATCCGGCCCCGAGCGTTTTCACGGAAAGTTGACCGTCAAGACCTCCGGAAAAATCGGCGACCCGGGCGAATAAATCCCGGCGAGGCAGCGTTCTTGACTGCATCGGGATGGCACGAATCGGGGGATCGCCTCAGTGCATCAAGCCTTCCTTAAGCGAGATGCACTAGCCTCCCAGTCGGTTTGTATTGCGTACGGATGGGTAACATGAAGTTTCGCCTCGCCACTGGCATGAGCATGTTGGGCCTGATGCTGAGCTGCGCCACCGCGCTCGGCGGCACGCTCGAAGGTCCGCTCCAGATCATGGTGTCGAAGGACCTGCAGGAGCTGAAAATCTACGATGGCGGCGTGGTGGTCGCCACCTCGCGCGTCTCCACCGGCAAGGCCGGCCATGCGACGCCGACCGGCATCTTCTCGATCCTCGAAAAGAACCGCACGCATTTCTCCAATATCTATGACAGCGCGCCGATGCCCTTCATGCAGCGGCTTACCTGGTCGGGCATCGCGCTGCACGCTTCCAACAGCGTGCCCTCCTACCCCGCCTCGCACGGCTGCGTGCGCCTGCCGAACGATTTCGCAAAAACGCTTTTCTCCGTCACGCGCCGCGGCGGCCATGTGCTGATCACCGACCGCGAGACCGCGCCGCAGCGCATCGCGCACGAAGCCCTGTTCAAGCCCTCCATCGTGGTGCCGGATACGCCGCTCCTCGCCGATGCCGGCCTGCGTCCGACGCTGATCGAGACCGGCGGCAAGAGCGTGGAAGTGGCGATGACCGAGCCGAAACCGGAGGTCCTGACGCCCATCGTGCAGAAGACCGAGCAGGACCCGATCCGCATCCTCATCACCCGGCGCGGCGACCGGGAAATGATGATCGACCTGCAGACGCTGCTGGCCTCGCTCGGCTACGATGCCGGCGTGGCGGACGGTCGCCATGGCAAGCAGACCGTCACCGCCATCCGCGCCTTCCAGCTTGCCGAGGGCCTGAAGGAAGACGGCATGGTGACGCCCGAACTTCTCGCCGCCGTCTATGCCAAGGCCGGCAAGGGCACGCCGCCGAACGGCCAGATCCTCGTTCGCCAGAAGTTCGCACCGCTGATCGAAGAGCCGATCACCATCCGCAACCCGGAAATCGCGCTCGGCACCCACTTCCTGCTCGCCCGCGAGGTCGACGCCGACAAGGGCAAGGCCGAGTGGTACGGCGTCAGCATGGACAACCAGCTTTCGCCCGCGACCCTGAAGCGCCTCGGCATTACCACCGAGGCCGACGCCAGCGCGCCGGATGCCCTGACGAAGACGCTCGACCGTCTGGATATCCCGCAGGACATGCGCAGCCGCATTTCCGGCCTGATGGGCGAAGGCGCATCCCTCTCCATTTCCGACACGGGCCTCGGCCCGGAAACCGGCGACGGCACGGACTTCATCACCGTGACCCGCAAGGTGCAGAAGGCGGATGCCTCCGTCGTGCCGGGGAAGAAGAAGAAAAAGAAGAAATCCTCGATCACGGTCGTGAACTGAGGCTGCCGGCATTCAGACTGGCGCGGTCCTGCCGACAGGAAAGCGCCAGCCAAGCCGTACCCCGAGCGTTCCGAGGGCGATCAGCACCATGCCGAGCGCCTGCGCGATCCCGAGCGGATGGCCATAGACGATCCAGTCGATCAGGATCGCGACCAGCGGATAGATGAAGGTCAGCACGCCGATAACCGGCGTCGACAGCTTCGGATAGGCTGAATACATCAGCACATAGGCAATGCCCGTGTGCAGGATGCCGATGCCGAGAAGCCATCCCCAAGACGCTGCGGGAACGGACCGGAACAGATCGGCGAACGGCGCAAGCAGGATTGTGCCGACAATCGTCTGGCACAAGGCCGTCACCTCCGGGCGCTGCTGCCCAAGGCCCTTCGCAAGAATGGTCGCGATCGCATAAAGCAGCGCGGCGGCGAGCGTCAGCGCAATCCCGATCACCCAGGTCGTATCGACCGCGCCGGAGGAAACGACGAGGCCGCTTGCGAGAACGACGCCGCTGAACGCACCGACCATCCAGACGATCTGGTCGAATGTGATCCGCTCCTTGAGGAACAGCACGCCGATCAGGACCACGAAGAAGGGTTGGATGTGATAGACGATCGTCGTCGTGGCGATCGAGGTCATCGCGAAGCCGGCAAAGAACGCGATCCAGCTCAGGACCATGCAGACGCCGCCGAGCGCGGCGAGCGCCAGCCGGGCTGGCGAGAGGTTCCTGTCCGGCAGATAGCCGCGGATCAGGCACCACGCACCGAGAAAGACGGTGCCGAAGGCGCATCGCCAGAAAACCGTCGTTACCGGGTCAAGCCCGGCCTCGACCGCGAAGGCTCCGACCGTGCCGACGATCATCATCGCGGCCACGAGTTTGGCGGCGGGGAGACGGGTATCGTGTGTTCTTTCCATGCTGGCCTCTCAAAACGGGTCGAGAGATTTATTGCCGCCTGACGAAACTCAATCAAACGAATAGATTTGGAGATCTCTATTCGTTATGTTGATAGCACTATGACGAACCCCTTGGATATCGATCTGCTACGAACCTTTGTTGCCGTTATCGAAACGGGCAGCTTTTCCAATGCCGCGCCCCGGATCGGACGCAGCCAGTCGGCCGTCAGCATGCAGATGCAGCGGCTAGAGCAGGCTGTCGGCAAGCAACTGCTGATCCGCGGCCCGAAGGCCGTTACTCCCAATGCGGCCGGCTCGGACTTTCTGGTCCATGCCCGGCGGCTCCTGAAACTGTCGGATGAGGCATGGGCGAGCGTCACACGGCCGGAGGAAAGCGGCAGCGTGCGCCTTGGCGTTCCCGACGACTACGCGGCCTTCCTGCTGCCGCCGGCACTGGCCCAGTTTGCGGCGGAGCATCCGCGGGTCACGGTGGAACTCGTGTGCGAACCCTCGACCGCATTGACGAAGGCAATCGAAGACGGTCGCATTGACCTGGCCATCGTCACCCGTCTGGCGGAACAACCTGTCGAGGTCTTGAGGCGAGAGCCTTTCGTCTGGGTCGCCTCTCCTTCCCACATTGCCTGGGACAACGATCCGCTGCCTGTCGCGCTGTTCGAACCCGGCTGCACCGCGCGCATCAATGTCCTGAAAGCCCTCGCCGAGGGAGATCGCGCCTACCGCTGCACCTATTCGAGCGCAAGCCTGCTCGGCCTTGTCGCTGTCGTGCAGGCGGGCCTTGCCATCGCGGGCCTCGCCCTCTGCAGCGTGCCGCCGTCCTTGCGCATCATCGGAGCCAATGAGGGGCTACCGCGTCTGGACGCGCTGGAAATCAGCATCCTGCGAAACCCGCGATCGGCCAGCCCGGCCGTGGAACGCCTGAACGACTTTCTTCGCCGCGCCCTGTCCTAAGAGCCGTCGGCGCGTCTACAGTAACGCCACCAGACCCGACTTCATTCTCCAGCGTGTAAGACGCCGGGACGCTCCTCACACAAGCTCCACATCCAGAACGCCCGGCGTCGAGCGCATGGCGGCTGCGATTTCGGGGGAGATGCGGAAGCGTTCCGTCAACTCCACCTCGATCTCGCGCTGGCCGCTGTCCTTGATGACGATGAAGGAAACGAGGCCGTCGCCCTTGGTGTTGAGATGCGCGGCGATAGAGCGGAGCGGGCCCGAGTCGCGGACATAGACACGCAACGCCTTCTGGGTATGGAGCGATTCCTCCTCCAGCGAGCGCAGCGTCTGGATGCGAAGGCCGATGCCTTCCGGGCGCTCTTCCGCCTGCACGGTCATGACCAGCGATTTGCCGGGCTCCAGCAGGTCGCGGTACTGGTTCAGCATTTCGGAGAACAGCACCGCCTCGAACTGGCCGGAGGAATCGGAGAAGGCGACGATGCCCATCTTGTTGCCGGTGCGCGTCTTGCGCTCCTGCTTCGATGTCACCGTGCCGGCAAGGCGACCGGCGGTCGCGCCGCGCTTCACCGCGGCGGAGAAATCGCCAAAAGTCTGCACGCGCATCTTGGCGAGGATCGGCGCATAGGTGTCGAGCGGGTGAGCAGAGAGATAGAAGCCGAGCACCTGGAATTCGCGGTGCAGCTTTTCCGAGGCGAGCCAGGGCGTGTAGGAGGGCAGCGTGATGACCTCCGGCCCCGTCGCCGCGCCCATACCGAAAATGTCGCCCTGCCCGCTCGTCTTGTTCTCCTGCGCGCGCTGGGCGGCGCCCAGCAGCCGGTCGAGGCCGGCGATCATGGCGGCGCGGTCATGGCCGAAGCAATCGAAGGCGCCGGCGACGATGAGGCTTTCGAAGACGCGGCGGTTGACGAATTTCGGATCGATGCGCACGCAGAAATCTTCGAGGCTCTTGAAGGGCGCATCGCCGCGCACCTGCACGATATGCTGCACGGCGGCCTCGCCTACGCCCTTGATGGCGGCGAGCGCGTAATAGATGCGGCTTTCGCCCGTCTCGAAATGGGCAAAGGACGTCTGCACCGACGGCGGGATGACCTCGATGCCGAGACGGCCGGCATCCTGCCGGAAGTCGTTCAGCTTGTCCGTGTTGGACATATCGTAGGTCATCGACGCGGCGAGGAACTCGACCGGGTAATGCGCCTTCAGATAGGCCGTCTGGTAGGAGACGATGGCATAGGCGGCCGCGTGCGACTTGTTGAAGCCGTAGTTGGCGAACTTGGCGAGCAGGTCGAAGATCAGGTCGGACTGCGGCTTCGAGACGCCGTTCTTGACAGCGCCGTCGACGAAGCGGGCGCGCTGCTTATCCATTTCCTCCTTGATCTTCTTGCCCATGGCGCGGCGCAGAAGGTCGGCCTCGCCAAGCGAGTAGCCGGACAGGACCTGGGCGATCTGCATCACCTGCTCCTGGTAGACGATAACGCCCTGCGTTTCCTTCAGCAGATGGTCGATCATCGGGTGGATCGACTCGATCTCCTCCTCGCCGTGCTTGCGGGCGTTGTAGACCGGGATGTTTTCCATCGGGCCGGGGCGATAGAGCGCCACCAGCGCGATGATGTCTTCGATGCAGTCGGGCCGCATGCCGATCAGCGCCTTGCGCATGCCCGCGCTTTCCACCTGGAACACGCCGACCGTCTCGCCGCGCGAGAGCATCTCGTAAGTAAGCTGGTCGTCGAGCGGCAGGCTTTCGAGATGGACCTCGATCTTGCGCTTGCGGATGAAATCCACCGCCGTCTTCAACACCGTCAGGGTTTTCAGGCCAAGGAAGTCGAACTTCACGAGGCCTGCCTGTTCGACCCATTTCATGTTGAACTGGGTGACCGGCATATCCGAGCGCGGGTCGCGGTACATCGGCACGAGCTTGGAGAGCGGCCGGTCGCCGATCACGATGCCGGCGGCATGGGTGGAAGCGTGGCGATAGAGGCCTTCGATCTTCTGGGCGATATCGAGCAGGCGCGCGACGACCGGCTCCTTCTCCGCCTCTTCCTGCAGCTTCGGCTCTTCCTCAATGGCCTTGTAGAGCGGCGTCGGGTTGGCTGGGTTGTTCGGCACGAGCTTGCAGATCTTGTCGACCTGGCCATAGGGCATTTCCAGCACGCGGCCGACGTCGCGCAGCGCCGCGCGTGCCTGCAGCGAACCGAAGGTGATGATCTGCGCCACCTGCTCGCGGCCGTATTTCTGCTGCACGTAGCGGATCACCTCTTCGCGGCGATCCTGGCAGAAGTCGATGTCGAAGTCGGGCATCGAGACGCGTTCCGGGTTGAGGAAGCGTTCGAAGAGCAGCGAGAAGCGCAGCGGATCGACGTCGGTGATGGTAAGCGCATAGGCGACGAGCGACCCCGCGCCCGAACCGCGGCCCGGCCCGACGGGAATGTTGTGCTGCTTGGCCCATTTGATGAAGTCGGCAACGATGAGGAAGTAGCCGGGGAACTTCATGCGCTCGATGACGGAAAGTTCGAAATCCAGCCGCTCGCGGTAATCCTGCTCGCTATAGCCGGGCGTCAGCCCGAGTAGCGCCATGCGGCTTTCAAGGCCCTCGACAGACTGCCGTCGCAATTCCGCCGCCTCCGCGCGTTCGGCTTCTTCCGCATCGTCCGTCGCGCCGGTGAAGCGCGGCAGGATGGGGCCCCGCGTCTTCAGGACAAAGGAGCAGCGCCGCGCGATCTCCACCGTGTTCTCCAGCGCCTCCGGCAGATCGACGAAGAGCTTCGCCATGTCCTTGCGGCTCTTGAGATAATGGTCCGGCGACAGGCGGAAACGGTTGTCGTCCGAGACCATGGCGTTGTGCGCCACCGCCATCAGGGCATCGTGGGCGTCGTAATCGTCCGGCGCGGGGAAGAACGGCTCGTTGGTCGCGACCAGCGGCACGTCCTCGGCATAGGCAAGCTCGACCATGCGCCGCTCGTGCTGCCGGTCATAACGGCCATGGCGTTGCAACTCGATATAGAGCCGGTCGCCGAAGACGCGCTTCAACGCCTCCAGCCGCGCCTTGCCAACGGCAGGCTGGCCGGCAAGGAAGGCCATGTCGACCGGGCCGCCAAGCGCGCCCGTCAGCGCGATCAGCCCTTCGGCTCCCTCTTCCACCAGCCAGCTATAGGCGATGCGGATCGCCTGCCCGCTTTCGCCGCCGAGATAGGCGCGGCTGACGAGATCGACGAGACGTGTATAACCCGCGTCGCTCGCGGCGAGGAGGACGATGGACGGCAGCTTGGCGAGTTGCGCCTGCGGCCCGCGTCGCTCACCGCCCTCGCCCTCGTCTTCCATATCGATCGAAAGCTGGCAGCCGATCAGCGGCTGGATGCCGTCGCCGACCGCTTTCTGCGAGAATTCGAGCGCCGCGAACAGGTTGTTCGTATCGGTGATGGCGATGGCCGGCTGCTGGTCGGATATGGCCTTGCCGATGATCTTCTTGATCGGCAGGGCGCCCTCGAGCAGCGAGAAGGCCGAATGCACGCGCAGATGCACGAATTCCGGCGCTTCCGCGATCATACCGCCCTCTGTCGTCTGCGCTGCGTCCGCCATCTCATCTTCCTTCCGATCAAGACGGAAAGCTTAAACGGATTCGGACCCGGCTCGTCCAGAGGGCTTTGCCCGTTGCACCCGCTTTCCACGCGCGGGATGCATTGCGGGCACATACTTGTTCAGTGAGACGTTACATCCCGAAGAGGATGACGGAGAAGCTGGCGACGAACATCAGCATGGAGGTGAATGCTGCAAGATCACGAAGAAAATCGGTCATTGTGGCTCCCTTTCCTTTTATGTTTCCATTTTGTTCAATTATTGTTCCAATGTCAACAGCTTTCCACAGCCCCTCTGGACCGGCGCGTATTGCCGCAATAAGGTCGCCCCGATCAAATGGAGGACACGATATGAAGCCCTGGATTGCCGCCCTTCTGTTTTCGGCCGCGCTGCCCGCAATGGCGGCTGCCGACGACTTTCCGGCCGACCGGATCATCGCCATGGCGAGCGGCGACTGGAACAAGGACGGCACGCCGGATCTTGCCGTGGTGGCGACGCCGGGCGACGGCAGCGACGAGGACAACGGGGTCTATGTCTATCTTGCCAAGCCGGAAGAAAACCGCCTGACGCTGGCGCTTGCCGCGCCGAATGTCGCCTGGGGGAATCTCGCCATGTACGGGCAGGAACCGGAATTGGCGGCGCTCGCCAACGGCTCCTTCACGATCACCACCAAGAACGACGCGGTGGGTCGTGACCGCTGGCGGCAATCACTGACCGTCGCCTATCGCAATTTCGATTTCATCGTCGCGGGCTATACCTATTCGTCCTACGACACGCTCGACCCGAACGGCGGAAGCGAATGCGATCTCAACGTGCTGACCGGCAAGGGCAAGACGCATAGAGGCCCTGTCGCCGGCAAGGCGCAGTTCGTGCTGCTCAAGGACTGGAAGGACGGGATCGCCCGGTCCGTCTGCGGGCTCGACGAGTGACCGGACGAAGCGCCAAGCGGACTCAGGCGAGTTCGCGCACCAAGCCATCCTCGATGGTCACGCGGCGGTCCATGAGACCGGCAAGCTCGTGGTTGTGCGTGGCGATGAGCGAGGCGAGGCCGGACTGGCGGGCGAGCGCTTCCAGCGCCTCGAAGACGTAGCCGGCGGTCTCCGGGTCGAGGTTGCCGGTCGGCTCGTCGGCCAGCAGCACCAGCGGCGCATTGGCGACGGCGCGGGCGATGGCGACGCGCTGC
>APMI01025734.1_pt1 | contig 12538 bp, 4 predicted proteins | sample 667938 | NCBI WGS metagenome assembly APMI01 (sample SAMN01084076, study PRJNA167559) | wastewater metagenome | biome: Wastewater | place: Denmark: Ejby Moelle, Odense | collected 2011-11-28 | reverse complement strand
AGAAAAATTGTGTTGGAATTCTAGGTGGTCGACCAAGCAAGGCTCATTATATATTTGGTACAACGGAGAAGTCTTTCATCTACTTAGACCCACATTGTGTAAAACATCAAACCCATATATAATCATTTTTATGTGAGACACTATTTTCTATGAGTCATGATAAAATTGACCCATCGTTAGGCATATGTTTTTACCTTGGCAGCTTTCAATAGATGTTCCTCACTCACTAAAGATTAAGACAACTGGCCTGCAACTAGCTGGTCTACTGTCATGAACATTAAAAGTTTGATGTCATGAGCATGGAAATCGATGAAGGTTAAGAAGAGGCATAAGTGTATCAATTGTTAGAATGAAATTGGAGAATATATTGAATACTAAAAATATTCAGCTAGTTCATTTTATTTATATACTACTTGCTTTTTCTTAAATTTATTTGCAAATTTATTTCTAACCTTATTACGTTCAATTTTTTATTTATTGATGCTATTATCTAAATTAATAAATGTCGGTCTCTTATTCTGATTTTATATATTAAATTCATGAAGTCTTTGCAAAATTATTATATTGAAAAACATTGAAAACATTAAAAATATTAAAAAAATTTCATGGTAAATATTATAGAAAATTTCTTGAATTGTTATTTATCTAAGCGCACTCTATTGACTGCTTCCTGAATTAAATAATAATATCAAGGAAAACTTGTTTTATTCTTGTGAATTGGTCTTTGAGTTATACATATCATAAAATTAAAAAATCGAGTCAATTTACTTAGCATATAAGATACGCCATTATATTTAAAACATTGTATAAGTCATAGAAAGAGTCAGCCATGAAATATTTCATGTATTTCGCAGTTTATGTTTGTTATTAATATTATAATTTAAAGATTAACAAAATATTTGTATAAATCCAGTTTGTTGACAACAATTAATATTAAATATTAATAATCTATAGCCCATTTGTTAGTAGACAATAAAATTATTGTTTTCGTCCCTTTCTTCTTCCCTTCAATTCAAACAATAAATCAAAAAGCTTCAATTATTTATTTATTGGGTTTAGGGCTATAGCCACGAACTGCTATCAAATGATGATATATTCCATGAATACGTATAGAAATATTAAAGTTGTATTGCCTTTGATCATAAAATATGAAGAAATATTTTATTGGTTTCGTTGACCAAAAATAAATTTTTTTATTAAATATTAAACCGTTTGTCTTGATATTTGTAAACAATTATTTAATTTGCCTCTATCAGTTTCAGTCTAATTGTAGCAAATTTACTTTGATGGCAACTTACTTAAATTTATTTCCAAAATAAGCATTTGTCATTAACAACATCTATAATAGCTGAACAAATTTGCTGAAATTATGTTCAAAGATCATTCTCTCAATCCTGTGATTTTATTAATTTTTAAAATTGAAAATATTCTTTACCCTTCAAAAATAAAAAACTGAGAAAAATGTCTTGTGAAGATGTTATTATTTTAGATCAGTCAACAGACCATTAGGTTTATTTGTTAATTATAAAATCAATTTGCCCATGAAGTCTCATTATTGGATATCTATATAATAAAACATATGCTTTTATTGTAAAACATTGCTCATTAAACATACAAATTTTAGCTTCCGTTTTCTTAATTAGTTGCAAAGATATAGAGATTATCAATACAGAAGCACCAGAATTGTCCTCATTTTGACAATAAATTGGAGATTATCAAATTAAATCCATATAAATATTAAGAAGAAAAACAGATGAAAAAATCCAAATGGCTTCCAGAGGTAAAATTTATACTATTCAGGAGGATAAAATTCTCCAAGGAATCGTCAATGGCCAAACGGACTGCAATGAGCAAGGATGGGAAAAAATATTTCGTGAGTTAAATCGACAGTTTCCAAACAACAAAACACCTAAGCAGTGCAGAGATAGATATGTTAATTACGTCAAGTTCTCTTAAAATTACAAGGAGGCTCTCGAATGGACAAAATCTGAAGAAGAGGCGCTCATTAAACTTTATCTTGAGCATGGGCCAACCTGGAACCTTATGAGCACCTTAATCCCTAGCAAGTATATATATTTCTATTAAGATCACAGAATTCCCTGAAAAACAAATTCCATAATGGAATAAGAAAGGTTTCAAATATATTACATGTGATTGATGTCAAGGATGCCAAGAACAAGAAAAGAAGTATAACCCAAGGACTATTAATTCCCATGATTGACTTATCGTCTCAAGCCTATGCGATGATAAAATCGCTGAATTACACTCCCAACTCGAACAGCTCTTTGTTCAGATTCCGTGAGACTGTCCTAAGACTCAGCTGCAATCTTGAGGAGTGCAAAGGAGACACAGCTGTAACAGCCATTCGATTGATCAAGGACTTGAACCTTAAGCTTCGATGCTTTGGAGTTTTCAAAGTCAAAAATAGAAAAAATTGGAGAATTTCGTTACGGTCGCTCAAAGCCATTTTGAAGTTCGATAATCTGATACTTGAGAGTGAAGTAAAATTGGAGGAAGACGAATATAAGTCTTCAATTAATTTTTCAAAATTCTCAACAAGCACCAACATGATGGAACAGGAGGAAAAGTCAGAAATAAATTAGTGTAATAATTATGAACATCAAAATCTTGAAGAAAACATTTCCGTCTATCTGTTCACCTACGAACAGCAGGAGTTTAATGCAAGTGACTAACACAACATTTTTTCGTGCCTGTCACTTTGATTATTTATTTTATATTATACACAAAAAATGAAATGTATTAAATACTACATCCCTCTATGATTTATTTAATAATAAAAATATTAACTTTCTCCATTTGACCTAAATGTTACCATTTTGATCACTTTTATCCCGCAATGGTGATGACTTATGTTTTGACCCTTGTGCTCTTCACTTTGTTGTAGAATCTACGCACATAGCGTGAAGGTATAGTTAATGGTTTTCTGCTTTAATTTTATAACACTTTGTCTTTCACTTTCATAAAATTTGAACTTGAGATCACCTGCGTGTATGTGAATTTGGATTTCGGATGCAATTTCTTAAATGCAAGCTAATTTCTGACTTATTCCAGTTTGTTATCAGACACTTTATTGACATTCAATTTGTTCATGATTGTATGGAAGTGACCATGCATGATATTTTCATATGTTTTAACATTAGTTTTGTTCTCCCAACTGCGATACCTGACTTCTTTTTCCGGACTCATAATCAATATTTTGTTTCTCTATTATTATTGTTGAGCTAGCCGTTTTTATCTCTCCAATATAGCCGATGTCAAATTATGAAATTCCAAATTATGCACATCTACGAAGTAATAATGTTATGGATCATTTGTCTTAATGTATACAAACTAGCATCTCTTGACTCTGATATTATGTTCGTAATTTAAGTATAATACTATTTTTCTGTTCATGAAACTTAAGTATTTTTGTTACCCGTCTTCTTGATGGAACAGACGATTATAGCATTATTATTCACTAATACTACCTAATAGACTTTATGTCGCTAGTTTTATAAGTGAGTTGTCGTTTGACATTTAATTAAAAGGTACAACTATAGGTTGGCTGTTGTTTGCAGGTATTTTATTACGAATGTACCTTAACTTCTTGAAAAATGGGTCTTGACGGGTCTTATGCACGATCAGGAACAAATCATTATCCGAAACCATCAACATCTACTTTTCTGTGTTAACATAATTGTACAGGCGAAGGCAGCAACGATCTGTTCATTCTTGGGAAACAGATCATGTGCACTGGCATCTTTGAATACTCTCTGCATATCTTTCATTCGTAATTTTCTATCATCTGCATTGCGAGTGCCTCTGATATACCCTTTAGAATTATGCACGATATCATAAGGAGTCCGATCATGAAAAATACACACTTCAGGAATGTACAAATTCATTGGATTCTTGTGCCCTTTATTCCTCAAGTGCAACAAAATGAAACAGTAAGGGTTGTACACACTGATGTTGAAGTTTGTCACAAATTATGAGTCATCGCTAGGCGGAGGAGCAATTATTGGCTATGTTTTAGGCACGTCTGGGAATATTCTGAACAGCTCAACGCATAAGTGAGAGTTGTCTTCACTGAATTATGTTTTTGCTCGGGTTTTATGTAAAGTGCTGATGCTGCTCATTAAAATACGATTTTATAATAAATTTAAGTAAAGGAAATTGCTCTTTTCATTTATCAAAGATTATAATATTTTGCTAAGCTTTTTGTAACTTTATTAATAAAACAAGAAAACATATTAAAATATCAACAATTTATAAATCTTATAAATTACTGAGTTTTATTCGCATTGAGAACCATTATATTTTGTTATTTTTATAAATACATTAATGAAGTTCGTTCATGATTAATAGTTTACATTTTAGTTATAAATATTTAATATTTTTGGTAAACATAATTTTATCTTTCATCTGTCTTCAATGCATAACAAAATATCACAGCCTCCTGATCTCAGATTTCAATAAATACTTATTTCATCATCATGTGTACATAGATAGCAATAGCAGCATAGTAACCCGTAAAGAGAGAGACCAAAATTATTGCGTAACACATCATCATATTCAAGCCAGAAAACTGCGCACAATTTCCACCGTAACAAGAAATCACTAAAAATATTGAGTATGCACCTTAATAATTATAAGCAGGAGTAGAATAATTTAATAAGGAATAAGAAAAAGTAGCAGAATGTCAATGCTATATTCAATAATGGTGTCTATCTTTAATAAAACAAGGAAATTAAAGATATCAATAAAGATGGGCATCATAGGAAATATAGCAAAGATGCGGATTTAAGTAACAGTTTTAAAAGAAGCTAGAAGGAATCCATAGGCAGGAGTAGTAGTGAATAGCAGAATTAGAAAAGACAATTAATAAGACAAGCTGTCAAAGTAGATAAAGGGTTTCATTAGAAAATATCATAACTCATCGATAATTTGCTGATGAATATTAGAATATTCAATAAAGTATTTGAGACTTCAAAACACAAACGATCAATGCTATCAAAATTATACGGTTGGGATCCACTATTCAATCCTATATTTTTCCCAAAATATGGATAATTTTATTTGGAATAGTTCAGGCCTAACATTACAAAAAATTCAATAATTACTGAGCTAGGTTTGGATAAGCACACATTTTCATCACAAAATATTTACAATAAGCTAAGACTATTTTTAGCTGAACTGATTAACAAAAACATGAGCCATCAATAACTATAGTCGAAATCTCAAAAAAGCAAATTAATTTAGTCGTCTCAAAAATTACGAAACAGTTTGACAAAAATAAATAAATAATTTGCAACTCCGAACTCAAAAAATTCTACAAATTAAAATCAACAAGCAGCCAGTACTATGACGAACATGAGCTCTAGTAATAAATATTTGCTGTCTCAAGTGGAGAAAATGAGACAGACTCATAATTAGATGTTCAGCATGAAGGCTAGAATTAAAAATAGAGCCGATTAAATTTAAAAATTAGCCAGAAATACAGGTTATGTCCGAGTTAACCCTTTCTATATTCAGGAGGAAAAAAATGTATAGCGGATTTAACAATTTATATAAAGTGTCACAAAGTGAAAAAAGTGCAAAAAGCATATCAATAGTGCATTGTACTTAAGATTATGTATTTTTAATGAGAAGTTAAGTCTATCAATTATTGTTAGTCGCATTATACGTGGGAATATCCTTTGGATTTTGATCCTTTTTCTGAGCTGCTTCATTTATTTTTTGCTCTTGTTAAAGTCTTTTATATCTGAGCATTCCTCGTCCATATCTTTTAGGCGGTAACTTAGCTTTGGTTGCTAGAAGTTTTGCGATTTATTACTCATTAACTGAGCCTACAGTTGGTATCACAATGGGTATCTCTGCTACTTAAACTTTTTGCTATATTGGCTTCACTGTTGGCTCTTCTATCATTTCACTTTTGGCTTGAGTGTGAGTCTGTACAGAGACTGTCTCAGATTAGTTGTCATTAATAGTCCATGCTGGCCAATCTTCTACCTTCTCATTGATATAACCTTGTGAAGACCGGTCAGACTATAGACTCAAAGTATCATCCTAAGCTCTACTTTTGGTAAAACTGTCGTTAAGGTTATGCTAGTTTGAAACTTCCTCATATTCGTTGATCATGGATTGTAAGACTTTATTTATTAATAAGGGATTTATATTTAACTGTAACTGAGCTAATATACGATCAATTCTTACAGCTTCGCTATGTATTTATTATTCGTGAGTGTTTTCTTAAAAATATTCATTAAAAAACTATCATTGTTCTCTAATTTAATCAATGTAAGAAAATAAAGTAAATTCTTCATTTTTTATTAGCTATGTAACTGTCTATAGGATTTGCCTTGATAGTGACAACATGTTTCTATTTTTGCTTTATTTTATTTTTGTTGACTCCAATATATTTTTGTTTTAATTTATCTTATAACTCTTGTAAATGCTCCAAATCGACACATCCTGGCACAACTCTGTGTAAATTTTACCTCGGTTCTATTTAAACTTTTTGCTGCTTAATTGTGCGACATAGAGTATTATTTTCGATACCTTTGAGCATTTTAATTTCGCCACTCGTACTCAAACATTGTTGATTTTGTTTCTTTTATTTCTCATCCCTCATTATACTGTATGTGGGAGTAATATTAGCAGTCGCGAAAGAGTTAGCTTTTTGTTTAACGAAACTGTTCTACTGAGGGTATATTTGGTAAGGCGGCAAGTACCTGTCTTGAAGGTAAGTTTCTGTTTATGATGTTTTTCTATGGGCTTCAGTTTTAGTCATTGTGCCAGCTGTGTTCGTTGAGGCGATTGAGTCCTTAATTTGATAAGACAGGCTGCATTAATCATCCAGAATTGTACTTTACCCTTGATTTTGTGTTTTTGCAAGATTGCTTTTGCTTAAGTTACTTGAATTTTGATGGCTAAATTTTTATTTTTGAAATTAAGTCTATGAAGATTGACAAAATTCAACGCAACTAACACCAGAGCATATCAGATAACCCTCACTTCTTTGATACTTTGACATGTTATCATCCATTATTCTATTTCTTATCTTTATCTTCTTCCTTTCACTTTTATTTTGATCTTGCGCTTCTATTAGCTGTATCTATTTTATTAGAGGTCTGACTGGTAAACTTTTTCTATCCGTATTTTATACTTTAAAACTTTCTCTCTCTTTGACGAGAGAATTTTTAAAATTTACAGCTTACGAACCAAATATAGTAACAGCATTTGTTACTCCAGAATTTTTTAGTGAAATCAATGTGCTTCCACTTGGTAGTGTACTTTATTGAAATTTGTCTCTTCTTTTATTTTATTCGCTCTCTCTCGCTTGTTTTATATTTGTTTATTTACCAAACAGAAAACTTGATCTCACTAATCTAGTCTGTTAAGGTTTCGATGTTTCTGCTATAAAATTATTAAAATTTATGTCAAAAAGCTGCTTTGAAATTTATTCTGGTTTTTATAAAGGCTATATTCGTTGCTTTGGCTCCTATTTTCTATCTTATCTAAAGAAAATGTAAGGCTTCTAATTGAATTATGTTTTTATTTTTAATGTTTTTACAAATGATTATCTACCTGATAACCATATTTTAATTGGAAATATTATACCCTTTCCTTTATTTACTTGAAATTTCTTCAATTATGCGGATTGATGAAATTTACTTGCATAAATGTTAGAATCCTTCAATTTTGAAGGGGATTACTGGAATGAAAAACTTCCCTATAAATCATCATGCTATTCATCTTTTTCAGTTATTTTTCTTAGCTAATATCTGGCTTGTAAGGTAAGATAATTTTTATTGCATTATTTTTATTTCACACTGTTCTACTAAGCATTGCAAAAATAGCTGTAATATAATAAATTTTGCATGAATGTACACTGAGTAGCTTTAATTTTCCTGTTTAGACTACAAATCATCAGATATAGTGCTTCAAACTTGTTTATATTTTTTACTGGATTGACTTAATTATGACAGAGGGTGTCCTATTCTTGAGTAATATTTTCAATATTTTCTGTTTTCATCATGATTTGAAGTTGATTAAAATTGCTGTTCCTTTGCAATGTGTTTATCTTACAAGCTGTGTCATTAATAAAATGTAGCATATCATCAACAATTTATTCAGTATCGTCATCGATTATGTTGTGTGCTTTGTGTTGATCAGTCAATCTATTAGTCGGTCTCAAATTGTGCCCATTCATTTTTGGATTGTTCTTGGGAATGTAAAATTGCTTGTTATATTATCTATCATAACTGCATAACAGCTAAACTCAGCAAAACTTATTATGGATATTATTGATTTTTATTTATGAAACTACTAAGAAACATAATAACATTTATTTTACACGACTATTTAAATTTTAAGATCATCTAAATATGTATTTTGCTGCCTAGATATGGATCTTAATTCTTGTCGTATTATATTGCACTTTATCTATCATATTAATATATTTTGAATACCTACAATGAAGCCGATATCGTCAAAATTCAGCCGTCCAACAACAGCCAAGAAAGTATAGCGCCCTAAATAACAACCACAAGCCAAAATGACAGTTAACTCAGCAGAGGACTAAAATATCTTGTAACTCATGTAACACGCTCATCTTAATTTAGGGAACAGCTCATAATCAGTCAAAAATAATGTGAAAAATCAGGTAAATATGTATAAGCTGAGGGATTCAAACGGAAAGTTAAGGCACTTCAAGAATAAATATAGAAGAGAGATTTGATTTAACTCAGGCAAAAACATTAAGCATAAAGAAAGTAAATTTAATAAGCACATCACTAATAACTCAACTGTTTCAATATCTAATGGAACTAAAGAATGGCTGATCTATAAAACAAAGTCACTGAGCTTGAAGAAGAGCTCATGAATAGACATGACTAACAAGTGGTAACATAAATATCTATAATAGAGAGTTGTAGAATAATAAATCAGGAATTAGAAACCCACTAAATTTAAAGAGAGTGCACAACTGTTAAACATGAAGAAAATATAACAAGAGTTAGCTAAACAATAGAACTATATGGAAGCCCATCAAGTGCAAGTAAAAGCCCAAAAAATATAAAAATAAGAAGTATAAAAATGGAAAATCAGTCAAACATCAAAAGGTCGTATAAATTTAGCCACTTTACGTCAAAAGCATGACACTTAAATGAGCGCACTGAAACAGCGTATTACACTAATGATCGAATAGCGAAGAAAACAAAAGTAACAAGAAGAATAAGCGATATTACTCAAATATCAGAATGTACTAAAATAATTGGAGTATCAGCAGAAGCAGGAGGTAATGAAATTTGAAAAAGCAGTCAAACTTAAAAATTCGCAGAAGAAAACAAAGATGGGCTTAATGTCAGCTTCTAAAGTATCACTTAGCTGAATAAGCCAGTAAATATTCTAGTATTTCTTTATTTTTAATCAATTTTTTATATTTATGACTACACACACAAAGTACATAAATGTAGAATAAAATCACCAACAAAATTTATCTTTGCCCATTTTGGATCGAATATCCAGCAATTCTTACTTGCTCATAGATTGCCCAACTTCGACTTTCTTAGTCTCATAACTCCACATTCCTTTCTTCAATCGCACATTCATAACTGGTTTGTTAATTGGCTTAGTTTTATTTAGTTCTTGAAGCCTCTTCTAATATTCAGCAGTTAAATCTTCGCCTGCTTCTACTTTAGTCTTTTTCTGAATTGTGTACCCTGTGAAAGTTGTGACATCTTGTGTGAAAGGCTACTCCAGCATCAGTGAGCGATCTCCTAGCACTAACATAACATTTCGTGACTCACTAACTCGCGTTACCGGATGTTAAATAATTATAGTATCTCCTTTATCAATCTCAGATTTAAATTTTGTTTATTAACCATTTACGCCCTGACCTGAAGATAGAATAAGCCCTGATCCTTTTGTTGGCTCATAAACTGTAACTTTGTCTTTTATTTTATATCGCTATTGTATTATCTATTCCATTTCAGGTTCTTACACTTTCTTCTTATTACCAAATTGGATGGACTTGCCTGTGTCCTTTAGTTTTAATTTGCCTACTCTCATTTAAATATTATATTATATTAATTATACTTTCACAATAAAATATGTAAGGGTGTTCTCTTATATTTTATCTATTAGAGCGTAGCAAAGAAAGAAAAAATCAGAAAACAAAATCATTTGAGTTAACCTGAAATGCATATAAAATTGTATTAGCTTTGCAGATAGCCACATAGAAATTTTCAGGTCCAAATACGCTTTTAGGTTAAGGCATATCTTTTATAACAACTCCTTTGAGTTGGTCTTGCCATAAGAAATCAATATCCCAGTTGCCATAACAACCCTTACTCTGAAACTATTGATTCCGGAGTCGTCCATAAAGTTGTTTAGTAAACATTTTGAATGCAAAATTCTTCTAATTGCCTTTGGTTGCAGGATTACACTGGGTTACAAATTATTGTATTTTGCTGAATTTCTTACCAAAATATAAGAACATGCCTTATTAACTGAGATCAAGCCTATATATTAAGGTGCCAGTATTATTATTTTAATGAATATGAATGCCTTTGGTCATGAAATAGCCATCTCGGACATAGAACTCTGATTTCTTGAGTGCCATACCGCTCTTGATGACTGACATGTGCACAAATCCAGTATCGATTTATTAACTCGTCGCATAAGTATCAGCATCATATTTCTATAGTAATTTATTTATTTCAATAACATTGGGTATCTATTTATGGAATTTTATTGACTTTAACAGCGGAGCAACAGGTGATCTAGCCTAAGGGTTAGCAAATGCTATCTATGCACATGTCATCGAGTTGTTCTATGAAAATTATTATATCTATTAAGAGAAAAACATTGAATGCTGAGGGTCGTTGTCTTTCTGCTAAAAACATATATTAGAGCACTATATTGATAAAAATGGAGTATATCCCAGTTACTTCTTTTAAAAATATGACCTATTCTTAACATATTGATTGCCCATCTTCACGAATTGCAGTCCTTCATATTGCTGTTTAACAGTATTGGCAGCAGAGTTAATGTATATCCTGTTGAGAGCTGTAAATTTTTATAGATATTCCAAATATTTTTTAAACAGAAATTAAACAACTTGATCATTGAGGACAGTGCCCCAGTACAAAATTGAGTAATCACCATCATTACGAGGCGTACTGATCCCAAAGGCAGCTAATTATGAATTGAGGAAGAATTTAGTGAGATAGCTGTGTTTATTTTTAATATTTTCCTGCCAGTTCTGCGTTTAGAACTATACTCTAGTTTCCTGCGGTATGTTGGATGTGGATATGAAACTAAACAGATCAACCAGTGCAATTTATCCTGGTTTCATTTGAATTTCCCGTTTATTATTATTACTATTACTATTGACATTGCTATTACTTAAGTTATTGTTATTATTATTCATATTGTTGGGACTTTTGTTGGGCTGTGTATTGTTATTATTATTATTATTGACTATAGGTACTGGGGATCTGTTTGAAGGCGATAACGATGGCTATGATTATGATTATATCTGTTTTGCTGGATTTGTCTTACTTATTGTGCTAGGCATATTACTAACACTATTATTATTATTACTAATAGGATTAATATTATTACTATTATTGTTATTACTAATAGGATTAATATTATTACTATTATTGCTATTACTAATAGGAATATTATTACTATTATTGTTATTATTATTATTATTGTTATTATTATTATTGTTATTGCTGTTATTATTGTTTGGGTTATTGTTATTATTGTTTGGGCTATTATTATTATTAGGTACAATACTGCGGGTGTTACTGTTTTGCGAAGGCTGCCGACTTGCATGCACTTGTTTTTGTTGCTGACGGTCTGGTGGCTGATGTGGCTGTTATTGCTGTTATTGTTATTGCATTACTTATTGTCTTACAGGCTGTCTCTGCTGTTATTATCTCTGTTGTTGTTGTGGCTGCTGCTATTGAGGGCGTTGCTGCTGTTGCTATGCTTTATATTTAGGCTATTCTATTTGCTGAGATTGTGGTCGTAATTGGGGCTGAGATTGAAACTGTGCTCGTTGCTGTTGCTGAGGCTGCACCTGTGGCTGCAACTGTGATGAACTGTTATTATAATTTTGAGGTCTAATATTATTATTATTGTATTATACTTGTTGAGCTGGCTGAATCTATTGGGCTGGTCTTCTATCATAATCTTGCTGGTATAGCCTTGAAGGTGACTGTGGATTGGGCTGCCTTGATTAATATTGTGGTCTCTGTTATTACTGTCTACTTGTATATGATTGCGGTTGATACAGTTATCTTTATGATTGTGAATAATATGGTTACTATCTTTGTTGCTTGGGTTAATAATTGTTTTGATAGTCTGGTTCTAGTCTTCCATTATACCTGGGTTGTTCATTATATGGTCTCCTATTTTGTACATTGCTCATACGCATATCCCTTTATTGAGGATGTGGATATGAGGGGTAGTCGTTAGCTTAGTATGGCTGTCTGTGAGCAGGTCCTTCATTATATCGCAT
>APMI01004168.1_pt1 | contig 12542 bp, 12 predicted proteins | sample 667938 | NCBI WGS metagenome assembly APMI01 (sample SAMN01084076, study PRJNA167559) | wastewater metagenome | biome: Wastewater | place: Denmark: Ejby Moelle, Odense | collected 2011-11-28 | reverse complement strand
AGCGCAGGCGTGGCGACAGCAACTACGGCCATCAACGCTGTCATAAACTTCATTTAAGTCCGGTCTCCAGTATTTGGATGGCCCCTACCACACGCAAGTGAGCGGAGGCTGAACAATCAGCTTCCCTTGCGCCCGATCTTCGCGACGCGATCGGCAACCTCTTTCGCGATAGTCTGTGGCACGAATTTGTCGATGGCACCGCCATAGATGGCTATTTCCTTGACCAGGCGCGACGCGATCGGCTGCAACGAGACATCGGCCATCAGGAAGACGGTTTCGATACGGTCGTTGAGTTGCCGGTTCATGCCCGTCAGTTGGTACTCATATTCGAAGTCGGTGACACCGCGAATGCCACGGATGACGATCGAAGCGTTCTGGCTCTCCGCAAAGTCCATCAGCAGTGCATTGAACCCAACGACTTCGATATTGTCCACGCCGAGCGCCGCAACCTCGCGCGTCACCATCGCAATGCGCTCGTCATCGGAAAACATCGGCGATTTCGCAGCGTTCGTCGTGACCCCGATCACAAGCCGGTCGACGAGCTTCGCCCCGCGCTTGATGATGTCCATATGACCGCGCGTCACGGGGTCGAACGTTCCCGGATAAACCCCAATCCTCATCGGTCGCGCTCCACGGCATAACGCGCAATCGCGCGAAGAAGGTCGGCTTCGGCGCCGAATTGGTGAAGGTGGCTGATCGCCTGGTCGACCAGCATCGCCGCCTGGGCGCGCGCGCGTTCGACCCCAAGCAGCGACAGGAAGGTCGCCTTCCCCTTGGCGGCGTCCTTGTGCAGCGCCTTGCCCGCAAGCTCCTCGTCGCCCTCGACGTCGAGCAGGTCGTCGGCAATCTGGAAGGCAAGGCCGATATCGCGCGCATAGCCGCGCAACGGGCCGCGCCCCTCAGGCGGCAGGCGTCCCATGATCGCGCCTGCCTCGACCGAAAAGGCGATGAGTGCGCCGGTCTTCATGGCCTGAAGCCGGGTCACCGCCGCCAGGTCGAAATCCGACGTCTCTGCGGCAATATCCATCATCTGCCCGCCTGCCATGCCTCCGGGACCGGATGCGCGCGCAAGGCCGTCGATCAATTCCAGCCGCACGAACGGGTCGGCATGGGTTTCACCGTCCGACAGAAGCTCGAAGGCCAATGCATGGAGCGAATCCCCCGCAAGTACGGCAACAGCCTCGCCGAACGCCTTGTGCACCGTCGGCTTGCCGCGACGAAGGTCGTCGTCGTCCATGCAGGGAAGATCGTCGTGGATCAGCGAATAGACGTGGATCGCCTCCACCGCGCAGCCGACGCGCAGCGCAGCCTCACGATCAACGTTGAACAGACTTGAGGCCGCTACGACGAGCAGCGGCCGCATGCGCTTTCCCCCACCGATGCTGGCATGGCGCATCGCCTGGTAAAGCGGTCCGCGCGGGTCCTTGGGCACGGCAAGGAAGCGGTCGAACATCTTGTCGACGTCGCGCGCGATACCCGACAGCGCGGCGGACAGGATCGGCGCAACCTCCCCCACGGATGTCTCAGCTACCGTCGAACGGGCGGACACCGGTGGGATTGCCGTCGGCACCCAGCACGATCTTGTCGATCTTTTCCTGTGCCGATTTCAGCCGGGCTTCGCACTGCCCGCGAAGTTGCGAGCCCTCTTCGTACAGCGCGATCGATTCCTCAAGCGTCGCCTCGCCGCTCTCTAGGCGGTGGACAATGCTTTCGAGGCGCTTCAGCGCGTCTTCGAACGACAGGGAGGAAAGGTCTTCAGCCACGGCTGTGCCTTGTGGCGGGGGCATGTGCGGGGGTCAAGCTGCCGCTTTGGCCCGTTCCTCCGCGACCAGTTCCTTGCGGCTTAGTTTACCGACCAGCGTCTTGGGCAACTCGGCGCGGACATCCACGGCCGCGACGCGCTCATGCTTGCCCAATTGCGGATTGAGCCAGTCCTTTAACACCTCGCCGGTGACATCGGCGCCCTCGTTCAGTGTCACGAACGCCTTGGGCATTTCACCATGATAGGTATCGGGAATACCGATGACGATTGCTTCTTTCACGGCCGGATGGCGATAGAGCACGTCCTCGATCTGGCTGGGGAAAACCTTGAACCCGCCGACCGCGATCATGTCCTTCAAACGGTCGACGATGTGGATATAGCCGTCGCTATCGATCCTTGCCACGTCGCCGGTACGCAGCGCCCGCGTGCCATCGGCGAGCGTCAGAAAAACCTCGGCATCGGCATCGGGCCTTTTCCAATAGCCCTTCATCACCTGCGGTCCCGCGAAAACCAGTTCGCCGGGCTCGCCATCCGGTGCCGGTTTCGAGGGGTCTTCGCGGTCGACGAGAACAACACGCGTTCCCGGAACGGGCTGTCCGATAGCGCCACTTTTGCCCTCGCCGTCATAGGGGTTGCACGCGACGACACCCGAACTCTCGGTCAGGCCATAGCCCTCGATGATATGCGCGCCCGCCACAGCCTCGAACTTGTCCTTCAGCGCTTCGGCAAGCGGTGCCCCGCCCGAGATACAGGCACGCAGTGAATCGAAGCGCGTCCTTGCGATATCGGGATGGTCGAGCAGCGCCTGGTACATGGTCGGCACGCCGGGCAGCGCCGTCGCCTTGATCCGCGAGGTCGTCTTCAGCGTGTCCTTTGCCCCGAAGCGCGGCAACATCGCGATCATGCCGCCCGACAGCATCGTCCGGTTCAATACGCAGGTGTTGGCGAAGACATGGAAGAACGGCAGCACGCCGACGATGCGATCGGGCATTTCCGGATGCGGATCGAGCGCGTGCACCTGCCGCGCATTGGCAGTCAGGTTCTCATGGGTCAGCATCGCACCCTTGGGCGTACCCGTGGTGCCGCCAGTGTACTGGATCAACGCGACATCGGCGGGCGACACCGTCACCCTATGCGGCGCGGCGGCAGCGGCCAGCATCGATACCATGGGTATGATGCGCGGATCTCCTTGCGGGATCGCGGCCACGTCATGAGCGCGAAAGCGGCGGAACAGCCAGCGTTTCAGCCAGGGCAGCCAGCCCGACAGGTTCCCGACGATGATGCGATCGACCGACCCGTCGTCGAGCAGCGCCTTCGCTGTACCGAACAGCGCCGGCACATCGCTGGTGACAATGATCCGCGCGCCGCTGTCGGCAACCTGGTGGGCCAGTTCCTCGCGCGAATAGAGCGGCGACATATTGACGACGATCGCGCCGACCTGAAGCGCGCCGTAATAAGCGATCACATAATCGGGAACATTGGGCAGGTAGAGGCCGATCCGGTCGCCCTTTTTCAGCCCCTGGGCGACGAGTGCCGCGCCGAACCGGGCCACATGATCGCCGATGTCGGCATAGCTCAGCCGGGCACCGAGGAAATCGGTGAGAGTCCCATTTGCGTGTTGCGCAACACTTGCCGCGAACATTTCAGGCAAGGTCATCGGCGCGAATTCGACATCCCATCTGCCGGGATGAACATAGGATTTGCGCCAGATTTCGGTCGGATCGTTCACTGACATAGGTGTAAGCAAGTTGACGAACACGTCAACGTGCCAACCACCAGTTCACGCCATCGCGTGTCTCATAAGAGGCCCGGCCCGTCACCTCCAGGTGCCGCAAGTGCGACAGCGCTTCCCCGGTCGCTAGCCCCAGAATGCTGTCGTCGATCGCGCGACCGAACAGCACGCTGAAGCAATCTACCGCCCGACGCGGCTCCTCCACCAGATGGGCGTGCAGCCGGTCGAGGCTCGTTCTGTGCCCCTCCTCAAGCTTATCGAGCCTGGCATGCAATCCGTAAAACGGCTCGCCGTGCGCGGGCAGCACAAGCAGGTCATCGGGCAACGCACGGAACTTCTCGATCGACGCCATCCATTCGCCGAGCGGATCGCCCTCCGGTTCCGTGATGGTGACCGAAACATTGCTCGTGATCCGCGGCAGCACCTGGTCGCCGGCGATCATCACCTTGTTCGCGAAGTCGATGTAGCAGGCGTGCTCTGGCGAATGGCCGCTGCCCATCCAGACGGTCCAGTCACGGTTCCCGATCCTGATCTCGTCGCCGTCGCGCACACGAATATGTCCAACGGGCAAGCCGGACAACATCTTCGCGAAATTGCCCCAGCCCCGCGCCTTCATCGGAGCAAGCTGCTCGCCGGTCCAGCCTGCCCCCACAAGCTGCGCAACCGCCTCTTCGGGCGGTTCGTCGCGCCGATCAGCGATGAGCATCCGCGCGAGCAAATATTCGGTCCGGCTCATCCACAAGGCAACGCCATGCTCGGAGCAGAGCCATCCGGCGTTCCCCAGATGGTCGGGATGGAAATGGGTGACCAGCACGCGCGACACCGGGCGTCCCGCCAGTGCCTTTCCCCAGGCTTCACGTGTCGCACTATTCGACAGGCCGGTATCGACCACCGCGACCCCATCACCATCGTCGATCAGCCAAACGTTGATATGGCGAAGCGAACCCGGAACGTGCAGCCGAGTCCAGCCAAGCCCTCCGCCCAGCATATGCACATCACCATAATCGGGTGCGAACTTGCCGAGTGGATAAATCAGTCCGCGCGATTCGAAGGGTTCGAATCCATGATCGGTCAGACTGACGTCAGGCGTCGGCGTGGCGGGAGATAAGGTTGCCATTTGCAACGCCTTGGCACGCGTCGAGACGCGATGCCAGTCTCGCCGATGCCACCTATTCTAACGCTTGAAGGGATCCACGAAGCCGCCGATCATCGCGGGCGCTTCCATTTCGCCATTGGCGATGGCGTCGGCCACGCGTGCCGCTTCCTCACGCTCCGTACGCAGCTGGTCGAGCAGCGCCTCACGATCGCCTTCGAAACGGGTGTCGACCTGCGGCGCGAGACCGGCGGCCTTGGCGGCCTTGGCGATCGTCGCGTCCAGTTCGCGCTGCGAGCAAAGGCCGAGCGTTACCGGGTCCTTCGGAACGATATTGGCAATGTTCCAGTGGCTCTTGTCGCGGATCGCGGCAATCGTCGTGCGCGTCGTGCCGATCAGCTTGCCGATCTGGCCGTCGCTGACTTCCGGGTGGTTGCGCACGATCCAGGCGATGCCATCAGGCTTGTCCGACCGCTTGCTGACCGGCGTGTAACGCGGCCCCTTCGTGCGGGTCGCGGCTTCCGGCTCACGCTCCATCTTGAGCACATAGTTCGGATCGGCCTGACCCTTTTCGATCTCGGCCTGCGTCAGTTCATGCGCGCGGATCGGGTCACGGCCCGTCAGCTTGGTTGCTGCCGTGTCGTCGGCGATCGCCTGAACCTCTAGGATGTGGAGCCCGCAGAACGTCGCGATCTGTTCGAAGCTGAGCGCGGTGTTGTCGACCAGCCAAGAAGCGGTCGCGTGGGGCATGAGGGGCTGGGCCATCGGTGGTAACTTTCGTCGATAAGAAAAGGGCCGCCCCTTTCGGAGCGGCCTGGTTGCGACAGGATGTAGTCCGATGCCCGGCGAAGGGCAAGCCGCTACGCCGCACGCGCATAAGGTTCGATGGCTGCGACCAATGCCGACGCGAATTGCCGTGCGCTGGCTTCCCAGGTGTAAGTCCGTCCGTAAAACGCGCAGTCTGACCGGTTGCGGGCCAAGGCATCCGCGATCGCAATGTCCAGCCCGTCAGAAAGTGCGCCCGTCGCCGGGGTCACGATGTCGATCGGGCCGCTGACGGGAAAGGCAGCGACCGGCGTACCGCTGGCGAGCGCTTCGATCATCACGAGCCCGAATGTATCGGTCTTGCTGGGGAAAACGAACACATCCGCACCTGAATAGGCACCGGCAAGCTCCGCGCCGGAGAGCGCGCCCAGGAATACGGCATCTGGATATTGCGCCTGCAAGGCCAGCCGCGCGGGACCGTCTCCGACGATAACCTTGGTTCCCGGATGGCCGGTCGCCAGGAACGCCTCGATATTCTTTTCAATTGCCACGCGCCCTACATAAAGCTGGATGGGGCGCGGCAAATTCGCGAATGTGGGGTGCTGCGGCACCTCCGGCGAAAACGCATCGATGTCGACGCCACGGCTCCAGTGGACGCTGTGCGGAATGCCTTGCTGGCGCAATATGTCGCGTACGGATGGCGTCGAAACCAGTACGGCCTGCGATGCCGAATGGAACCAGCGGAAATAGGGCCAGACCCAGTCCGCCCCGATGCCGGTACGTGCCGCGAAATAATCGGGGAATTGCGTGTGATAGGCGGTCGTGAACTGCCAGCCGTTGCGGACGCACCAGCGCCGTGCGGCCAGGCACAGCGGCCCTTCGGTGGACAGGTGAACCGCGTCGGGCGCGAAAGTCATCAGCCGGTCGCCGATCGTCGCCGCGCGTGCCACCGCAAGCCGGATTTCCGGATAGGTCGGGCATGGCAGATTGTAGTAATTGTCGGGCGAGATCACGAGGACGTCGTGCCCTTGCTGCTCCAGTTCCGCACGGGTTGCCTTCAGCGTGCGAACCACGCCGTTGACTTGAGGATCCCAGGCATCGGTGACGATCGCGATCCGCATGTGCCCTGCCTACGCCGCCATTTTCAACATCGGGCGGCCCGCGTCGCGCTTCGCCATCTCGTCGGGCCAATGAAGAATCTCCATCGTGCCGTCGAAATGTTCGACCAGTGCGGTGCACCCCTCCACCCAGTCACCGTCGTTGTAATAGGTGACGCCGGAAAGTTCGCGGAACTCGGCATGGTGGATGTGTCCGCACACCACGCCATCGACCCCCCGTGCCGCCGCTTCATGCGCCACGGCATGTTCGAACCGGCTGATGAACTCGACCGCGTTCTTGACCTTTTGCTTGGCGGTCTTCGACAGTGACCAATAGGGCTTGCCCAGCCACTGGCGGACCTTGTTCACCGCGTGGTTGCAGCGCATCAGCGCGCCGTATGCCTGGTCCCCTAGGAAGGCGAGCCAGCGGTGCGACAGCATGATCGCGTCGAATTCATCACCGTGGACGATCAGCAGGCGGCGGCCGTCGGCGGTCGTGTGAATCGCTTGCCGCTTGATCTCCACCCCGCCGAAACTCATGCCCGTGAACTGGCGGAACATCTCGTCATGGTTGCCGGGCACATAGACCACCCGGGTGCCACGCTTCGCGCGCTTCATCACGCGCCAGACGATGTCGTTGTGGGTCGCAGGCCAGTAGAATTTTTTCTTCAGCCGCCAGCCGTCGATGATGTCGCCGACCAGGTACATCGTCTCGCTGTCGGTTGAATCGAGGAAATCGATCAACAGGTCGGCGGCGCAGCCCCGCGTGCCGAGGTGGACGTCACTGATCCATATCGTCCGGAACCGCCGGCGTTTGCTGTCGCACTCCGGCTCCGGAACTGACGGACTCGACGACGAAAATTCGGTCAGGTCCGTGTCGAACGGCAGGCGTGTAATCGCATCCATCGATGATCCCCGGCGACTGGATTGCTCTATCCGGAGGTCTATGAATCGGAATTGTTACAGCTTGCTGCGATTCTTATGCACTTATCGTGACATGCCCCGGTTCCGCGGCGACCCGTGCCAGCCAGGCTTGCACCGCGGGATATCGTGACAGGACGAACCCGCCTTCGTCCGCGACATGGGTATAGGCGTAGAGGCAGATGTCCGCGAGCGTCAGGCCGCCTCCGACGAACCAGTCATGTTCGGCTAGGTGCTTTTCCATCAGGCACAGCGCCGCTTCCCCTGCCAGCCACTTGCTTTCAAGTTGCGCGCGCTGGCCTTCATTCAGCTTGTCGAGACCGAGAAACGCCTTCCAGAAGCGCATCGTCGCGACCGTAGGCTCGTGATTATACTGTTCCCAGCACATCCAGCGCAGCATGTCGGCACGGTCGAACCGGTCTTCGGGGATCAGGCGGCTGCCCTCCGCGAGATACCAGCATGCCGCGTTGCTTTCCGGCAGGAAACGATCGCCGATCTGCAGCACCGGAATGCGGCCGTTCGCATTGACCGTCGCCAGAAATTCCGCCGTCCGCGTCTCGCCCTTCATGATGTCGTATTCGCGCCGCTCGAGCGGAAGGCCGAGATGTGCGGCCGTCAGCCGGATTTTATAGCAGTTCCCGGACCGGGCGTATTCGTGAAGAGTGAGTGCTTCGGACATCCGATGAGGATGACACCGCTCGCCCCTCCACGCAACGTTCTGGCTTCAGGGCCGGGCCATGTCAGCGGCGCTGACGGTAGCCATAGCCCGGGCCATATCCGTATCCATAGAGATACGGATCGTTCTGGCTGTTCTCGAACGAGAGCGCGAGGACGCCGTCCTTGCCCAGCGGCATCACCGTCGATCCGTAGATCGACCGATAACCGCCGGTTCCGACCGAGATACCGACTTCGCCGTGCGGGCTTCGGTCGGGCATGACGCTGGTATCGAGACCCGACGCCGCCCTCATATTGCGCTCGGCAGCCGCTTCCTTCGCCGCCTCGACCTGTGCGGGCGTCAAGCTCACCACCGTACCGGCCGGCGTATCGACTGCCGCGTACGCCGCTCCGGCTGAAAGCGAAGCGGCAGCCACAAGGGCGAACAGGGTGCGGGGCATGGTCATGGTGCGACAATGCCCCGCGCGACCTGTCGTTCCGGTGAACGCCACGCGTTAATTGCCCGAAGCCACCGGCGCGCCCTTGCTGCGGTATTTCTCGAACCAGGCGAGGATCGCCGATGCCTTGGCCGCCGACTGCGACGGACGCGAGGTGAAGCCGCCGTGGCTGGCGCCCGGCACCTTGACGAGCGCGGTCGGGACGCCGCGGATCTGGAGCGCGGCATAATATTGCTCCGACTCGCTGACCGGCGTGCGGTAATCCTGGCTGCCGACCACGACCATCGTCGGCGTCTTTACGTTGCCGACAAGGCTGAGCGGCGAACGGCGCCAATATTCCATGGGATCTTCCCACGGCTGCTTCTTGAACCAATAGCGGGACGTGAAGCCGGTGCCGTCCATCGTCAGCGCTTCGGACAGCCAGTTGATCACCGGCTTCTGCGTCGCGGCCGCCTTGAACCGGTCGGTCTTGCCGACGATCCACGCGGTCAGCACGCCCCCGCCGGACCCGCCTGTCACGAACAGATTGTTCGGGTCGGCAACGCCCATGGCGATTACCGCATCGACCGACGACATCAGGTCGCCATAGTCGTCGCTCGGGTAGTTCTTGTCGATGAGGTTGGCGAACTCCTCACCGTACGAGGTCGATCCACGCGGGTTGACCGACAGCACGGCATAACCCGCCGCCGCGTAAAGCTGGTTGTCGGTCGAGAAGTTCGGACCATAGGCCGAGTGCGGCCCGCCGTGGATTTCGAGGATCAGCGGCACGCGCTGGCCCGACGCATAGTTCGGCGGAGTCGTCAGCCACGCCTCGATCGCGCGGCCGTCCGCTGCCTTGGCATCGACCTTGCGCACCTGACCCATCGCCTTGCCCGCAAAGGCGGTCGTGTTCAGCCGGGTCAGTTGCCGGCCGCTCACGAACAGGTCTGCGGGGTGGACCGCGTCGCCGCTGGTGTAGGCGATGACGCCGCCGCGCGAGACGCTGAACGAACCGCCGGTATAGGGCCGGTCGAGTCCGCCGCCGGTCAGGGGACTGGCGACCTTCGTCATGCCACCGCCGAGCGACACGCGCGACACCAGTTTCGAGCCATGGTCGTCATAGGACGCGTAGATCGACTTGCTGTCGGCCGACCATTGGATGTCGTCGATGCTGCGATCGAGCCCGCCGGTCAGCAGGCGCGAGCCGGAGCCATCGCGGTTCATGACGTAGAGGTTGGTGTTCTGGTTGCTGCGGTGCGTGTCCTCAAAGCCGAGGTAGGCGATCAGCCGCCCGTCGGGCGACACCGCGGGCGACTGGTCGGGCCCGTACCGCTTGGTCAGCGCGCTCATCGCACCGCTCGCGACGTCGAGCGAGTAGACTTCGCTGTTGTTCGGCTCGCGCTCCCAATCGGGCGTGCGCACCGCCGCAAAATACAGCGTCCGGCTGTCCGGCGACCAGCTGAGCGGGCCGCCATCGTCGTAATTGCCGAAGGTCAGCTGGCGCGGCGCACCGCCGTCGGCCGCCACGACGAAGATATGGTCGAAGGCCGGCTTGATATAACCGCCGCCGTCAGCGCGGTAGGTGACCCGGTCGATCACCTCGAGCGGTTCGGCCCATTTCGCACCCTCGGGCTTGGGCGGCGCCTTGCCCAGCTTCATGCCTTCGCCGGCAACCGTCATCGTGTAGGCGATCTGGCGGCCGTCAGGCGACCAGCTGATGCTGTTCGGGCTTTCGGGCAGGCCGGTGATGCGGGCCGTCTCTCCACTGGCCATCCAGCGCACGAAAAGCTGCGGTGCGGCGCCGTCGGGACCGGTCGAGACATAAGCGAGACGGCTGCCATCGGGCGACCAGCGCGGCGTCTGGTGGTTGCCGTTCGCAGCAACCAGCGGGGTATGTTGCCCGCTCTTCACATCGACCAGCCAGATCGTCGAGCGCATGCGGTCGGACATGACGTCGCCCGAGCGGCGGACATAGGCAACCTTCGACCCGTCCGGGCTGATCTGGGGATCGCTGGCGATTTCGAGGTTGAACAGGTCGGCGCCGGTAAACACGCGGCTCGGCCCATCGGTCGTCGGTGCGACAGCGGGTGCCTGGGCAAGCGCAGGAACGGCAGCGCCGAGCAGGAGCAGCGGCAGGAACGATCGGATCATGTGGAGGAAATCCCGACTAGAAAGTGATGCCGGGTTGATGCGCGAAAGCGGGCGCAACGCAAGTGCTAAACGACGAGCGACATGCCGTACCGCCGCCCCGCCGCACGCGAAAGGTTAGTAAAGGTTAGCCTTGCGGCACGACACCGCGGCGACCGGCCACACACCGAAACATACGGGGGAACTGACGATCGAAAGAACCGAATCAGGAGCTAGCGCGAACAGTTCATGTAGGACAGCGCGGAGATGATCCGCACCGCTACCGGTCGAACGCCGCGTTGAGCAGAAAGGATTCCACCTGCGCTTTGACGCGCCGGTCATAGACCATCAGCGTGTGGGTCACCGGCAGGACGATATGGTCCGTCATTCCCGCGACCTTCGTGGCGGCCACCGAGACCTTGCCGTCGTTGGGACGGGGCACCACCAGCCTGGGAAACAGCGGATCGAGCGCACGATCGCCCGCAATGACGCCCACCGGATAATGCGGCGATGCGAGCATTGCCTCGTCGTCGTCATGGCGGCTGGTCATCAGGTGACGAGACACCGGGCCAAGAACGAGATTACCGATATTCAGCTTGAGCAGCAGATTGGCCCATTCGCTCCCGCCGTTCGGCGGCGCCAGCATCACCACACGACCGAGATTGGCCGGTGGATGCGCCGCGAGAAACGCTCTGACCACCAATCCACCCAGCGAATGCGTCACGAAATGAACGGGTTCACCGGTCCGCGCAGCGAAGGACGATACCGCAGGGTTCAGATAGTCGACGATGTCTTCCAGCGACTTGCGACGCGATGGATAGCTTATCGCAAGCGTCTGAAACCCTGCGGACCGGAGCGATCGTGCGAGCGGCCGCATGGAACCGCCCGTACGACCCAATCCATGCAACAGGACAACGGCGCCACGGTTGCCTGCCAACGGCTTACGCCTTCGCGTCGACCTTCGCCTTGCCGCCCTTCTTGCCCTTTTTGGGCGCCGCAGCGGTGATCTCGAAGGCGAGCGCGCCGTCCTTCAGCCGGACCATGACTTCGCCGCCATGGACCAGCTTGCCGAACAACAGTTCCTCGGCCAGCGGCTGCTTGATCTTTTCCTGGATCAGGCGGCCCATCGGACGCGCGCCATAGAGCTTGTCATAACCCTTGGCCGTCAGCCATTCCTTCGCCTCGTCGTCGAGCTTGATGTGGACGTCGCGGTCCGCAAGCTGGAGTTCGAGCTGCAGGATGAACTTGTCGACCACGCGCGCCACGACTTCCGTCGGCAGATAGCCGAAGGGAACGATGGCATCGAGGCGGTTGCGGAATTCCGGCGTGAACATTTTCTTCACCGCTTCCTCGTCCTCGCCCTCGCGGCTGTTCGCCCCGAAGCCGAGCGCCTCGCGCGCCATGTCGCTGGCGCCCGCATTCGTCGTCATGATCAGGATGACGTTGCGGAAGTCGACCGACTTGCCGTGCTGGTCGGTCAGGCGGCCATGATCCATGACCTGCAACAGGATGTTGTACAGGTCCGGGTGCGCCTTCTCGATTTCGTCCAGCAGCAGCACGCAATGCGGTTGCTGGTCGATGGCATCGGTCAACAGGCCGCCCTGGTCGAACCCGACATAACCGGGAGGCGCACCGATCAGGCGCGACACGCTGTGCCGTTCCATATATTCGGACATATCAAAGCGTTGCAGCGGAATGCCCATGATCGATGCGAGCTGGCGCGCAACCTCTGTCTTGCCGACGCCGGTCGGGCCGGTGAACAGGTAGTTGCCGATCGGCTTATCGGGATCGCGCAGGCCGGCACGGCTCAGCTTGATCGCGGAGGACAGCTTCTCGATCGCCTCGTTCTGGCCGAACACCACCCGCTTCAGGTCGGTTTCCAGACTGGCCAGGTTCTTGGTGTCGTCGCTGGACACGGTCTTCGGAGGGATGCGCGCCATCGTCGCGATGACGG
>APMI01043727.1_pt1 | contig 12547 bp, 16 predicted proteins | sample 667938 | NCBI WGS metagenome assembly APMI01 (sample SAMN01084076, study PRJNA167559) | wastewater metagenome | biome: Wastewater | place: Denmark: Ejby Moelle, Odense | collected 2011-11-28 | reverse complement strand
CCACAATCGAGGAATTCATCGCCCGCCGTGATGCCCTCTATACACAGCTGAAAATCAAGCAGTACGAACCTGACGAGCTGAACCTTGATATATACCTTGCCAATGGCCGGACCGTGCGGCTCACCGGCGTTGTGCGCGACGTGTCCGCGCCGCTTACAACTGATGTCATCACCTCGGGCACGATGGCATTCACTATCGAATGCGAAACGCCGTTCTTCCTGTCGGCCCAGACCTACCAGGTCGACGTCCCGATCACCAAGGGAGGCGGGACATCCATACCCACGCCGGTGCCGGTCAATATGACTGCAGGAAGTGGGGGATCGGCGCTTGTTGCAAATGGCGGCACGACCTTCGCGTTCCCCATGATTTACCTCTATGGCCCGCTCGAGAATCCGGTTCTCACGAACACGACACTCGGTAAAACCCTCTCGATTGCCGCAACTATCACCGGCAGCGGCAATTACTATCTCATCGACACCTACGACCGCATTGTGACCGATCAGGCCGGCACGAACAAGCGCGACAAGATGAGCGGCGATTTCCTCATTGTCGACGTGGGGGAGAATTTGTTTACCCTCGCGACGGATAATCCGGCAGATACCGGCTATGCACGGCTCATTTACCAGTATCCGTATATCTCCCTATGATGGGCTCATGGGTGGCAAAGCTCTACGACAAGGACAATGTCTTCGTCGCCGAGCTGCCGATGGAAAACCTGCGCATTGAGTATGTCCAGAACAATGTCTGGACGGCCGAGGTTAAGGTGAGCTATCTCAGATTCAAGCGATGGATGGAGAAGCAGGGGACCACTGTCGCAAATGCATTGACGGCAGGCTTCCGCTATGTGGATATTCAGCGGGATGAGGTAACACAGTTCAAGGGCATCCTTTCGCAGCCGTCATTCGAACGCTCAGGAACGGCGATCACGATCACCTTGCCGTTCAAATCCTGGCTGGCCTACTTCACGCGGCGATATATAACCAAGACATACAGCTCAACTGACGCCGGCGCGATCGCCTGGGACATGATCAATACCGCGCAAGGCGAGACCTACGGCGACATAGGCATCACGGCGGGAACTATCGACACGACGGTAAGCCATGCTCCGACTTATCAGCGCGAAGAGATCGCGGCGTCCATCATCAGCATGTCGGCGGACAAACTGCCAGACGGCTTCGATTTTGAGATAACCCACGCCAAAGCCCTCACGGTGAAATTTCGCATCGGTGCCGACAAGCCAGAAATCGTATTTGATGTCTCCGACATCCGCTCTTACCGCTTCCCCTATCAGGTGGGGCTCAATTTGACAACCCGTGTCCATGCTCTCGGCGATGGATACGGCGCGGATCAGCTCGTCGAGGTGCGTGATGCCTCAAACACCTACAAGGACAAATGGTATCTGCTGGAGGACGTGCAGAGCTTTTCAGCAGACAAGGAGACCGCAACGGTGCAGGGCCACGGCGACAAAATCCTTGCCCTGAACCAGGATGCGCGGCTCTATCCGCTGACTATTCAGGTGGGCACTAATAACGTAGACCCGACGAGCTATAGCATCGGCGACAAGGTAACGGTGAAGATTCAGGACATCATAAATGGTCTCTATCGCATCAGAAAGAAAGTCTACAACGTGACCGACAAAGAAGAATACGTTGATTTAGAGTTCTATTCGTAATATGGACATTATCGAACACATCAAGGAATTGGAACGGCGGATAAAGGCACTGGAAAGCGGGCGCAGTATTGACAAGATAACCCTGAACGATCGCTCAGGAGACCCGGCGGCACCGGCAAGCGGGAAAGCAGTGCTGTACTTCAAATCTGGAGGCAACCTGTATTACAAGCGGGCAGACGGTACAGTCGTCCACGTAGCCTAAAACTGTATAAAAACCGGACTCTATCGCAATACAATATATATATGAAACGAGTATCAGTTCGCGGCGGCGCATCGGCTATCCCGGAAGAATCCATCGATCATTTAACCCACGATCTTGTGACCGCCTCCGGTGTTCTCGACCTGGCGAATAACGACTGGCTGGTGTCAGAGCATAGCCCACAGAACATGAGCGTGGATGTGGCCGCCGGCCGCGGCTACTTCAAAAAGACAGCAGTGACATATCACGGCGTCAGTGATGCGGTAGAAAACCTTGCCATCGGCTCAAACTCCTCAGGCAATCCTCGCATTGATGCTATCGCCATCTATGTTGACATCGCGGCCATCCCGAACGCCGACGCATCAAACGTCCTCAAGTTCATGGTCGTAGCAGGTACCCCGGCCAGCTCGCCGACGGCACCGATCGACTCGGCAATACAGACTGCTGTGGGCGCCGGCAATCCGTTCTTGCGCCTAGCCGAAGTGCGCGTTGAAAGCGGAGCAAGCTCCATCGTAGCCGGCAAGATTACTGATAAGCGGGCCGGCGTGACCTGGAGAAATTTGGGGAGCGTATCGCTTGTCCGGGACCGCATACGCGCTTCCTCAAATATCTCCTTAACGACAACTACCATCACCGATATCCCGGGGGCGACCGTAACGCTGAACCTCGCTGAAGACTCATATGTTGACGTGTTTAGCATCTTCGACGTACAGGCCACGGTATCCGGCGCGGTGTTCAAAGGATTCCTTAACGTGGATGGTGTGGATCAGACGGACCCGGCGTTTTACCGCTCGAATAGCAACAACGAGCGGATGATGGTCGCTATGACGTGGGGTCTGACGCTTCCGGCAGGAACTCACATCATCAAGCTGCGCGGGCAAAATCAGACGGGCTCTGGTCAGTTTGATGTAACCGGAGGATCGACCGGATTCACCTATCTTGTTACCAGTCAATAAACCCAAGGCATGAAAACACGAAAGTATACGTCTTTACCGTACATCGAAGAATGGGTAGCAAGTGGCAGATTTGATACATCCCGCGCCACGATAGATAGAATTGTGCTCCATACGACCGTCGGCAGCGCACAGGCGGCGATCAACACCTTCGGCTCCACGCCGGCACCCGGAAAAGAAACCTCGGCCCATTATCTGGTCAAGAAAGATGGCGGCCTCATTGCCTTACTTGAGGAATATTACACCGCCTATCATTGCGGCAACTATGGCTTCAATCAGCGCAGCATTGGCATCGAGCATGAGGATGGGGGAGACTACGACGGGGTACGGCCGGATGCGTTATACAAAGCGTCGGCGCAACTCGTAGCTGACATCTGCCGGTTCTACAATATACCGTGTGATAGGGATCACATCTTCCGGCATCGTGATGTGCCTGGCGCTTCAACTGCATGTCCTGACGCGCTGAATACCGACAGGATAATCCGGGAAGCCCAATTATTATTGAACCCACAACCCACCCCACCTATGGCAAACACCCAGGACGAATTCAAGAAAGTGCAGAAGCTGTTTGAGGGCTATGGCAAGCCATGCAACGAGGCGAAGGACGTTGATATCTACGTGCAGGAATTGAAGAAGGATGCACAGACGGCAAAACAGGAGAAAGGGGACAAAGAGACAGAATTGAATAACCTGAAAAAGGCGGTGACTGATACAGGTTTGGCGGTTGACGACGTGCCGGGGAGCCTAAACAAGATGCTGGCAGAGGTTAAAGCACAGTGCGAAACGACCGCGACCGGATGGCTTATAGACATGCTCGCCCAGATATGGAGCATCATACTGAGCAGGAAAGATAGACTATTAGAATTTTGGGCAGAGATCCGCAAGAAAGCGAGTAATGGGAAATGAACCGCAGAAGGGAGACACCGCAATAACGTGGACGCAACTGAAGGTCGGGATTCCGATTGTGCTTACGCTATTGGGGATTCTTGTCACGGTCGTCCTTGGCTACGCTGCAATCCAGAGCGATATCCGGTCGGTCAAAGAACACCAGGAGGGTACTGACGGCAAAATCAAAGAAATAAAGGACGACATAAATGGGATTAAAGCTAACACAGATGAAATCGGAAAGGATATCGTCCAGATAAAAACCGTTCTTGGTGTGCCGACAGCGACCAAGCCGATATCACGAGTATTTGTAACACCCTCGCCGGAGGTAGCAAAACAAGAAACCGGGGCAGTACCCGCGAACCAGCAGCAAAGCCAAACTATAATAGCTCAGGCAAATCCAACGCCGGTTCCATCTCCGAGCCCTATACCGAACCCCACACAATCAACTCCCACGAACGATGCCCTCATCCCAGCGATCATCAATCCGTCCATTCTGGATATCGACTTGAAGAGGCAGATTAATAGTTTGAATTGAGAAAGCGAGGTGAATATTATGAAGAATCCAATTATTGAAGCCGCGAAGGAAATATTACGATATGCGTTGTTTGCCGCTATTTCCGCTTTTATTACCGCCGTTGTGGATCAGCTTACAAAGCTGCCAGATCAGAACATCATCATTATGGCATTGACGATGGCGTTCAGATATATTGACAAATATCTGTTCGAGAAATCGAAGCAGGAAAAAGGAGAGACGAAGGGCCTTTTACCGTTCTAAATTGTATAATGGTATGTGGCAGAACGGGATGGGTATCGGCCCTATTTGTACAAACAGGAGCGACAATGGATATATGAGCGAGATGGTGTAGAAGACCCGGCAGAATACGAATTGCATCATATTGTGCCGGTACTCTATGCTGTGGCTCTATTGGGCCTCGCACGCGAAGAGATAAATGCCCCGGAAAACCTCATCGCCCTTCCGAAGCCTGAACACCGCGCAATTCACAAACCTCCGCACGAAATCGGAAATTGGATTGAAACAGAAGAACCCTACTGGCATACCGAACGAGATGACGAATTAAAACAAATCGCTCAGGAGAGAACCCAGGCTTTCGAATCGCAAGGCAATATATTTCCGGGAAGACGACGTGTATAATGTAATTCATGGTATATGTCATAGGTTTTTTTCTGTTCCTTGCCATTCTCGGTCTACTCCTCATCAAATTCTTGCCCCGACACCCGGCAACTCTTTCCCCTGAAGACAGCCGCTACATTGTGACCGACGGACAGACGGCCCCAGAATGGTTCTACCACGATACGGTGCTGATCCCGTACTTCTCAGGTGACTACTACATCTGGCCTCAGTTCAGCCTAAATAGACTTCTTGAGCGAAAGTACACCCACATGCCCGACTTCTGGAAGATCAACGGGAAGTCGGTGGACTACGTACTATGCCACAAGCGGACGCACCGCAAATTCATCGTCCATTTGGACGGAACATCGCATAATGAAGCCAAACAGCGGGCTAAAGATGAGTGGCTAGATGATACCTGTATGAGGGCCAAAATACCCTTTTACCGGCAACGCCAAAAGCGCATATACACCCAGGAAGACCGTGCCGCGCTCGCCCAGGCTATCCGCGCATGACAACGAATCGTTCGTTGTCAGGTGAGGGTACGGCTTGGAGGCTACGATGGCACTTTTACGGTTGCGGGAGCTGCCCGAACAGGAGACTCCGCGCTGGCGAATCAGGGAGGTTGGGGCTTCAGCTCTATCAGATGCTGAACTTCTGGCTATCCTTCTGAGGAGCGGCATAGCAGGAATGAATGTTCTTCAGCTCGCCCAGAAGCTCATGATCGAGCACGGCGGCTGGAAGGGATTGCAGCGGGTGGACTTTGAAACCCTCTGTCAAACCCACGGCATCGGCGATGGCAAGGCGGCTGTCATCAAGGCAACGCTCGAGATCGCGCGAAGGCTGCTTCTGGCCGAACAAGAGCAGCGGATGCAGATACGAAGCCCGACAGACGCCGCTCAGCTTCTCATGCTTGAGATGAGTCATCTCGACCAGGAACACATGCGGACGGTCTTGTTGGACACGAAGAACCGCGTACAGGCAATCACCACGGTGTACGTTGGTTCACTCAACGCCTCGATGGTTCGCGTCGGCGAGTTGTTCAAGGACGCGGTACGCCGCAATAGCGCGGCGCTGATCGCCGTACACAACCATCCCAGCGGCGACCCGACCCCCAGCCCGGAGGATGTCTTGGTGACTCGGCAGATCGTTGACGCCGGGAAACTCTTGGACATCGACGTACTTGACCATATCGTGATTGGCATGGATCGCTATGTATCGATGCGTGAGCGCGGCTTGGGGTTCAACTGAGGAGGCTTTCATGCAGCGATTTCCACTCGGCCAGGTGGTAGCAACGCCTGGTGCGCTTGAAGCTTTACAAGATGCTGGACACCAGCCGTTGGAGTTTCTAGCGCGGCACGCGACGGGAGACTGGGGCGAGTTGGACGCCGACGACAAGGCCGCAAATGAGGCGGCGATTGTCCAGGGCTTACGGTTGCTTTCAGCCTACGACCTACGAAACAGTGACCGGATATGGATCATCACTGAAGCAGATAGGAGCGCAACCACGCTGCTACTGCCTAGCGAATACTAGGAGGAACCCAAAGTGATTAATCGAGCTATGGTCATGGGATGGGTCGGCCGAGATCCCGAAGCGCAGTATACGCCAGGCGGCAGCCTGTTCTGCAAGTTCACGATCGGCTCAACTCGCAAGTGGCGCGACACCGACGGCCAGCCCAAGCAGGAGACCGAGTGGAGCAATATCATCTGCTGGAACGGCCTTGCGGAAGCGTGCACCCAATACGTGACGAAGGGTCGGCTCGTGTACATCGAGGGCTACCTACGTACTGATCGCTGGGAGGCAGACGGCATTCAGCAGCGGCGCACGTTCATCGTAGCGACCGATGTGAAGTTCATTCCTACCTCGCGGCCCGGCGAGCACCGCCGCGCTTTCGAGGAGGAGAGCCTTCCCGCAGACCTCGGTCAGCCAGTCGAAGCGCAGGCCCAGCCCGCACCCACACCAGCCCCGAAGCGGAACGGACGGCGCAAGCTGTCGATCCCGGAAGCATAGGGGAGTATATCAAGCGCCAATGCTGTCTTCGGACACGTTGGCGCTTCTTCGTTTGGAATAATATTCCTAAGGTTATCTCCAACTCTACTATCTGAAGTATAATGCTTCCATTGCGCCTTTGCAGTTATTGGAACTGATATGCCTTCACAAGAGGATATCGAAAATCAACAGCGTCTATTATCTGCTAATCGCCAGACACTTGCCTTTCTTCTCTATCAAAAAGTTCTGGCAGGCGGGATAGCATTTGTATCTGTCGGAGTGCTTAACAGCATAAAAGAGGCACGGTCTGATATTCGGCGCATAAAAGCTATCCTCCTTTCTTGGGGGGCTGATGTCGAAGATCATCCAGATGATGAGGAGCAAGCCGATATTCCCCTTTTAGTTAAGGTAAGGCAGAGTGACAAGCAGCTAATTCAAATAGTGTTCAGTGGAAATTTTCCTGACGTGTCATTAGAACAACGGGACGCGGCTATCCGTGCTTTTGCCGAAAAGCTGGGTATTTCAAGCGACTCGATAAGTGCGCAGATAAGTGAGCAGATAGAAGTATACCGAGTATTTGAAGGTAGCATTGGCTTTGATTTAGGTATTTCAAAAGATATAATTCCATACCTCCGTAGCCTCCTTGAATCTGATGACTCGGAATTACATGCCTTAGAAGTGGAGAGAGTTACTATCTTTGGGGATGAAGGCTTTAATGAAATATGGATAGTGGTTGACGGTCACTTTGTACGGACAGCTGAGGCTATTACTCCGTCATATCAACAATATACTCGCCCACCTGTTCTTGCCGAACATCTGATTTCTTTATTATGGCCTAGGGAAAATCGAGAATTCTTGCTTGGAGATCTTGCGGAAGAGTTTCACATAATTTACAAAGAATCAGGAAATCATAAAGCAGTAAGTTGGTACTATTATCAGGTTATAGCTTCATTGTTTCCACTACTTTACTGGTATATCTGGAGATTCAGCTCCCGCAAATTGCATATACGATTACCTAAGTTGGGAGGTAATCGCATCAGCCCTTATCTTCCAGCATATGATGCATAATTTATACTATTGCCTCAAAATATCACGATTTTGATACGTTTACAGAAATTTCAATTAACTCAACGAAGAACGAGAGCACCTTAGAAAACCTCTAATTCCAACGTAATTACACCATTGACTTCCTTCCGATTCCATGCTATGATCACTCCCAAACAAAACCAGAAATAAAAACCCCAAGTTCCTATTAAAACAGAGCCCTAACCCTCTCGCCTAGGTCAAAAATGTTGATCTGGGCTATAACTGCTTCTGCCCCTGATAAAAGACCTCATAAAAGTCGTCATATACCCCTCATTTACGATAATGACGCCCGATCTTCATTATTAGGCTTATATAAGGCCCACTACCCCATCATATCGAAAGCTATTAAGCGAGCGAGGACGCACATGCCAATGTGCCCGAGACGAGCGCCGCCCCGCCCGTGCTCTCTCGCTCGCTTATGCCTGTTACAAATTATTGAACGGAAGGAGGTGATACCTATGGTAAGCATCCCAAAGAAAAAACGGCAGAAGCCGCCGATCTTCACTGACTACATTGAGAACGAGCACGCCCCGAACGTGCTCCCTACATTCAAAGGGTATACGGTCGATATTCGCTGCCGCGAATTCAGGAAATTTGAATGGGACAAACTTCCAGAATTCCATTCATTCCGGTCAGAGAAGGGCGACCAGTTGCTATGTGAATTGATCGAGTTTTTGCCCGATGGTCATAAGCTCAAGAATCAGCTTATGGAAGCCGGCCTCCACGACGATTGAGTGAGGTCGAAGATAATTTACCAGTTGCCTCGAAAGCGAGGTGATACTTATGTCAGTAATTTTGTTCGCTAAATCAGACGTATTCCAGGAAATGGCGGATGCATATGAAGGACTGAAGCCGCATATGCGACTGAGCGCATACATGTCGTTCACTAAATCGGACGACGATGAATTCTATGGCGCTCTGAGAAGATTGCACTTCGCAAACGTGGCGACGTTCTTATGCCAGTACCATGATGAAACACCGGAGCATCCAGATATCGATCCATTTGTCGAATTAACGGGGAAGCCCGATATAGATGCAAGCTTCGAGAAGAAGGTGTACATGTTCATCAGCGCCTGGAGGAGCCTGAAATACAATTTGGTTACGAACGGTGGAGAGGAGTTTAGAGCGGTAGACTCCTATAAATATATCGAGAGATTGGCGACCCGATATATGGAGGCATTAGTTGATCTGTATGAGGATCAGGAGTGAGTTCCGCTAAATTACCAGTTACCAGAAAGGATGGTGATAAGGATGATAATCATAGTTTCCGCAGGAAAGCGACAGAGCCAGCTTTCAACAAGTAACTGGCTCTGTAAACTCCCGTTTGACGCACTTGAATGGATAGTGCGCCGGATGGTACTAGCCGTTGAGAAGCGGCTCGTTAAAAGTTCACGTAAGACGTATGAGCATAAAGGATTACCAGCGTATCGCTCGCGTCTTTCGCCGATACAGACCAACCGACCCAAATCAGCAGGATCTATATCTACGACTATTATACGATTTGATGGACGAGCTGCAAGAAGATAACCCACGGTTTAATAAGCAGCTTTTCCTCAGATTGTGTGATGCGTGAGCACCGAAAGGGGCGGGGAGAAAATCTCCGCCCTTTTTGTTATTATTTAACTATACCTATGAGGTTTATAGAGCTATTCGCAGGAATAGGAGGTTTCGGATTAGCATTAGAGCGCTTAGGCCACGAATGCGTCTATGCTAACGATATTGATAAATATTGCAAATTAGTCTATGACAACCACTTTCACACAAAACAAACAACCCAAGATATCAGAACAGTTGACCCTTATCAATTACCAGAATTCGACTTACTCTGTGGAGGGTTCCCCTGTCAGGCATTCTCAATCGCCGGAAAGCGGAGAGGCTTCGAGGACACCAGAGGTACACTATTCTTCGAGATTGCCCGAATCGCCGCCGTTAAAAGACCAAAAATCCTTTTCCTTGAAAACGTTAAGGGATTACTTAGCCACGATGGAGGAAGGACATTCGCTACCATCATCATTGCGCTTGATGAACTGGGGTATGACTGTCAATGGCAGGTGCTCAACAGCAAGAATTTCGGAGTCCCGCAGAATAGGGAAAGAGTGTTCATTATCGGACATCTTAGAGGAACACCCCAACCCAAAATATTTCCTATCGAGGGAGCAGGGCCAGAAGCTGATGGCGCAATTGTTAGTACAGCCCTTGACGCGAACTACTGGAAAGGCCCTGATAAGCACGGACAACGAACGCTGATTATAGCCCGAGGCTTTGAAGGCAGAGCGACAGTAATGGAAGGTGTCTCGCCGGCGCTCCGAGATTTTGGGTCTGGCGGAGGCAAAACCCACAAACTCTTGCAGCTTAACGAGGCGGAGCACTTTCAGGATCGCATCTACAGTACGGAAGGCATTGCACCTACTGTCCCCACAGCATCAACCGGCGGTAATCTGGTTCCGAAAATCGCATTTTACCCACACGGGAATAATCCAGGTGGGACAAAACAGCTACCAAACCTGCGTGCCCACTCTGGAGCGCCACATAATGAAATCCTTATCCCGCAACTGCGCCGCCTCACGCCATTGGAATGTGAACGCCTACAGGGTTTTCCTGATGGGTGGACAGAGGGCGTCAGTGATACACAGCGGTACAAAATGCTGGGTAATGCCGTCACGGTAAATGTTATCTATGAGATAGGGAGAAGGCTCTAATGCCAAGAGAATAGGCGAGGGCCGGCGTAGTTGCCGGCCCTCTTTTTATTATCATTTTTCTAACCCCATGGATGGAAAACCAAATACTGAAGGAGCTAACCGCGATTGTTCACCGAGGCTATAACACTCACGATGTATTCCGTGACTGGCTCGATTTGATGGTCTTTGCGCTACAGTGTGACGACGGCAATTACCTGAAAGTCGTGCATAGATATCGCAACAAGGAGCCCCAAGGCCAACGGGAAATTGACCACTTTGCCAATGCGTTCGGACTTCTCATGAAGCATATGGCAACGACCAACGAAGAAGTCTTGGGCGAAATATATATGCAGTGGAACATCAGCAACAAGCATAAGGGGCAGTTCTTCACTCCCAAGAATATAGCCCGCATGATGGCCGAATTGACCAACCCTCACGGCAATATCTACGACCCGACCTGCGGCGCGGGTATTATGCTGGTTCAGTCGGCCAAGACGATGACGCGGGAGCAAGCTGATGAAGCCACATTCTTCGGCCAAGACCTCGATTATACCTGCGTCAAGATGACCGCACTCAACCTCCTGTTCTTCAACCTGAACGGCTATGCTATTCAGGGAAACACCCTGACAATGGAATGCAACGCGGTCTATCAGACGCGGCGCACCTTCGCGGGCGGTATCCTTCGCGAGCTGACAGGCGACGACCTGCAAACCTTCAAGGACTGGTACACAAGAACGGCGAAGAAGGAACCCAGCATCCAGGCGGGAGTGCCGATAGTCATACCGGCTAAGGAGGTCGAGCAGCTGAAGCTGATATAAAGCGAAGGAGGGCCGCGCAGGGCGACCCTCCTTTTTTGTTGCCTACCGTCCGGGGTGCAAGCGGAATTTTTCAAGGTATTGTCGGAACTTCTTCACCGCGTTACTAAACACGACGTTGACGTTCGACACCTTTATATTACGACGCTTGCTTACCTGTTCGGGTGTAAGCCCCTCAATCACCCGCAGCTCCCAGACTAAGCGCTCTGTCGGTGACAGATTACCTTCGATAAAGAATACGCGCACAATGCGGCGCTTTCGTTCAAACTCCAGCTCGATGTTGATATGGTCCTCATGCGTGAGCCAGGTTTGCTGGTTCTCAAAATGGTCGGTGATACGTCGCCTCTCAAGGCCCTCCCGCTTCTTCGCCTTGGAGCACTCTGTCCTGACCATCTTCTTCAATAACGCTATAGGGTTTGGAGTCGGCTTGCCTCTGTTGGCCCAGCGATAGAACGCCATAAACGCGCGGTTTATTGGCCGCTCGGCGCGCTCGATGTCGCAATCAAAGTATTTGCAGGCACCATACCACAGCAGCTTCATGCGGTATCGCGCCTCAAGCGTGAATAGCGCATCCTGCTGCTCGTGTCTATTGCCGGAAAAGAGGATCTCAACCAACTCCTTATCTGATAAGGAGTACATGGTATACCTCGGCAGTTTGTTAAGTTGCACATAGACCGACGCGAATATTTACCTGAAAGCGGGAAGTGAGCATAAGAGTATCAAGGGGCGGATACTCTTTATGGGGTGGATAGAGGATGTGCGGAGCCTATGGCTTTCGCTTTCATTGAGGCGTGGTTACTGCTTGCAACCTGCCGCGGATACCTTACCGGCTGCCTACCGGTACTCCGCATGTTAGCGAGTCAGAAGGCGCTTGTCAATACCCGTGATTTGCCACTCATACGTCCCTCATTTTACTCATCTTTATATCTGGCCCCTAGACTGCACTATTAGTATGAACGGAAAAATTAATAAGGAGTAAGCATGAACGTAAAGATTATAGCCGGGTCGCTGCTCCTGGCTGGCTCATTTGCGCTTGCCATTGCCAATAATCCGCCGCAGACGCAAACCTACGCCCATAGTGCTCGGATAACGATGCCTGACGCGCTGGACAACGAGCCTGGCCAGTCGCCGTTTGGG
>APMI01024844.1_pt1 | contig 12548 bp, 13 predicted proteins | sample 667938 | NCBI WGS metagenome assembly APMI01 (sample SAMN01084076, study PRJNA167559) | wastewater metagenome | biome: Wastewater | place: Denmark: Ejby Moelle, Odense | collected 2011-11-28 | reverse complement strand
ATCCCCGAATGCAGGTCGGGCGCATAGTGTATGCGAAGCATCAGCATGTCGAAGGGGGTCAGAACCGCGTTGAAATTGTCGTCGTTGAAGACGGAATCGGTCAGACGATAAAGATCGTTCAGCGGGCCGAGGGCCTGGGCCAGCTCTTCGTGAAAGCAGTCGCGCACCTCTTGCGGGCTGGTGTCAGTGGGCACGAAAATCGCCGCCCGCTCGCGTCGGGTCAGGCGCGACCAGTCGGTCAGCATGTCGTTCCGGTGGCTGCGATATTCGGCGAACGAACTGACGTTGGGCACAACAAAGCAGGCAGCGGTGGGGGCCGCGCGGGTCAGCGTGCGGCGTGGAATGAATTCGATGGTGATGTTGGCCTGCGATCCGGCGGCGGCGGTATGGATGTCCAATCCGGCCTCGGCCCGCATCCGCGCGACAACGCGCTGCAATTCCGCTGCCGCCTGTGGCGGGGCCGCGCCTGCCAGCGCCACCGTGACCGGCGTTTCAAACCGTGTGAGCACGCTTAACCGCCGCCCGCTTTCCATCTGGAATTCCAGATCCAGAAAGTTGCGCGCCAGATCGGCATTGCCATGCAGCGGGGCTGTCAGCGTCGGCTGTTGGTCGGCCATCGGTGGCAGGGCGACCGATCCCATCGCCGAAGAGCGGGCCTGCATCGTCACCTCGGCTGCCGGACGCGCGGCGCAGGCGGCCAAGAGCAGGACCGGAAGAATAAGGGCACGGCGCATCAGGGACGTCTCGCTTGCAAAGAAGGGCGCAGGAGGTTCAAGGCGTCGTGGCAGGCCAGTTCCCGGTATGGCTTTTGCGAGGGAAGCCCCCACTCCCCTCGCGCCACCGGCCCGTTGCGGCTTGTGCCGCCGGTCCACCTTACCTTGTTTGCCACCATAACTCCGTGCCTGCCAGATGTTCTAGAAGAAAGTTCAGCAAGGCAATGATTTTGTTGAGGTTAACCAGATACGACGGCCAAAATGGCCGGTGCGGCAGCCAGTTGATCCGGTGATGAGGCAACATGCCGGCAATGTCTGATTCCTGGTGGTCCGGTGTCAATCTTTGGATGTTCGGTGGCGCTGGCAACTAGCCTTGGCGGTTCAGGTCCGGTGAGGCACCAGATGTGCCGATGCGGAATCGCGGAATATTTCAAACCAATTCAAGTTCCGGGCCGCCCTTGGGGAGTTTGCTGCCAAGACGCGGCCAGGTTCCGGCCACACCCCCCGAATCGGGGTTATCCACAGGCCGCGCCTACCGCTGCCCGCGCGCCATGAAGGCCAGACGCTCGAACAGTTGCACATCCTGCTCGTTCTTCAGCAGCGCGCCATACAGCCGCGGCAAGGCGTGTTTGCCCTCGCGCCGCAGGTCTTCGGGCGACAAATCTTCTGCCAGCAACAGCTTGAGCCAGTCCAGTGCCTCGGAGGTGGAGGGCTTCTTTTTCAGCCCCGGTGTTTCGCGAATCTCGAAAAACTGGGTCAGGGCGGTGGCCAGCAGCGCCTCTTTGATGCCGGGGTAGTGCAGCCGGACGATCGCGGCCAGAACCTCGGGGTCGGGAAAGCGGATGTAGTGAAAGAAGCAGCGGCGCAGGAAAGCCTCGGGCAGTTCTTTCTCGTTGTTCGAGGTGATAATGACCACGGGCCGCTGGTGGGCGCGGACGGTTTCGCCGGTTTCATAGACGTGAAACTCCATCCGGTCGAGTTCCTGCAACAGGTCGTTCGGAAACTCGATATCGGCCTTGTCGATCTCGTCGATCAACAGCACCACCCGGCCCGGCGCGGCGAAAGCCTGCCACAACTTGCCCTGCCGGATGTAGTTCGCAAGGTCATGCACCCGCGCATCGCCCAACTGGCTGTCGCGCAGGCGGCTGACGGCATCGTATTCATAAAGACCCTGCTGCGCGCGCGTGGTCGATTTCACATGCCATTCGATCAGCGGCAGGCCCAGGCTTGCCGCCACCTGGCGCGCCAGCTCGGTCTTGCCGGTGCCCGGCTCTCCCTTGACCAGCAGGGGGCGTTCCAGCGTTACGGCGGCATTGACCGCGACCTTCAGGTCGTCGGTGGCGACATAGCTGTCGGTGGTGTCGAACTTCATGGCAGCCTCGCTGACCCTCTGTCTTTGGCGCGACCCTAGAGGGGCCGTCAAAATGTCGCAACTGCTAGTGACAATGGTCTGGCGATAGGCTACATGCCGCGCCAACAGGACCGCGCCACGTCAGTTGCCACCTGACCAAGGCGCGCCGACACGACTGGAGTGTGCTGTGATGAAGCCCGAAGTGTTCTTGCCTGACGACTACCGGCCGGCCGAAGACGAGCCCTTCATGAATGACCGGCAGTTGGAATATTTCCGCCGTAAACTTCTGATCTGGAAGCAAGAGCTTTTGGACCAGTCGGCAGAGACGCTGGACAATCTGACCGAAAGTGCGCGCAATGTGCCCGATCTGGCCGACCGCGCCAGTGAAGAGACCGACCGCGCGCTGGAGCTGCGCACACGCGACCGGCAAAGGAAGCTGATCGCCAAGATTGATTCTGCGCTGCGGCGGATCGACAACGGTGAATACGGCTATTGCGAGATGACCGGAGAGCCGATCAGCCTGAAACGGCTGGATGCGCGGCCCATCGCGACCATGACACTGGAGGCGCAAGAGCGGCACGAGCGGCGCGAGAAGGTGCACCGCGACGATTGACCGCCTGCTGCGGGGCTTGCGGCCCTGAACCCGATGACCCAAGGATATGCCGGGCATTTTGCCCGGCTTTTTCTTTTCCGGGGGGACTGCATGGCGCAAGAGGTGACGATCCTCGGGGCAGGGGTGGCGGGCCTTGCCTTGGCGCGGGCCCTTGCGCGGCAGGGCTGGCAGGTATTGGTGCTGGAGCAGGCCGATGCCGTCCGAGAGGTGGGGGCTGGCCTTCAGATCGGACCGAACGGCGCCGCCGTGATGGACGCGCTGGGGCTGGGGGAAGAGTTGCGGGCCGCTTCGGTGCGGGCTCGTGCGGTTGCCCTGAAAGATGGCCTGACCGGCACGACCGTGCTGCGGATGGGAATGGAGACGCCCTATCCTGCGCTTGGCTGGCATTTCCTGCACCGTGCCGATCTGATCGACATTCTGGCCAATGGCGCGCGCGAGGCGGGCGCCCAGATCCGCCTGCTGCACAAGATTGACCGGGTTGACCTGTCCGGCCCGCGCCCGCGTGTGGTGACGGCGCAGGGGGCAGAGTTTCTGCCCGGCGTGCTGATCGGGGCCGACGGGCTGCATTCGCTGACCCGCGCCACGTTAAACGGGGCTGGCGCGCCGTTCTTTACCGGGCAAGTTGCCTGGCGGGCGGTGGTGCCCGAGACGCCCGGAGCCGAGCCGGTGGCCGAGGTGCATATGGGGCCGGGGCGCCATCTGGTCAGCTATCCTTTGCGCGGCGGTCGCTGGCGCAACATCGTCGCGGTGGAAGAGCGCAAGACCTGGGTTCAGGAAAGCTGGTCGCTGCGCGATGACGCGATGGAGCTGCGGCTGGCCTTTCAGGGCTTTAACCCCCGGGTGCAGGGCTGGCTGGAACAGGCACAGGATGTCTGGCTGTGGGGTCTGTTCCGCCATCCGGTCGCCCCGGTCTGGCAACGGGTGATGGCGGAAGGCGCCGTGGCCATCCTGGGCGATGCGGCGCATCCGACGCTGCCATTTCTGGCGCAAGGGGCGGGTATGGCGCTGGAAGATGCCTGGACGCTGGCGAAGGCGCTGGCACGGGGGGGGCAGGCGCGGTCGCCTGGCAGGCCACGCGCGCGCCACGCTGCGCCCGGATCGTGCAGGCCGCGAACAGCAATGCCCGCGCCTATCATCTGTCGGGGTTGCCCCGGTTCATCGGCCATAGCGTGCTGCGCATCGGCAATGCGATAGCACCCGATCTGGCGTTGAAACGGTTCGACTGGCTTTACGGCTTTGACGTGACCAGGGATCAGGCCGAAACGGTCTGATCGGCGGCAGGGCAGCACAGATCCAGCCCGCCCGCCATCACCACGGCCTCTCGTGAAAGCCGCAGGCTGACGAAATGGGCAAGCGGCACACGCTCTTGCCGGATGAACTCTCCATCCGCCAGTTGCGCGACCGGCACCGCCGCCTCTGCCACGCCCCACAGCGCCTTGGCGCGCCAGTCACGCAGCAGAACGCGCTGATCGGGGGCAAGGCGCACTTCGACACCCGGACGGCCAATACCAAGGGTATCGGGGCTGACCACGACGACCAGCGCGTCCTTCTGGCTGCGCAGGTCCGCCGAAACCACCTTTGCCATGCCGCGCCGCGTGATCACCCGGTCACCCGGCCCAAGCAGCTCTGCCGGCAATTCGCCCTCTGCGGTCATCACCAGCGTCCCCGCCAGAAAGCCGATTGCTTCGCCGGCCTCTTCCAAGGTTACCCCGGTCGGGGCGACTTCGATCAATCGGGCAAGGGCAAGCGTGGACATTGCAACCTCGGGAAGAAGACCTGCTAAACTTTCCCGTCAAATGCGGTGCGAATGTGGCGCGGTGCGGTCATTTCGATGGACGGGCGTGGGGGAAACGACACGCTTTTTCCTCTCGCATCCTTTAGCGGGCTTTGTTAGAAGGGCGCGGATTTGCGGGGTGGGCCATCCGGCCCGCTCTGTGGCAATTCGCGGGTGTGGCGGAACTGGCAGACGCACCGGATTTAGGTTCCGGCGCCGCAAGGCGTGGGGGTTCGACTCCCTTCACCCGCACCAGGCATGGATTGAGAAGGACGAACAGATGCAGGTCACCGAGACCCTGAAAGACGGCCTGAAGCGCGCCTACACCATCACGGTGTCGGCGGCCGAGCTGGAAGCGAAAGTGCAGGAAAAGCTGCTTGAGGCCCAGCCCGACATTGAAATCAAGGGCTTCCGCAAGGGTAAGGTTCCTCTGGCGATCCTGAAAAAGCAGTTCGGCCAGCGCCTGATGGGCGATGCGATGCAAGATGCCATCGACGGCGCGATGAAAGACCATTTCGAGGCGACCGGCGACCGCCCGGCGCTGCAGCCCGAAGTCAAGATGGTGGGCGGCGAAGAGTGGAAAGAGGGCCAGGATGTCGTGGTCGAAATGGCCTACGAAGCCCTGCCGCCGATTCCCGAACTGGACACCGGCAAGATCACGCTGGAGCGTCTGGTCGTGAAGGCCGATGACGCCGCCGTGGACGAGGCGCTGAAGAACCTGGCCGACAACGCCAAGAACTTCGAGGCGCGCAAGAAAGGCTCCAAGGCCAAGTCGGGCGATCAGGTCGTGATCGACTTCAAGGGCTCGGTCGACGGCGACTATTTCGAGGGCGGCTCAGGCGAGGATTACCCGCTGGTTCTGGGTTCGAACAGCTTCATCCCCGGCTTCGAGGATCAGCTGGTCGGCGCCAAGGCGGGTGAGGAAGTCAAGGTCGAGGTCACCTTCCCCGAGGCCTATGGTGCGGCGCATCTGGCTGGCAAGGCCGCCGTGTTCGAAACCACCGTCAAGGAAGTGCGCGAGCCGAAGGCCGCCGAGATCGATGACGAGCTGGCCAAGAAATTCGGTGCCGAGGATCTGGCCGCGCTGAAGGGCCAAATCTCCTCGCGTCTGGAAGAAGAATACAAGGGCGCCTCGCGCGCCGTGATGAAGCGGTCGCTGCTGGATCAACTGGACGGTCTGGTCAAGTTCGACCTGCCCGCGAAGCTGGTCGATGCCGAAGCCTCGCAGATCGCCCATCAACTGTGGCACGAGGAAAACCCCGACCACCACGGCCACGATCACGGCTCGATCGAAACCACCGACGAGCACAAGAAGCTGGCCGAACGCCGCGTGCGTCTGGGTCTTCTGCTGGCTGAAATCGGTCGCAAGGCCGATGTCGAAGTGTCCGATGCCGAGATGACCCAGGCCGTTCTGGCCGCTGCCCGCCAGTATCCGGGCCAGGAACGCGCCTTCTTTGAATTCGTGCAGAAGAACGCCCAGATGCAGCAGCAACTGCGTGCGCCCTTGTATGAAGACAAGGTGGTCGATCACATCGTGGCCGGTGCCAAGGTGACCGACAAGGAAATCGGCAAGGACGACCTGCAAAAGGCCGTCGAGGCGCTGGACGAGTTCTAAGCGCCCCTTGCAGGCAAAAGATCAGGCCGCGCCTTCGGGTGCGGCCTTTTTTGTTGGCCCATCCGCCCGCACCACATAAATCCCCGCGCCGATGATGATGGCGATGCCCAGCCACCCCAAATCGTCCGGCAAATCGCCCCAGAACAGCCAGCCCCACAGGATGCCCCAGAAGGCGAAGGTGAACTCGAACGGGGCCACCACGGAATTGGCGGCGATGCGATAGGCCTGCGTCAGCAGCGTCAGGCCGATGGCGGCGATGACACCACAGGCGCACATCAGGGCCGCATCCTTCATGGTGGGCCAGACCCAGCCGCGCGTCAGGAAAGCAAGGCTCGCGTGGCCTGTGCCTTCATGCGCACCACCGCCATAGATCAGCGCCAGCACCGCAGCACACAGAAGAAAGGCGATGTTGCCCCAGAAGGCCAAAGCCGCCGCACTGTCGCGCGTGCCCATGATCCGCGCCATCACCATCGAACCGGCATAGGCTGCGCCACAGAACACCGGCAACAGGGCTGCCCAGTCGAACACATCGCCCCCCGGCCGCACCATAATCAGAACACCCGCGAATCCGGCGCCCACCGCCAGCCAGCGGCGCGAACTGACGCGTTCCTTCAGGACCAGCGCCGACAGCAGGGTGATCATCAGCGGCGCGGTGAAATACAAGGCCACGGTCGTCGCCATCGGCAGGGCGGCCAGCGCGAGGTAATAGGCGGTATAGGCCAGAAAGTTCAGCAGGCCACGCGCCAGCATCGCGGGCCAGGTCGGGCTGATCAGCCCGCGCAGGTTGCCATCCATCGCTTTTGTGATCAGCAGCAGGCAGGGAAAGGCCGTCAGGCTGCGCAGCACCATCGCCTGATGCAGCGGATAGCTGCCGGAGATCAGCTTCAGGATCAGGTCCTGAACCGAAAAGATCGCGATGCCTGCAATCAGGCACAGGATACCGATGGTGGTGGATGAGGCGCGCATGACGGGCAGGCTAGCCTTGGGCAGGGCGCGCGCTGTCCTGTTCCCGACGCGCGTTGTCGGGCACCCGTCATTGTCTTGCAAACGAAAACCGCGCCCCGATTGCGCGGGGCGCGGCTGATAATCCCTGACGGGAAGATTATTCGTCGTTGGCGGCGGCGCCGACTTCGTCGAACAGCTCGGCGATCTCGAACTCGGCCGCGGCTTCCGCCTCGGCTGCCAGTTCCTGGATCGACTTGCCCGAGGCTTGCAGTTCGGCTTCTTCGGTCGAACGGGCGACGTTCAGCTTGATCGAGGCCGATACTTCGGGGTGCAGGACCACGGTCACGGTGTGGATGCCCAGATCCTTGATCGGCTTGTCCAGCTCGACCTGGTCGCGCTTGACGGTAAAGCCCGCGGCGGTCGCGGCTTCGGCGGCGTCACGGGGCGAAACCGACCCGTAAAGCGCACCGGCGTCCGAGGCCGAGCGAATCACCACGAAGACCTGACCGTCCAGCTTTTCAGCCACGGCTTCGGCTTCTTTCTTGGTTTCAAGGTTATGGGCCTCAAGCTGGGCCTTCTTCACCTCGAACGACTTGATGTTGGCGTCGTTCGCGCGAAGGGCCTTGCCCTGCGGCAGAAGGAAGTTGCGCGCGTAGCCGTCCTTGACGTTGACGACTTCGCCCATCTGGCCAAGCTTGGCCACGCGCTGAAGCAGGATAACTTGCATGTGCCTGTCTCCCTTACTTCACGGCATAGGGCAGCAGGGCCAGGAAGCGGGCGCGCTTGATGGCTTGTGCCAGTTCACGCTGCTTCTTGGCCGAGACTGCGGTGATGCGGGACGGAACGATCTTGCCGCGCTCGCTGATGTAGCGTTGCAGCAGACGCGTGTCCTTGAAATCGATCGCCGGTGCATTGTCGCCCGAGAAGGGGCAGACCTTGCGGCGGCGGAAAAACGGTTTGTTCGCCATGGTTTATGCTCCTGTTTTCAGATCAGCGACGGAAACCGCCCGAACGCTCGGGACGATCGCCGAACGAGGGACGCTCACGACGTTCACCACCGCCGAAACCGCCTTCAGGACGGTCACCGCGGTCGCCGCGCTCACGCTCGTCGCGCTTTTGCATCTGAACCGAGGGGCCCTCGGCATGGGTATCGACCTTGATCGTCAGAACGCGCATGACATCGTCATGCAGACGCATCAGGCGTTCCATTTCCTGCACGGCGGCCGCGGGCGCGTCCGACTTGAGCAGGGCATAGTGGCCCTTGCGGTTCTTGTTGATCTTGTAGGCCATCGTCTTGACGCCCCAGTATTCGGATTCGACGACCTTGCCGCCGTTGTCCGAAAGGACGGTCGAGAAGTGTTCCACCAGGCCTTCGGCCTGCGCGTTGGACAGGTCCTGACGCGAAATAAAGACATGCTCGTACAGCGGCATGTGCACTCCGGTTCTGTCAGGCGCATTTCATAGGACGGGCAAACCCCTTGCTGCGGCCCGTCCACGAGAGGCTGCGCCGGTTCATGGAAAATGCAGCAAAGGATGGGGCCTTATACAGAAGAACGCTTGGGATGCAAGCCTTGGGGCACAGGGGGAATTCCTCGTTGCCATGGCGAAGGCCATCGCCTTCGGCACGCGATGACGGTGGCAAGTGGCACCGCCGGGCCCCTGAGGCCCGGCCAGCGCCCACCGGGGGCAGGCACTGGCCTCTCGGGGGTTCTGGTGGACAGGACTTTTGTTGAAGCCGCACACACGGGCGGGGTATCGTGGCCTAGCGCGCCGAGGCGGGCAGGCCGAACATCCGGTCAAAAGCCCAGGTGAAGGCGAACGTATAAACCGCAAAGAACACCAGCAGCCCCGCATCATAGATCAGCGCCTGCAACAGCGTCACGCCCATCCACCAGGCCAGGAACGGCACCATCAGGATCAGCAGGCCCCCCTCGAACAACGCGCCATGCACAATGCGGCGGCGGAACGAGCGGCCCTTGACGGTCTGCCGTCGCTCCCACGCCTCGAAGCCTGCGTTGAAGACATAGTTGAACAGAAGCGCGATGATCATCGAGCCAAGGGCGGCACCCCCGGCGGTCTGGGCATCCTGATCGGAAAAGGCCAAGAGGCCGAGGGTCGAGATGATCAGGCCGATCGCCTCGAACAGGACGGCGTAGATCACGCGGCGCAGGACAGGGGATATCTGGCTCATGAGGCGCGACCCTGAAGCCGCCGCTGTCCGGCGTCAATGGTTCGCGCCGATTGCAGGATGAGGCGGGAAAGGTTAATCGGGGAAAAAGATCGTGAGGGGGACAGGCATGAGCCGCGCATTCGTATTTCCGGGGCAAGGGGCGCAAGCCATCGGCATGGGCAAGGCTTTGGCCGAGGCCTATCCGGCCGCGAAAGCCGTGTTCGACGAGGTCGATGACGCGCTGCAAGAAAAGCTGTCGGCCCTGATCTGGGGCGGCGACATTGCGGAACTGACGCTGACCCAGAACGCGCAGCCGGCGCTGATGGCGACCTCGATGGCGGCGATGGCGGCGTTGGGGGCCGAAGGTCTGGGCATCCAGCAGGGCGATTTCGTGGCCGGGCATTCGCTTGGCGAATACTCCGCCCTTTGCGCGGCCGGCTCCCTGAGCCTTTCTGACACCGCGCGCCTGCTGCGCATTCGCGGCAAGGCGATGCAAGAGGCGGTTCCGGTGGGTGTGGGCGCCATGGCCGCCCTGCTGGGCCTTGATTTCGCGACCGCAACCGAAGTGGCGGCCGAGGCGGCGCAGGGCGAGGTGTGCCAGGCCGCGAACGACAACGACCCCGCGCAGGTGGTGGTTTCGGGCCACAAGGCGGCAGTGGAGCGGGCGGTCGAGATTGCCAAGGCCAAAGGCGCCAAGCGCGCGCTGATGTTGCCGGTCTCTGCCCCTTTCCACTGCGCGCTGATGCAGCCCGCCGCAGCCGTGATGGCCGAGGCGCTGGCGGGCGTGGTGATCCATGCCCCGAAGGTCCCGCTGGTCGCCAACGTCCGGGCCGAGGCGGTGACCGAGCCTGACCGCATCCGCCAGCTTCTGGTGGCGCAGGTCACCGGTTCGGTCCGCTGGCGGGAATCGGTGCTGTGGATGGCGGGCGCGGGCGTGGCCGAATACTGGGAAATCGGTGCGGGCAAGGCGCTTTCTGGCATGATCAAGCGAATCCTGGGCGGTGATGTGGTGCTGAAAGCCGTGGGGACGCCAGAGGATGTGGTGGCATTGAAGGCATGAGGCTTGCGCCCGTGGCCAAGCCCGGGGGCTTCGCGCCCCCGGACCCCCACGGGATATTTATGGACAGAAAATGATCTTCGGGGTGGGGAAATTTGCGATGTTTGATCTGACTGGGAAAACGGCACTGGTCACCGGCGCATCGGGTGGGATCGGTGGCGCGGTGGCACGAGCCCTGCATGCCGCCGGGGCAACCGTTGGCCTTTCGGGCACGCGGGTCGAGCCGTTGGAGGCGCTGGCGGCGGAATTGGCGGGGCGGGCCCATGTTCTGCCCTGCAACCTTTCGGTTGCCGAAGAGGTCGAGGCGCTGATGAAGCAGGCGGCCGAGGCGATGGGGCAGGTGGATATTCTGGTCAACAATGCCGGGATCACCCGCGACGGGCTGATGATGCGAATGTCGGATGACGACTGGGCACAGGTGATCGAGGTGAACCTCACCTCATCCTTCCGTCTGTGCCGGGCGGCCTTGCGCGGCATGATGAAGGCCCGCTGGGGGCGCATCATCAACATCACCTCTGTGGTCGGCACGGCGGGCAACCCCGGCCAGGCCAATTATGCCGCCGCCAAGGCCGGCCTTCAGGGCCTGTCGAAGTCGCTTGCACAAGAGGTGGCGAGCCGGGGCATCACGGTGAACTGCGTGGCGCCGGGACTGGTGGAAACCGCGATGACCGAAAAGCTGAACGATGAGCAGCGCGCGCGTATCCTGGCCGACGTTCCGGCGGGGCGCATGGGCAAGCCGGAAGAGATTGCGGCGGCGGTGCTGTATCTGGCCTCGTCCGAGGCTGCCTATGTGACAGGGGCCACGCTGCATGTGAATGGCGGCGGCAACATGGCGTAGCGGGTTGACCTAGGCCCCAGGTCGCGGCCAATCTTCTTGCCATGCCCGCGTGGCTTTGCTATCAGCCGCGCCAAAGACAGCCGGGGCCATCTGCCCCCTTGATGAGGAAGTGACATGAGCGACATCGCCGAGCGCGTTAAGAAGATCGTCGTCGAGCATCTCGGCGCGGATGCCGACAAGGTGACCGAGAATGCCTCGTTCATCGACGATCTGGGCGCAGACAGCCTTGATACCGTCGAACTGGTGATGGCCTTCGAAGAAGAGTTTGGCATCGAGATCCCCGATGACGCCGCCGAAACCATCCAGACCTTCGGCGATGCGGTAAAGTTCATCTCGGGCGCTGTCTGAGACCTTTCGCAGGATTACGGAAAGGGCGGCCCTTGGGCCGCCTTTTCTTTTGGCCAAGGCGGCCTTGTCTTGTCCCCACGCATGGGCAGGGCGTGGATCTGCGGTCGCCAGGCGGCAGGTTCCGGTGTTCGAGACCGCGATCACCGGGAAGGCCCGGGGCGCTTATGGGCCTGTCGGTCGTGGGCGGCCGTTTGCCCGTCGGGGATTTTGCCCGAAGTGGGGCGAGAAGCGACGCCCTTCACTTTGGCGTTGCGGCCTTTCGCCCCTGTGGCGGGTTTCGCGCCCTTGAACCTCACCTGTGCTGTGCGCAAGATGCCGGTAACAAGGAGGTGAGGCATGGCGACACTGGGAACGATGTTCGGGGCAGGGGCGGCGCGCGGCTTTCTTGGTCTGCCAGAGGCGCCTGACCTTGGGCGTCTTGCGGCGGATGTGGTGATTCTGGGGGCCGATGGCTGTACGCCGTATCCCAGCGTTGGCCATTATTGTGCCGGGGGGGCTGCGGCAATCCGGGCGGGCGGGGCACAATGGGCGGCCTCGCAACAGGCGATGAACTTTGATCTGGGGCAGGCGGTGATCCCAGAAGGGGTGCGGATCGTCGATGCGGGCGATCTGGCGGTTTCGGGCGACGGGGCGGCGAACCGGGCCTTGCTGCGCGAGGCGGTCGGCAAGGTGCTGGTCGCCGGTGCCGTGCCGGTGCTGCTGGGGGGCGACGATTCGTTGCCCATCCCGCTGTTGCAGGCGCTGGAGGCGCAGGGGCCGCTGACCATCCTGCAAATCGACGCCCATATCGACTGGCGCGAGGATGTGGGCGGCGAGCGTTGGGGCCTCTCATCCACCATGCGGCGGGCGTCAGAGATGGCGCATGTGCGCCAGATCATCCAGGTTGGCCAGCGTGGCATCGGCTCTGCCCGGCCCGGCGATGCGGTTGCGGCCCAGGAATGGGGCGTGACCTTTGTTCCCGCGCGTGAGGTGGCGGCAGAAGGCATTGGCCGCGCGCTGTCGCTGATCCCGCAGGGCGCGAATATCGCCATCTGTCTGGATGTGGACGCACTGGACCCGGCGATCATGCCCGCCGTGATCGGCCGGGCGGCGGGGGGCCTGACCTATTGGCAGGGGTTCGGGTT
>APMI01009104.1_pt1 | contig 12549 bp, 11 predicted proteins | sample 667938 | NCBI WGS metagenome assembly APMI01 (sample SAMN01084076, study PRJNA167559) | wastewater metagenome | biome: Wastewater | place: Denmark: Ejby Moelle, Odense | collected 2011-11-28 | reverse complement strand
TCGCGTCGCTGACCTGCACCCGTGTTCGAAAAAACGAGCAGACCGCTGACCGGATCAAGGCCTCGAGGTCATTGGCTTCGGCACGGATCGACTTCACGCCACTCTTCGAAAGCTTATGATTGCCGGTCGAAAGGTAGAATCGCAAGGGTGCCAGATGGGGCGCATTGGCGCCGCTCCATATCACCATTTTTCGTCCGTATTCATCGAACAGGAGATCCAGCAGCAGGTTGGTGTGCGTCGGATTGGGCGGCTTTTTCAGCCGCCGGCTGTCCTTGAGAGTGCGGACCTTCGACCAGGTTTCATGGTCGATGATAGGCTCGTGGAGCGCCTCAATTATCTCGCCGTCCACATGGTACTGGCCGAGGTAGGTCGGATTTCCCAGCAAACCGTAGATGAAGCTTTGATTGGCAGGGATGCCTCCGCGCACGACGCCATGCCGGGTCACGAACTGCTTCGAACAGACCCCGCGTTCGCGTAACTCCAGGACGAGCTTGTGGCAGCATTTAAGTTCCAGATAGCGCGCGTGCATCCAGCGAATGGTTTCAGCTTCGGCCTGATTTACGACCAATCGCTTTTGAACGAGGTCATAGCCATAAGGGGCGGCACCGCCGACCCAGCGCCCAGCACGGCGCATGGCATGCACCTTGTCGCGGATGCGGTCGGCAAGCATTTCGCGCTCGAACTGGGCAAACGTCAGCAGGATGTTGAGGACAAGCCGTCCCATGCTGTCCTGCGTGTCGAATGACTGCGTAACACTGACGAAGGTAACTTCGTACTGGTCGAGCAGATCGATCAGGCGGATGAAATCCGAAAGCGATCGCGTCAGCCGGTCGAGCTTGTAGATCACGATCACGTCGACGAGACCCTGCTCGACATGGGCGAGGAGGCGAGTCAGCGAAGGGCGGCATAGATTGGCGCCTGTAAAGCCGTCGTCGTCGTAGCTTTGCGGCATCTCGACCCAAGACCGATGGCGTTGCGATCGGATATAGGCCGAGCAAATGTCACGCTGGACCTGCAGGCTGTTGAGATTGTCGTCGATGTCGCTAGCCGCGCTTTTGCGGCTGTAGACGGCGCAACGAAGCTGTCGTGTGGACGGTGATTGGCGCATGTCGAGCTCCCGGTTGTCATGCCGCAAATGCGGCCGCTCCCGTTCCTAACATTTCGCGACGGGCTAGAAGGCTGCGTGCCTTTCGGCGTCGCCGCGCAGATCGGCCGCGACGACCGCGAACGTAAGCCCCACGGTCTCGCCGCGTTGAAAGGCATGGGTCATGTGGTTTCCTCGGTTCGTCCCGTTCCGGCGCAGTCCGCATGGACAAAGCGGCCGCGATTTGTGACGCTTGTCCCGAACAACGGGAGATTGTCATGCGATTCGCGTTGCTTGCGGCAGGCGCCGCCTGTGTTTGCGCTGCACCAGTTTCTGCAGCGATCTGGACTTTCGACGTATCCGGCATCTTCGCCATGACGGGCCAGCAGACCACCCAGGTCTGCACCGGCGGAGTTCCGTCGTGTTATGTAACCGAAATCGCCAACCGCGACGTGATGGCGACCTATCGGGTTTCGGTGAACACCGCCTCACCCGGCGGAACGATATTTAACAGCACGTCATCGTTCGGCGGATGGTCGTTCGACCCTAGCCGCAGTTATGTCGGCATCGACTATGCCGTAATCCCGAACAACGTCCTTTTCACTTCAGCCTATTTCACCGGCGACCTGAATGCGCATTTCCCGTGTTTTCCTGGCTATGTCGGGTGCGTGAACAACGGCGCCTCGGCTCCGGCACGCAGCCTGGGCTGGGCCTTCATATCCAGCAGCGATGCTACGGCACCCGTTCCCGAACCGGCAACCTGGGCTATGATGATCGGCGGTTTCGGTCTGACGGGAGCCGCTATGCGGCGGCGCATGTTTGCCCACCACGCCCGGGGATAGCCCCACGGTTGCACCGGCGGGGCGCTTGGCCGATGATCGCGGCCGGGGGATGCGGGAAATGCGCCATTCACTGACCATCATTGCCGCAATCGCGATCGCTCTGCCGTCAGTCGGCTGCGTCATGGCCGTGCGCAAGGTCGCGCGGGAGGCCAACCGGTCGGATGTGCAGGGCAAGGCGCGCGACCGTTTCCCGAAGGGGACCTCGCTCGCCACCGCCCGAACGTCGCTGGCGGCCGAGGGATATCGCTGCCTCGACCTGCCGGCGCTCGACAAGACCCCGGCGCACACCAGCTGCTGGCCGAAAAAGCGCACCAGTGCTCCGGAGAAATTCCTGGTCGGCGGCAACTGGCGCTGGGATCTCTATGGCGATGGCGACACACTGACCAAAGTGCACATTGCCTCCGCCCGGCACGGCATGAAGAAGTACCGTGAGGCGGCAAAGGCGAAGGCCGCTGCCAACCCGCCACCGATGTAGCCGGTCAACTCGCCGCGAACTTCATCAGCTTGATCACCTTGTTTAGTGCGGAGCGATTCATGAATTCCCGCTATGATCGTGATCATCTGGCAGCCCCCTAATTCAGCATGGGCAGGAGACGAACTACGGCAGCTTGTGGGATCGACAGACAGGTTCTTGAACGGCGATGATGGGCGCGCTTGTCCGACTGTCAGGAACCGGAGGAGTGACGCGCATTGAGCTCGACGCTCGCCCGCAGGCGCGCGAGTTGCTCAGGTGTCGCCTCCGCTTGATGCACCGTCTTCCAGGATTCGTAAGGCATGCCATAAATAGCGGAACGCGCTTCTTCTCGGTCTAGCTCGCCTCCCGATGCTTCCGCGACCCAATCAGCAAGACAGTTCCGGCAAAAGCCAGCAAGGCCCATAAGATCGATGTTCTGCGCATCAGTTCGATGCTGGAGATGGGCAACCAGCCGTCGAAATGCGGCCGCCGCGATTTGATCGTCGATATCGACTTGGTTCGTTGAACCTTCAGAGCAACTCATCGGGCCTCATCCTTCCGCAAGTACCTCGATGTTTCGCGCCTTCTGATCATCGACGTCAAGCAAGCTAGTCTGGGCGGAACACACGCACATTCGGCCACCGACATAACTGGGAACAAGTTAGCTCGCACTACCGCGGCGAGCGGCAAGCCCGCCAAGATCGTCCACTCGGTTTACGTTGATCAGCCCAAGTCCAGCGTCACTAACAGGAATAGCGCCGGACGCTGCGATCCAGCTTCGGAAACTGTACTCGCCACCATCCAGATGCCGCGCGAGTTGTTCGGCGAGGCCAACGGGCCAGAACCCGATGATATGCTGGTTCGCAAGCACCTGCGCATCGGCACCTTGAAGCAGTTCGCGCAGATTTGGAGGCAGCGGATGTACATCGATTGGGACGCCCAATACCGCATCGAAGTGTTCCTGACGCGCATAATAAAGCGCGGCATTTAACCCCGCGAGTGGTCCCATCCCCGGGCGCGGGCGATCGGCAAGCGTTGTGATGCGGGGCCATTCGCGGCCACAGACGACGAGGCCATCGGTCTGAGGCCCAATCGCTGCAACGGTCTGCTCAAACAGGGTCATAGCCCCATGACGCGCGTGCGCCTTGTCACTGCCGAACCGCCTCGACGCGCCGCCGGCAAGGATTGCTCCTAGAACGCGCATCAAAACCGCAGCATCGGGATGATGTCGCCCACTTTGCCCGCTGGAGCGTGTCGCGGGCGCCGAACCAGCACGTCAGCCGCGGCGAGCATATGTTGCGCAGAGGCGGACTGGCGCTCGATTACCCGGATCCCATCGTCGCTCAGCTCGGCGCATAGAAATGCCTCGCGTGGACCTGCGTCGGCAACGGGCGCAAGAAGCGGAGCGTCCGTCCATTTAAGTGCTGCATGAACGCCGCGGCCACCAAGGCCCGTCAAAAGCGGCGCGAGAAACAGCCGTGCGACCGTCATCGCCGCGGTCGGGTTCCCCGGAAGGCCGAGGACGTGTCGATGACCGATGCGGCCATACCAGACGGGTTTGCCCGGCTTTATCGCAACATCGGCGAACACATACTCGAGATCGAGCGGTTCGAGAGCACGCTTCGCAAGGTCGCGGTCGCCTTTGGACGCGCCACCGACCATCACGATGACATCGCCGTCGTCGCACGCTGTCTCCGCAGCGCCGAAAAGCTCGCTCACGTTGTCGGGCGTAAGAACGGCCCCCATCGGCTGACCACCCCACTGCCGCACCATGAGCAGGATCGCCTGAGATAGGCTGTCGGGTATCTTGTTCGCGATCGCCGCCGATCCGGGTGCTGAAAGTTCGTCCCCGTTGGCGATCACGCGAACTCGAGGGCGGCGCCAAACGGTCACCGCATCCACATCGGCGGCCGATGCCACGACGAGCGCGCGCGGATCCAGGATCCGTCCGACAGGCAGGACGCGGCTGCCCCTTGCGATATCCGATGCCCGCGCGCGCACATGCGTCTTTGCCGTGGGCGGGCTATCGATCAGGACTTCTCCGCCACTGCTGACGGCGTGTTCGCGCACAACCACGCGATCCGAACCTACGGGCATCTGGGCGCCCGTCATGATGCGGACCGCCTCTTGCGGTCCCAGTTGCCCGCGCCAGGATTGGCCGGGATAGGCCTCGCCGACCAACCGGTAGCGGCATATCCGAGCTGCAAAATCGGCTTCGGCGATCGCGAACCCGTCCATTGCCGCGGCGTCGTAGCAAGGCGCGTCGACCCTCGCATGCACGGGCTCGGCAAGAACACGCCGTCCAGCCTTGGCAAGCCGCACCGTTTCCGTCCCCAGCGGAACTGCATGCGCGGCAAGCATCGCCTGCGCGGCATCGAAACTCAGCGTTGCGGCACAGGCCGCTGCTGCGGGGGTGATCGGCAGCATGACCGTCATGCGCCAGGTACCGCCACGGCGGCGGCCTGCCGAAGCGCACAAGTCGGTGAACGCCCGACCGCTTCGCCGACGAGGATGAGCGTTGGCTTGCCGTCCGCAAGACTCTGCGCGGCGAGTGGCAGCAGGTCGAGCCGGGTCCGAAGCAGCCGTTCGCCCGGCAGGCTGATGTCGCAAGCGATGAGTACCGGCGTGGCGCGATCGAGCCCGGCGTCTATCAGTCCGCGACTGATCTCAACGGCGGCCGTGCGCCCCATGTAGAAAGCCGTCGTGCATTGCGGATCGGCCAGTTTCGCCCAATCGAGATCGAGCGCGTCGCCCGATCGCACATGCGCAGTCACGAACTGGACCCGCCGCGCAAGGCCACGCAGCGACAGTGAAACAGCGGCGGATGCTGCAGCGGCGCTCGCCGCGGTCACACCAGGACAAATGCGGACGCCGACCCCGTGAGCCGCAAGCGCATCGACCTCTTCCATCGAGCGGGCGAACAACGACGGGTCTCCCCCTTTCAGCCGGACGACACGTTCACCATCCAACGCCGCGGCAACGAGCAGGTCGTTGATGCTGTCCTGATCCCGGGAGTGCCGTCCGGATCGCTTGCCGACTGCCACTCGCCGGACATGTGCCGGGATCAGCGCCAGCACGCCTTCGCCGACAAGCGCGTCGTAGAACACGACGCTTGCCGCCTGCAGAAGCCGTTCGGCCTTTCGCGTGAGCAGGTCGGGATCACCCGGCCCCGCCCCGACCAGCCAGACTTCTCCAAGTGCAATTTCCTCAACCATGCGCGGTTTCCTTCACGGTTCCGATGAGGCGCTGGATCGCCGGGCGGCACGATCCGCAGTTGGTTCCGGCTGACAGCGCAGCACCCACGGCCTCGACGCTCGTCAGCGCTTGTGCTGCAATCGCGGCGGTGATCGTCTTCATGCCGACATCGAAGCAGACGCAGACGATCGCGCCGCGATCCGGCGCGGGCGTTGCCGGGCGCACCGCCAGCAGTTCGATCGCCGACGGCGCCTCGGCGCTGGCAAGCTGCCCGATCAGCCAGTCGCGTGCGGGCAGGCTTCCGGTGCGAGAAAGGTACAGCGCCGCACGCAGCGTACCGTCACGGACCACAGCGTGGCGCATCTGGCCCCGTGCGGCGTCGCTGGTTTCCACGTGCTCGCCCTTGGGCAAAAGCTGGCGCACCAGTCGCGCCGGATCCCCGTTTCCGGCCAATTCGAACAGCCACCCCTGCGGCACACGGGCGCGGGTTGCCCACAGCGCCTTTATAGGACCGGGTTCTTCGCGCGTGATCAGGAAGCCGCGCCATTCGACGGAAAGCCGCTCGATCTTTGCGGGCGTCGATTTGAAACCGGGCTGACCCGAATGCGGGTCGACCAGCGATCGCGGTAGCAGGCCGGTGCGGCCGCCGGTAGATTGCTGATCAGTCCAGTGGATCGGGGTAAAGATCTCGCCTTGCCGCTGGCCGTCGTTCAATGTCGCACGGAACACGCTCTCACCCTGCGGTGTCGAGACACGAACGAGATCGCCCTCTGCAACGGTTAGCGCTTCGGCGTCATCGGGATGAATGTCGACCAGTGGCTCCCGGCGGTGCGTGGACAGTTTCGGAGACAGGCCCGTCCGCGTCATGGTGTGCCACTGGTCGCGGTATCGCCCCGTGTTGAGCGTCATCGGCCAACGCGAGAGCGGTGCCTGCAATGGAGCCTGCTTAAGGGGTACCAGCTTCGCCCGCCCGGAAAGGGTCGAGAAGCGCCCATCGGCGAACGGTGCGCCGCCCCAGCGCCACGGCGCCATTGCGGCGTAATCAGGGTTTGAAATCGCCCCATGATTGCCGATGTCGAACAGCCGCTTGCCGTCGTTCTGATAGGCGGACAGCCGCGCATGCTCGCGATAGATGTCTACCGGGCGGTCATAGGCGAACTCGCCGACCCAACCCATCCGGCGGCCAACCTCCTTGATGATCCACCAGTCGGGCCGCGCTTCTCCGGGCAGCGCGAACAACTGGCGCTGGCGGCTGATCACGCGTTCCGAATTGGTGACCGTCCCGTCCTTCTCGCCCCATCCGGCGGCTGGCAGTTTTACATGAGCGAACCGACTGGTGTCGGTGTCGGCGATGCAATCGGACACCACCACGAATGGGCACGCCGCCAATGCTTCGCGCACAGCGCCAGCGTCGGGCATCGACACTGCCGGATTGGTCGCCATGACCCACAAGGCCTTGATCCGACCCTCGCCGATGCTGCGGAACAGGTCGACGGCCTTCAGGCCCGGTTTTATCGCGACACTTTGCGTCCCCCAGAAGCGACCGACGCGCGCGACGTGCTCGGCGGCGAAATCCATATGTGCGGCCAGGGTCGAGGCAAGTCCCCCGACCTCGCGCCCGCCCATCGCATTGGGCTGGCCGGTGATGGAGAACGGTGCGGCACCGGGTTTGCCGATGCGGCCGGTCGCCAGGTGGACGTTGGTAATCGCATTGACTTGATCGGTGCCGCGCAGCGACTGGTTCACCCCTTGGCTGAACATCGTCACGGTGCGCGGGTTGGCGGCGAACAGATCGAAGAAGCGCCTGAGGTCGGCAGCCTGGACATCGCATGTCCGCGCCACCGACCACAGGTCGCTCCCCTCTCCTAGCCCGTCCCAGAAATCGTCGGGGACGTCGACGCTCCGGGAAAGGTAGGCTTGGTCGATCAGGCCGGTCTCGCGACAATGCGCGAGCAAACCGTTGAAAAGGGCGACGTCGGTGCCGGGCCGGATCGCCAGGTGCAGGTCGGCGTCCTCGCATGTCTCCGTTCGGCGCGGATCGACGACAACCAGCTTGGTGCCGCGCGCGGCGCGGGCGGCCATGATCCGCTGATAAACTACCGGGTGGCACCAGGCGGTGTTCGATCCGACGAGAATGATCAGGTCGGCGGCATCGAGATCGTCGTAGCTTGCGGGTACGACATCTTCCCCGAACGCCCGCATATGCCCGGCGACGGCACTCGACATGCACAGCCGCGAGTTGGTGTCGATGTTGGCCGAGCCGATGAAGCCCTTCATCAACTTGTTGGCGACGTAATAATCCTCGGTCAGCAGCTGGCCCGAGACGTAAAAGGCAATGCTGTCGGGACCATGTTGCGCGATCGTGTCGCGGAAGCGCTTTGCGACGAGGTCCAGTGCCTTGTCCCAGCGCGCCCGCTTGCGGCCGATTTCCGGGTGGAGCAGCCGCCCTTCGAGGCCGACGGTCTCGCCGAGATGCGTCCCCTTCGAACAGAGTCGTCCTCGATTGGCCGGGTGATCCGGATCTCCAGCGATCGCCACCGTGCGTTCGCCCGTCACGGACGCGGCGACTCCGCAGCCGACGCCGCAATAGGCGCAGGTTGTGCGGATCGCCTCGCTCATGTCAGGCGGCGGCCTTCAGCGTGCTCGCCCGGCAGATCAGCACGCGGCCCGCGTCGACCCTGACCGGCACCACCGGCGTGCAGCCCTTGTCATCGCCCAGCGCCTCGCCCGTGCTGAGCGAAATCCGCCAGTTGTGCAGCGGGCATGCAACGGCACCGCCATGGACAATGCCTTGCGACAATCGCCCTTGCTTGTGCGGGCAGCGGTCGAGCAGCGCGAACACCCTGTTCTCGCCGGTGCGGAACACGGCGATGTCATCGCCACCCTCGACGTGCACCGTTCGGCTACCACGCACCGGAATCTCGTTCAGCCAGCCGATGTCGAGCCAATCCCCAATCATGCCATTTCTCCAACGGGCAGGAATTTCGCCATCGGCGCGTGTAGCTCGCGCGCCTCGCCCTCGACGCGCTGCGCCCAGGGATCCTCTTGGCTGAAGCTCTGCGAAACGAGGAACCGCGCGGCGAGCGCATCACGGTTGTCGTCGTCCTCGACGATGCGCTCGCGTATGTATGTGACCCCTACCCGCTCGATCCACGGCGCGGTGCGTTCCAGATATCGGGCTTCTTCGCGGTAGAGCTGGATGAACGCGGCGCAGTAATGCATTGCCTCTTCCTCGCTCGCGACCTTGCAGAGCAGGTCGGTGGCGCGGACTTTGATCCCGCCATTGCCGCCGACCGAGAGTTCGTAGCCGCTGTCGACACAGACGACGCCGAAGTCCTTGATCGTCGCCTCGGCGCAATTGCGGGGACAGCCGCTGACGGCGATCTTGAACTTGTGGGGCATCCACGACCCCCAGGTCATTCGCTCGATCTTGACGCCAAGACCGGTCGAATCCTGCGTGCCGAAGCGGCACCATTCGGACCCGACGCAGGTCTTCACCGTGCGCAGCGACTTGCCATAGGCGTGACCGCTGACCATTCCCGCAGCATTGAGGTCGGCCCAGACGGCGGGCAGGTCCTCTTTCCTGATCCCGAAGATGTCGAGCCGCTGTCCGCCCGTGACCTTCACCATCGGCGCGTTGAACTTCTCCACCACGTCGGCGATCGCGCGCAACTCGCGCGGGTTGGTGATGCCGCCCCACATGCGCGGCACAACCGAATAGGTGCCGTCCTTCTGGATATTGGCGTGCATCCGCTCGTTGACGAAGCGGCTCTGTTGGTCATCGACATAGTCGCCGGGCAGCGCGCAGAGCAGATAATAGTTGAGTGCCGGGCGGCACGAAGAACAACCGTCGGGCGTACTCCAGTGGAGCTTCTGCATCACTTCCGGGATCGAGCGCATGCCCTGCGCCACGATCTCGCGGCGGACATCGTCATGGCCGAACGACGTGCACTTGCACATCGTCTTCGGCCCAGCCTGGACCCCGTCGCCGAGCTTTAGCGCGAGGAGGTTTTCGACGAGCCCCGTGCACGAGCCGCAGGACGCAGACGCCTTGCAGCCGGCGCGCACTGCGTCGAGGCTGCAAGCGCCCCTGTCGATGCAGGAAACGACCTGTCCCTTGGAAACGCCGTTGCAGCCGCAGATCTCGGCATCGTCCGAGAGCGCCGCAACGGCCGCTTTAGGGTCCGCTTGCCCCCCTCCCGAGGCAAAGGCCTGGCCGAAGATCAGAACATCGCGCAGGTCGGACACGTCTTCCTGCCGCTTGAGAAGGTCAAAATACCAGCCGCCGTCGCCGGTATCGCCGTACAGCACCGCGCCCACGATGCGGTCGTCCTTGACCACCACCCGCTTGTAGACGCCGCGCGACGCGTCACGCAGGACGATGTCCTCCGCGCCGTCGCCGCCCGAAAAGTCGCCCGCGGAGAAGACGTCCAGTCCCGCGACCTTCAACTTGGTCGAGGTCACCGACCCGCGATAGCCGCTCGGCTTTTCAACCAGTCCGTCGGCCAACGCCCGACACATGTCGAACAAGGGCGCGACTAGCCCATAGACGTTGCCGTCGTGCTCGACGCATTCGCCGACGGCCAGGATGCTGGCATCGGACGTGACCATATGGTCGTCGACCTGAATCCCGCGCCCGACCGCGAGCCCGGCTTCTCGCGCGAGCTTCACATTGGGACGAATGCCGACCGCCATGACCACGAGACTAGCGGGGATGAGGCGCCCATCCTTCAGGCGCACGCCTTCGACGCAGTTATCGCCGACGATCTCGGCGGTGTCGGCGCCGGTCAGGATGGTCTGGCCGCGCGCTTCGAGCGCCGTCTTGAGCAGCCACCCGGCCGCCTCGTCCAGCTGGCGCTCCATCAAGGTCGGCATCAGGTGAAGCACGGTGACCTTCATGCCACGCAGGGTCAGCCCGTGTGCCGCTTCCAGCCCCAGCAGACCGCCGCCGATCACGACGGCATCGCCCCCCCGTTCGGCCGCCGCCAGCATCCGATCGACATCGTGCATGTCGCGAAAACTGATGACGCCGTCGAGCGTGTGTCCCGGCACGGGGATGATGAATGGGTCAGACCCCGTTGCGATCAGCAGCCGATCATAGGCAACGCTGCGTCCCGATGCCGCGACCACGCGCCGCGCCTGGCGATCGATCGACACCACCGCATCGCTGGCGATCAGCTCGATCTGGTTGTCCTGATACCATTCGCGGCTGTTGAGGATGATGTCCTCGAACGTTTTCTCACCGGCAAGAACTGGCGAAAGCATGATGCGATTATAGTTCACATGCGGTTCGGCACCGAAGATCGTGACGCGATAGCGACCGGGATCGCGCGCCAGCAATTCTTCCACCGCGCGGCAACCGGCCATGCCGTTGCCGACGACGACCAGATGTTCGCGGGCCGGCGCCCCGCCGGGCACGTCCTCCGGCTCCTCGCCGCTCCAGCCCTTGCTCCCAAACTCCATGGCCTTGCTCCCAACGCGAAAAGGCCGCCATGCGGGACACCTCCGAAGAGATGCCCGCATGGCGGCCTTGCCAATCACCCTGGGCGAAGAAACCCCGCCCGATGCGCCGCGCGTCTCCCGTCCCTGGAAGCTGCGGCTATGTTCCGTCCGGGCAGCACTGCCCGATCACGTTCATGATGCTGAGTCGCGTGCTCCAATGCAAGCCCTGATTTTGCGGTGCAGCATTGTCAGAAAACCCAGTCGACCTGCGCCCATGCCTTGCGCGTACGCGTGGCAAACTGGTCGGCGTCATAGTCCGCGTAACGAAGCGAGATCGTGTACCGGCCGATCTTGCCGCTCGCGAGCAGATCGACCTCGTTTCCGTAGTGGCGGACCAGCCGGTCGCTCTCGAAACGGTGATAGGTCGCGCTCAATGCGACGCCGGTGAGCGGACCCGCACGTTTCACGGCATAGCTCACCGAGCCGTAAAGGTCGCGCAGGCCATCGGGCGGCGTGGTTAGGAACTTGTCGGCCCAGCCGTTGAACTTGAAAAGCGTCGCCGACGGCGTCTGGAAGGATGTCAGCGCCGTGCCCTGGTCTGCGCCCAGCACTTCATAGCCAGCGCCAAGTTTGACCGAGGCTAAATCCAGGCTGACATCTGCAAGATAATAGTTCGCTGCGTAGCGATTGGGATTGCGATGCCAGTCGCGTTGATGGGCGTAACTCAGCTGATAACCGAGTTTCGCACCCTTCGAAATCTTGTGCGATCCCGCGAACCGTCCGCCATAACTCTGACTCGACAGTCGGAAGCCCTGCGCCAACGCATCGTCCTGGTCGATCAGGTAGGCAAAGCTGGTGAGCGTCCCAAAGGGACTGACATAGGACAGGTTGGCGAAGACATTGTCGCCGGAGATCGCCTGCGGTCGAGCGCCGCTGCCATCGACGCCCCAGATCGTGCGGACAATCCAGGCGTAGGTGACGTCGGCCTTCACTTTGGGGATACCGGTCCATTCGGCGCGCACCGCGTCGAGGGTCTGGCCATTCTGGCGGAATCCGGCGGCCCCGATGAACCGCTCGTCGTCTAGCGCGATCCGTTGCCGCCCCGCGGTCACTGCCAGCGCCTTGTCGCGATACTGGATCTGCGCCCGATATAGCGCGATGTCTTGCGGATCGCCCACCAATGGCCGGGTCGCGATACCATGGAGTCCATCGTAATAATCGCTGGCGATCGCGAGATTGCCCTGCGCCTCGACCAAGGCGCTCAACGCGCCACGGCTCGCCGCGACACCGGCGCGAACACGCATCGTGACGGCATCTGCGGTGTCTGCCAGGCCGTCCTGATCGACATGCTCATACCGCAGCCGGGTATCGAGAAGTGGTCTGAGTGCGACCGTCTGGGCGCAAGCCGGACCTGCGGCAGCCAGGGCGGCCACCGTCATGACTGTAAATCTCATCGGAATTCCCCCGTGACCGGCGGGCGGCATGTCCGCCGCCCACCCCAGTGCCTTAGATGCGCACGCCCGTGGCCGCGC
>APMI01035130.1_pt1 | contig 12554 bp, 7 predicted proteins | sample 667938 | NCBI WGS metagenome assembly APMI01 (sample SAMN01084076, study PRJNA167559) | wastewater metagenome | biome: Wastewater | place: Denmark: Ejby Moelle, Odense | collected 2011-11-28 | reverse complement strand
TATTTGAATATTCACCCCATTTATTTTTATCTACCTTCTGAACTATCTCCTGAGATTTATCTGCGATGAAATCAATTTTTGAATCTGCAAGGGAAACTGCAGCCATAAATAATTCCTGTGCTGTGTCTTTGGTGATTTTAACTTCTCTAAAAACCACAGATAGAGTTTTTTCTAAATCTACAAATGAAATATCTCCTTTTATAAAGTAAAATGCCAAAGTTCCAGGCGTAATATCATTTACTTTACCTTGAATAAATTCTTCAATAGAAACAGTGTTAGCGGAATTGCTTTTTATAAAATCTTTTACTTCTACAAGAGGGGCTAACTCAGTTGATAAAATAAACTCCCATTCATTAGCCCAGGCATCCAAATCCAAATAACAAGCGATGCACCTTGCAGAAAGGATTTTTATTACCTCAATATTTTCGTCAACATTTTTTACAGAGGTAAGAAATGGAGGTAAGGGGTAAATTAATTTTTCTTTATAGATGTCGTTTCTTTGATGGGCGATTGAATTTCTGTGTTTAGTAAATCTTCTAACAATGACTTCGCTTTTTAAGCAATCCATTTTGAATGCAGTTAGCATTTGGTTTATTTGATCGCTCACAGAAATAATAGACTGAGCATATTTATTTAGTAATTCTGGAAGATCGGCAGCTTCCTCTTTATTATTTTCTTGAACACACTTTAGTATTTGGTTGGTAATATCTGCTTTCTTGATTTTTAAATTGCTTTTTAATTCGTCAGTAAATTCTTTTGACAAAAGTTCCAACACATGAAAATAAGCAAGCGTACTTTCATCAATGTACAGTAGACTTTCTTCGGTTTCTTTATCAAGGAAAAGAGCTTTCCTCCAACGTTCTAAGAGCGTAAATATTAAATTCCGTTTCTCATTAGCAGATTGATTAATAGCAATGATAATTTTCTTCAAATCTGAAGCTAAATCAATTTTTTGGTAAGAGAGAGTGTAGTTTTCAAATGGCTTAATATGATGGGGCAGTACTGTATTATGCTGACTGAAACTTTGGAAGGGAGTAAAGGCATTGTCGGTGAGAAATGAAATTATACCATAAACAACTAATAATTGAGGGCGTATATTGGCAGATGCTTCACTAACGCTATCATATTCTTCAAGTTCACAAGACGAGTCAATTATAAGAAATCCAAATTCGCTTTCGATTTCCTTTTCTGCCGGTACATGTATTCCGTGTATTTCAAATGGGATGTTATTCTTGCCAGGATACATTTCTTTATATTCATCATTCGATATGGAACGAACATTCGATGTTTGAAATGAGAATTCTGCAGTCAGGGGAAAATCTAACTTATATACCCTTCTAGAAAACCCGATCTTCTTCATTGTGATTTGCCATTTTTACTTTTAATGTCCTTATCATATCCTATCTGCCAAAAGTACATATCCAATACTTTCATAACAGGATAATGCCTTTGTATTCTTTGTTGAATGAGCATTTGGCATTTTTTTATTTCTGTTATGTTGTCGTTTATAAAAGTAAAGAGTTCCTTTAATGAGTCAGCATTAAACTTCGAGTGCTTCAAACCAATTTCATTCAAGCCCACGATGAAGTATCTGTCATAAGCAGGAACACAGGCAAAAGACCCCAAAAGTATCTTACTTGTCAAAGTATCTGTAGGCGTAATTGGCTTTTGTAATGCAGAGCCGCGAGTAAATAAGATATTGCTGTAATGAGTAGCTAACTGTTTTTGAATTTGCAAAATATGTGGAATTTTTTCAGGCGATATTTCTTGTTTAAAGCTGCATTTTAAATGCAGATTATCTTTTGAAAAAAGTATTTCAACAGCCCCTTGATGTATCAAATGGTTCTTTTGTAATAAACCGCTTGAACCTCTGTACATACCCCAGCTTGCCAAATAAAATGCCAATTCAAGGCAATGTTTATCTGTAGCGGTATCTCCTAAAAAAGCCTGATGACAATTATCCCATGATCTATATCTGTGGAACGGATCTGAAGTAATTCCTAATAGGTATTTTTCTATGACGGCTATCACTTAACAAGTTTTAAATCGACTTCTATTGAATTACGATGTTAATTATTTTTTGAATGTAGGATTGACGTTGTTCTTTTTGAAACAAAACATGATTCTTATTAAAATCGTCCATACTTTCTTGACCTTTCCAATGTGTCAGTTCAGTGAAAGGGGTATTGGAAATAATGAAAGAGTTCAATTCGATATTAGGATCATTTAATTTCGGTTGAATAGTTGTTTTGATAGACTTGTGTAATTGAATTTTAGGGTCTGTTAAACCTTGAATTTGTCTTAGTCCTTTAGGATCAACAAATGATACGTACTGCTTATCGCCAATTACTAACCATAGAATAAAATCGGGAAAGAAATTATTCGCTTCAAAAAAGCCAATCCCTTTCTTACTCATGTTGCGAAGAAGGTAAAATTGTTTGTCCTTGAAAAAATCTGCGTTGTTGTGGAAGTACAATTTCAGATCTTCAACCAAGTTGCGTTCGCCTATGTTTAAAGGTACTGGCTGAATCTTGATTACTTCTTCATAACGTCCTTTATCAATGTAGATTAATGGTTGATAAAGATGGAGCCCTGCATATAGAGCTTCAAAGTCTGTATCTATTTTGAAATTTTCCTGAAATTCCTTCTTGCGAACAATTTCTTTAAGCTCTTTTATTTTTCCAATTAATCTGTCTTCGGTTTTCTTCACCAAAAAATTATACTCAGATTCAAAATTCGGGTTGTGAATGTCTAGTATAGCAACTTCTATCTTATCACTATAAAACTTGCTCTTTTGATAATTATAAAGCCTTTCAATAAAAGACTTGAGCAAGGTAAGAGACAATTCATGCCATAGCTTTACTTTGCTGTAATCGCTTGGTTCAAGTTCGGTCGAAGGAATTTGAAGCGTGTACCAATCCGGGCTTAATAAAATATCTTCTAATGCCTCAATTGATAAGTTTACGTTGTACCAGCTTCTTTCATTTTTGAACTTCTGAATTTCAAAATAGATTCTGTTCCAATCTAAAAATGCTGTGTGAATGCGATCAAGTTTACCTTCTTCAATTGTTACAACGGTTGAGACATTTGTAAGTTTTGAACTTTTCAATACTTGCACTTTGGGATACCAATCTATTAAGACCGGTGGCACTTTTTCAGAAATAACAGCATCAACTAAAACATCACGTTTAAAGTTTGATCCGTCTTTAACCCGGATATATTTCAACTTCTTTTCTGATAAGTCAGTGATTGTTGGCAAAATATCAACTGTGATTTTTTCAAAGTCTGAGTCAGTAGGCAAGCCTTCTTCTTCCAGGTAGTCTTTAAACTGCTGCATGTAGTCAGCACGTAAACCAAAAATATTCAGGGTTTCAAGTATTGGTAAAACGCCTGGGATAAATGCAGGTCGTAAACTTGCATCTAAAGCTGTGCTGCGTTTTAGTGAGAACTTATACCCTTTTAAGCGAACGCCTCTTCCAAACAATTGAATGATCTCGGAGCCTTCGCCACGCCCAATATTCAATAAGCCCATTGTGCTAACTCGCCAACTACTCCAACCCTCGGAGAATTTCTTTGAGCCAATCAGTACATTTACTTTACTGCTCTTGCTATTAATGTCGTGGAAGAGGGATGTCGAAAAGTCTTTTTCATCTACCAACATCTTATGAGCTTCACAAATCTTCAATAGACCTTTATCGTCTCCAACATTGATTACGCCAAAATAATCGGCGTTGCCAATTCGTAAACCGATTTCACCATCTTGTCCTTTCAGGTTATCAATATGTAGTGACGCACCAGCGACTTCAGAATTGAACACTTCTTTTAATACATCATGGAAAACAGCCTGCGCATTTTTTCCTGACTTGCGAATTTCTTTGAAGGCATTTCTAAAAATGGAATGCCCGGTTTCGTTATTCAAACCATCTTTGGCATCCAGAAGTAATTTAACTCGCTCTATTGATTGACGGTCGTCTTTTACGAATGCTTCCAAAAACTTCAATACTTCAACAACATCAGAAGCAGTCTCTTTACTGATGCTTTTGGTAACTTTTCCCCCTACAAAAATCGCCAGGGGCTTATCAATTAAAAATGGTTCAATCTCTTTCCCATTTTCTTTAAACACCAATAACTGCTCATAGAATGAAAGGATACATGCCGTAAGGTAAAGCGAGACATATCCTTCCTGCCAATTTTGGTTAAGATTTAATATCTGGTAATCTTTACCGTATCCATCGTTGTAAAAATAACGGTAGGAATAATCAAATAATGTCGCTTTGCCGTATTCATCAATTAATACTTTTTGTTTAGCTCCTGACAAAGCGTGAACGGCCTGACCAAAGGTTGCAGAATATTCAAAGGAAAAACCTTCTTCGCATAAGCGATTTCTTTTGTCCTTCCATTCAGTACCACCTGCGCCCCTGTGTCCTTCATCAACCAGAACCAAATTGTTTCCTTCAAAGGCTTCCACAGCCACCGTTTTATTTCCACTGGTTTCTTCCAGTTTATGAATGTCTATAATTTCTATTTTTTGCCCGACATACAATAGACCACCAGATTTATCAAAGAGTTCGGCTTCCATCCCTGAATGCGCAAATTCTTTCAAGTGTTGTTTTGATAAACCTTCGTTGGGAGTGAGTACAATTATCCGGTTTAAGCCTTTCTCAATATTGTGCAATTTCAGATAATACCGATACTGCAAAATATTAATGTGCATCAATAAGGTTTTACCTGAGCCTGTTGCATTCCAATAGGCAAGTTTATTTAAATCGTTTGCAGATGAATCTAAGCGAAATTCAGAAATAGATTTAAAATCGTTTCCGTTTTTTCCATGATTGAATTCAAGAAATGTGTTTAATTCAGTTTGTAAAACAACAGGATCAGAAAAATATTTATCTAAATAAATCTCTGTAAATAGCAGGGCGATGTATTGGAAGTATTTCCATTTAATAGGTTCGTTTCTTTTCTCCGAGATAGCTTGTGTGTGAGAAAAAATGTTTTGATCGTACTGCAATAATAATTCTTTGGGCAAATTTGCATTGCTGTAAAACCTTGCGACTAAAGCATGGTGGAAATGAGAAATATTGTTTTCATCATATCCTTCAAGTGAGGAATCCTTTAAGTCCAAAGACAGAGCTTCCAAATCTGTTACGCCAAACAGATTTAAAATATATTTATTAAGTACGAGTGATGAACTGAGTTTTGCCATTTGCGTACTTATTTAAATAGTTTCAAACATTTTTTTCTTAAACTCTTCCTCAATCAATACTACTTTCCATCGTTCATCACCTATTTTCAGGTTTTCTACATTGTTATCGCCATTCACATAGATGCGGTCGTACTCACTGTCTAAAGGATTGTATTTACTCTTTTCAAGGAATTGGTTGAGGGCAGTGCTGTTGTGTTGGGTGCAATCACGCCAAACAACTAAAATACTTTCACCGGTGAGGTTTTTGCCAGTAACAATCACATATCCTTCTTTGGGAACGGCATAACTTTCTACTACGAGACCAATCAGGTAATTAAAAGTTTCTACTAAATCCACTTTTGTAGGCTGTAGTTCATTATTCCTGGTAACATTTAGGAAGCAGTTAAATGGATTAGCAAACCATTCTAAATTGAGCAAGCTGCCTTGTGTCTCCACATCCAACATATAATCGAGCATATAGCCTTCTTTAAATGCTGGATTAATAGCTAAGGTCTGTTGCTGTATTTCAGATTGCTTCAGGGATAAATTGTTGAGTGTGTCCTCATAACTTTCTAGACTCATATATTTAAAGCAGTGGCTTATACCTTCTCGACTTAGAGGTTTTCCATCTTTCCAGTCTTTAGAATAAATTACTTTAATAATTCTTTCCCTGGTTATCCTGTCAAAATAGTCTCCCATCTCACAAAGAATATATTTAGCGTGAATGCCTTCTCTTTTTTTCTTTATAATAGCATGAGCAGTTGTTCCTGATCCGCAGAAATAATCAATAATTAATTCTTTGGAATTTATGCTTTGCTGAATTATTTCTTCCAAAAGATTGGAGGGCTTTGGAGTCTCGAAATTCTTGTGCCCTAAAATATTTTCCAATTCTTTTGTAGCATTAGTAGCGGTATCTAATTCATCCCAAATAGTGCCAATTGTTTTGGAATCTTCCTTGACTTCTTCCCAATACCTTTTCCATTGAGGCTTGGTATTTCCTTTTGATCCAAAAAATATTCTTCCGTCTTTAATTAACTCAGGGACATCCTCTTCAAATACAGTCCAATGTCGTCCTTTTGGTGGGTAATATTCCTCGTTTGTATTTGGGTTAACAATTGGGAAAAAACTTGTTCTTTCGCGAACCCCAGGTGCATCCATTGGAGAAACTTTCCATTTACCTTTAATGTCATTATCTGGATTATCGAACTCACTCTCTATAAGTGGTTGACCGTATAATTCCATTTTGGTTTTATTCTTACTATATAAAGTGATATAATTATGAGACAAAGAAACATCAATGTCATTCTGCTTTGACTTACGGGAGTTCCAAATAATATTAGCTTTAAAATTAGAAGGATTAAATATGGAGTCACATAACAATTTAAGATTGAATAACTCATTATCGTCAATAGTACAAAAGAAAAGTCCATGAGCATTCAAAAGTGGATAAGAATTTAAAACTCTGTCATACATCATTGAAATCCAGCTAGAATCCGAAAATCCATCTTTGTAAATAAATTTACCCGTCTGCTTATCATTTTCTGTATTATACGGGGGGTCAATAAATATTGTTTTAGCTGTTTCGTTATAACGTCTTTCAATCAATTTCAGAGCCTGAAAATTGTCTGAATTAATTAATAACCCATCGCATAGCTCATCAAATTTCTCAATACTTGTAATGAGTTTCCATTTAAAGGTTTCTGAAAAGAAAGCTGTATCTAATATTAAGAATTCGTTTTGGTTTAAGAAGTCAACAGTTAATGGATTCGTATATCCAACTTTATCTGTTGAAAATAAGCCTCCGGCCTTTTCCCCTTTTATTTCATCAATTGAAAAAAGCCTTACCCATTCATGTATCTGCTCTTTATTATTAATTATTTCGGGATATAGCTCTTTCGGTACAAGATCAAGCGTAATACAGTAATTGCATTCGACCACCATTTTCTTTTTCAGCCATAATTTCTTCTGAAAGTTCTCTAACTGTGCAAGGAAAGTGATAATTTTTTCGCCAATTTTTTTGATGGCTTTAATCTTACTCAGTTGTTTTAAGAATTCCTGTTCATCACGAATGTTTAGGTCATCAATAAACAACACTTCGTTTTTAATATAAAAATCCAATTCACGCCCAAGAAAACCGCCTAAATCTTTGTGTATAAAATAATCAAAAGTGTTTCGGGCTGTATAATCTAAAAAATGCTTTTGTAGCAGGGTGCGTTGTTTATCCTTTTCAGTAGGGCGAAGGCTCAATAGTTCGATGAATCCTTCTGGTATTAGCTTTTTAACTTCATCAAAAGCGTTTTCTAGCAAATCGCCTTGCTTTACTTTTTTATCTGTAGGCTCGTAAGTGAAATATATTTTGAATTCATCAGCAACCGTTTCACAAACCTTATCTAAATAAATTGCAAATCGTCTTTCTTTATCTCCTTGCGCTTTATTATTGTTTTGTTCGGTGCTGGCCTCTATCAATTCAAAAGCTACGGTTTTTCCATTGCTAAGTTTAAAACGGTAAACTTTAAAATACTCACTCGTTTTAATATAATACTGATCGGCATTCGCCCAATGAAGTTTTACTTCTTCACCTTCATAAGGAATGGCATATACGTCTTTTTTGTACCTGCGCATTGATATAAAATCGCCATTGTCGAAATAGCGTTTAAAGAAATTTGCCAGCAATGAGAAAACTTCATTTTCAATGCCAACCATATCCGCAGCTTCACCCAAGCGCTTTTTCAGGTCTTGAACTTTAGGTAATGTGTTTGGGTCGGCGCCTAAAGCTTGTGCCGATTTAATGGCTTCGTCCAATTCCTTTTGTAAAGATTGTTTATCAACGGAAAGGCTTTCCGATAAAACCTTTTGCACTTGCGGCACTAAATCCACTTCCAAAAACTGTTCAATATCTTTTCGTTTTTGGTTCATGATGCGGTAAATACCAAAATCAAGCTCTGCCTTATCGAGCATGAACACTTCTTTGAGTGTATTAATGAGTTTGTCGTAGTTTGTCATGCTTATACTATTTTCCAGTTGATAGTAAATAAATGGGTCTTGCTTATTTCTTGCTTCATTCGTTTCTGAATATCAGCAATCATCTTGTCTCTCATTTCCGCGATTTCATCTTCCACAATAAATATTTCCTGCCGTTGCTTTTTCTGTTTTCTTGATTCGTCCTGTAATTGCTCTTGCATTTTTAGTAGTAAAGCAGGGTCTGTTGTCTTTTGTGATTCACGGTTTAACTCTTTAATTTTGGCTTTGGTTTCTTTAATGGCTAATTCAGCGGCATTCATCCTATCCTCAGCCCACTTAGTTAGCTTCTCCGTCTCAAACTTCATGTAGTTACTGTCTTTTTCTGATAAGGATTTTAGTAAAGATTCTAAATAAGTCTCCCCCGTTTTAATCACTAATCCTTTATCAACTTCATTTGCATTATCATTTATATTTATAGTTGGCAAAGTAAGCAATCTCTTTGCCTGGTCTTCGGTTAATTTGGTTCCATTATTAGCAATGCCAAAGGCCATTAAGTAATCCGAGGATTCAAATGAATCCACACTCACTGCCATTACACTTATCCAACCGCTTTGGCCTTTCAATTCGTCCAAAATAGCCACATTGCCTTGGTAGTTTGTTAAGTCGAATGTTAGGGTCGATGGGGGTAGTTCCTTTGATTTTAATTTTTCTAAAACAGCTTGCGCCAAAGGGTGGCCCATTCTGTAAACGTGGGCTTCGGTGTTTGGCTTTCCAAGTTTAAAGGGTTCCGAGGGGAAGTTTTCTTCCGGGTAAGGCTGTTTGGTTAGTTGAAAGCTTAAATCCTTATTATTGAATTTTGCAGCCCCATTCAATTCAAACTTAGTGACAGCCCATAACCATTGTTCGTATTTGTTGATGTATTCCTTGCTCTCGGAAAGTCTGATTTTTAATTTATCCAATACTTCATCATCGAAATTCGCCAATAGAGTTTCTCGTGTTGAAAGCATCTTATTACTGATCTGCTCGTCTAATTCCTTTTGCAGCAAGTCAAACTGATCAATAATTTCTTTTTCGGTTCTGTATTTTTGATAAATCTCAGCAATGCGCTTTTCAAAGTCTACGCCTGATTCAATGCTACCTAATACATCATCGCTTGCACCAAAAACACCGCTAAATAATTTGAATTTTTCATCGAGCAATTGAAAAACACGAATGTCAGCGGCATTTTTTACGTTCAAAAAATTTACGACAACGACATCAAACTTTTGTCCATAGCGATGGCAACGACCAATGCGCTGTTCTATACGTTGAGGATTCCAGGGTAAGTCGAAATTAATAAGCAAAGAGCAAAATTGTAAATTGATGCCTTCCGCAGCAGCTTCTGTTGCGATCATAATAGTTGCATCGTTTCTAAAATGCTCAACCAGTGCGGCTCTTTTGTCAGCGGTTGGAGAACCAGTTACTTTATCGGTGCCTTTATTCTGGCTTAACCATGTTTTATAAACTTTGTTAGATGTTTCGTCAGTGTTTGAGCCGTTAAACAATACTATTTTATTCGGATAATATTCATTCAATAAATTGAATAAATAATTTTGTGTTCTTGTAGACTCAGTAAAAATAATAGCCTTTTGGTTTGCTTGCTTATCCATTTTAGCAAAACCTTCTTTCAAGGCTGTCAATAATTTATCGCCTTTAGTATTGTGCTTAATGGATTCGGCTAAATCTCTGTATTTTTCTAGCTCAGCTATTTCTTGGCGAATGGATTCAAAATCCGCTTCGGTTAGCTTATCATCTTCTGTTACTTGTTCTTCATCCCATTCCTCGGCTTGCTCATCAAGCAATTCATAGTTTTCAGAAATATCTTCTGATACATCCACTCTTTCATTATCTTGAATTACCTGATTTAATTTTTTGATTAAGCTATTTAATGTTCCAGCAATAGCGAATGATGAAGAGGCCAGAAGCTTTCTCAAAATCAAAGTCATTAAATGTCTTTGACCTGCTGGCAAAGCATACAATAATTCTCTTTGCAGATAATCGCTTACATCTTCATAAAGTTTTTGTTCGTTCTCTGATGGCTCAAACTTTATTGTAATGGGAATTCTATTGGTATAACGAATATATTCCTGAACTTGTCTGCGAAGGTTGCGAATGCAAATAGATTTTAGCCTATCTCTTAAATCCTGGTAATTTTCTCCATCGACAGTTCTGAGGAACTGGCTTCTAAAACTTTTTATGTCGCCAAAAGTATGTTCATCAATAATGCTTACTAAGCCGTATAACTCAAGTAAGGAGTTTTGAAGAGGTGTAGCTGTCAATAAAGCTTTTCTTGAATGCGATAATGCTTCTTTAATTGCATTACCAATTTTGTTTGTAGGTTTATAAACATTCCGTAACCGATGTGCTTCATCGATGACTGCCAAATCCCAAGAAACCAATTGCATTAAATCAGCCTTGGCTCTTGCAAACTGATAAGAGCAGATAACTATTTTGTCTTGCTTAAATGGGTTTTTGTTACCGGATTTTTTGAAGTCATTAAAATTCTTATTTTCTAAAATAATTGAATCGAGAAAAAACTTTTCTTGTAGTTCCTGACTCCATTGTTTGCGCAAATTCGCCGGGCAAATAATTAAAAGTTTTTTTCTGCGTTCAGCCCATAATTGAGATAGTAAAATACCGGCCTCGATGGTTTTTCCCAGCCCAACTTCGTCTGCTAGGATTGCACCTTTAGAAAGGGGAGATTTGAATGCAAAGAGTGCAGCTTCTACCTGATGAGGGTTTAAATCAACCTGTGCGTCCATCAATGCGACGTTAAACTTCTCGCTACTCCCCGAAGGAAATCGCCTTGTAAGTTCATAAGCAATATATTTTGCTTGGTATGGTGTCAAATCTGTCACTTTTTTATCACTTTATTTAACGCCATTTCTAAGGCTTGCACTGATTGTTTTTCATTCTCTACTAACTGTAATATTTTATCTGCTAACCAAATAGGCACGAGTTCGTTTTCGGGAACACCATAAAGCTTCGATAGTTTTGTCAGGTGAATTCGGCTTACTGGTTTTTCGTTATGCTCCATTTTGCTGATATATGCAGTGTCCACTTGTAAATCAGCCGCAACTTGTCTTTGGACAAGTCCCTTTGCTTCTCTTAATTTTTTCAGTTTTTCACCGAGCATTTTTTACCAGTTTTGGACTTGTCCTGCAAAGGACAAATATACATGTTTGAAGTTATAGAGATTTATTATTGCACTGTACAAGTATTTTCTATGTATTTTCCAGTTTATTTTAATTGGCTTATTGACATAAGCGATGCTGGTACGACTTGATATTATTCACGGATGTAAGCGAATTTTGTCGTTTTATAATGTTCATTTATATTTGAATGAATGGAAATAATCTGTCTTGAAGAAGCCGCTTTTTACAAGCTCGTTGAGCAGGTGGTCGAGCGTCTTAAACTTACCCAAGGCGATAAAAGAGAGAAATGGATATCAGATGTCGAAGCGATGGAGCTTTTAAATATTAAGTCAAAAACAACCTTGCAAAAGCTGCGCGACGAAGGAAAAATCAGGTTCTCCCAACCGGAAAAGAAGATCATTCTTTATGACCGTGATTCAATAGATGCTTACCTTGAAAAGAACGCCCATAATACTTTTTAACAATGCTGGACGATAAAACATACGAAGCTGATTATACAAAAGGGTTTAATGAAGGCTATCTGATTGCGAAGCATTTGCCTGAACTTGGCGACCAATTATCGGAGATCAAAAGTGAAACACCGCGAATAGATGGTTTTAAAGATGGCCGGGTTGAATTCTTTCAAGAAAAAATAAGGGAACGCGTGCAAGGCAAAAACTTATCACGCACTCTTGATAATAAAGACGACAAGTCGCGCGATGATAAAGCCCAAAAAGATATTGAACCGGAGCTAGAATAATAAGATCACTATTCTCTTTCTATATCGTCTTTCTTTGGAGAATTGTAAATATCCTTGTCACTTTTGCTTTTCTCTTGGCTGCGCAAATACGCAGAAGTTAGCGGCTTATAAAATTTTGAATCAACCTCGACAGTCTTATCCTGTGGTTGCTCTTCTTTTGCTTCAGGGAGCAACGGCATTTGCAATTCGCTTCTTCCTTTATTTTTGGCTTGTATCTGCTGATCAGTAGGAAGATATTCTGCGGAAAGATCAATTTTATTGATTGCTGTTTCTTTGACCTCTGTAATCTTGTCTTTAAGATCTTCAATCTGCTTTTTAGCTTGCGGAGAAAGTTCAGTTTTCCCCCAGGCGGGCATCAAATTTAATTCAAGGGTACCCCGGTTTTTTATTTCCTTGATCCCTTTTTCAAGAGCAGCAATTTCTTCTTTCGCTTTTTTTAAAGTGTTTTTGATCTTTTCTTCCGGGGAAAGCTCCT
>APMI01005779.1_pt1 | contig 12558 bp, 9 predicted proteins | sample 667938 | NCBI WGS metagenome assembly APMI01 (sample SAMN01084076, study PRJNA167559) | wastewater metagenome | biome: Wastewater | place: Denmark: Ejby Moelle, Odense | collected 2011-11-28 | reverse complement strand
GCGCTAGCCAAGCCGCTGGAGAAGCTGGGGCTGTCGCGCGTCGTCGACGTGCTGTTCCATTTGCCGACAGGATCGATCACGCGCCACCGCGTGGCAAAGCTCGACGATGCGGTGCCGGGCGACACCATCGCCGTCGTCGTAACGCCGGTCGCCTATCGCCAGAGCCGCGGTCCGCGCAGTCCGCTGAACGTACAGGCGACCGATGCGCAGGGCGATTACATCAACCTCACCTATTTCGGCAGCCACACGGGGTACGCGCGCAAGCTGTTGCCCCTCAACGAACCGCGCCTCGTGTCAGGCAAGCTCGACCTCTACGGTGAGACGCGCCAGATCGTGCATCCTGAAATCGGCGGGCCGGACGAGGCGCTTGCGCTGCGCGAGGCGATCTATCCGCTGTCCGAGGGGCTGACGGGCAAGAAGCTGAACCAGCTTGCCGCACAGGCGCTGGAACGCGCGCCAGAACTTCCGGAGTGGATAGAGCCGGGATTGCTGGCAACGCGCGGCTGGCCGTCGTGGCACGCGGCGCTGGCGACGGCACATGCCGAACCGGCCGAAACCTCGGCGCGCGACCGGCTGGCCTATGACGAGGTCTTCGCCAACCAGCTCGCGCTGATGCTGGTGCGCGCATCGACGCGGAAGCGGCGTGGCGTGCCGCTGACCGGGAATGGCGCGCTACGTGCGCAACTGAAGTTGCCCTATGCGCCGACCGGTGCGCAGCAGCGCACGATCGGCGAGATCGAAGGCGACATGGCACAGGCGACGCCGATGCTGCGTTTGCTGCAGGGCGATGTCGGGTCGGGCAAGACGCTGGTCGCGCTCAACGCCATGCTGATCGCGGTCGAGGCAGGCGCGCAGGCGGCGATGCTCGCGCCGACGGAGATTCTGGCTCGGCAGCATTTTGATACGCTCTCTCGCCAGTTGGCGGGCCTCGACGTCCGGATCGCCGTGCTGACGGGCCGCGACAAGGGCAAGGCGCGCGAGGCGACCTTGATGGGCCTCGCCGACGGCAGCATCGACATCCTCGTCGGCACGCACGCGATCTTCCAGGAGGCGGTGACCTACAAACGGTTGGGCCTTGCCGTCATCGACGAGCAGCACCGCTTCGGTGTGGCGCAGCGAATGCTGCTGACTGCAAAGGCCGTGCATCCGCCGCACCTGCTGGTGATGACCGCGACGCCGATCCCCCGCACGCTGACCTTGACCGCCTATGGCGAAATGGACGTCAGCCGCCTCGACGAGATGCCACCGGGGCGGACACCGGTCGAGACGCGGGTGATCTCGTGCGAACGCATCGACGAGGTGGTCGACGGCCTCGCGCGGCATATCGAGAGCAATGGCCAAGCCTATTGGGTCTGCCCGCTGGTCGATGAGAGCGAGATCAACGACCGCGCTGCTGCCGAGGCCCGCGCGGCCGCGCTCAAACTGCGTTTCGGCGACCGCATCGGCCTGGTTCATGGCCGGATGAAACCGCTCGAGAAGGACGCGGTCATGTCGGCCTTCGCGAGCGGCCGGCTATCGGTGCTGGTCGCGACGACCGTGATCGAGGTCGGAGTCGATGTGCCCAACGCGTCGCTGATCATCGTCGAGGAGGCAGAACGATTCGGCCTTGCCCAACTTCACCAGTTGCGCGGGCGGGTAGGGCGAGGCGCCGCGCGGTCGGTCTGCCTGTTGCTGCGTGGCAATGCCCTGTCCGAAACCGGGCGCGCGCGGCTGGCGCTCATGCGCGAGAGCACCGATGGTTTCCGCATCGCCGAGGAGGATCTGCGCCTGCGCGGCGGCGGCGAAGTGCTGGGCGTGCGACAGTCCGGTGAGGCGCGGTTCCGGCTGGCGGGCCCCGAACAAGTCACCGCGATGATCGAAGTCGCGACCGATGACGCCCGGCTGCTGATCGACCGCGATGGTGGCCTCGAAAGCCAGCGCGGGCAGGCCGCGCGGATTGCGCTCTACCTGTTCGAACGCGATGCGGCGGTGGGCTTGCTGCGCGCAGGTTAGCGCGAGAATTCGGCGACGATCGCCCGCATGTGCATGGGCGTCAGTGCCTCGCGGAACTGCGCGCCGATGCGTTCGCCCAGCACCCAGACGATGTCGGCGCGGATCCAGCCGACCATCGGCATGTCGATGCGGATCGGTTCGCGCTCGCATTGGTCCATGTCGGTCACCGCCATGAACCCGTCCTCCGACAGGTTGAGCAGCCGTACCCCCGACAGCCGCCCCTCGCGGTCGGTCATCAGCGTGTCCGCCTGAATGTCCTCGCGCGCTGCTCGGCGGCGATTGACGTTGGCGATGTGCGCGGCGAGATCGGCTTCAGCGGTTTCCATGCACGCAAAACTATGTGTTGCGATGCAACCGAATCCTCAAGGGACAGGATTGACCGCGCGTTTACCGAACAATCAGGCCGTGCTGCTTCTTGCCCGCGGAGATGCGTACCGGCTCCGCGCCCGGGGTAATCATTGCGCCCTCATCGCCGACCTTCTCGCCATCGATGCGTGCACCGCCACCGGCAATCAATCGCCGGGCCTCGCCTTTGGACGCGGTGAGACCCAGCGCGACCAGCGCGTCGACCAAGGCGATGTTGCCCTCCGGCACGGCAAAGGTCGGCAGGGCTTCACCGGCCACACCCTCTTCGAAGGTCTTGCGCGCCGTCTCCGCCGCCAGCTCGGCCGCGGCGCGACCGCGGCACATGGCCGTCGCTTCATTCGCGAGGACGATCTTGGCCTGGTTGATCTCGGCACCCTCGAGCGCCTCCAGTCGCGCGATCTCGTCCAGCGGCAGGTCGGTAAAGATGCGCAGCCGGTTGCCGACATCGCGGTCGTCGGTGTTGCGCCAGAACTGCCAGTAATCGAAATGCGGCAACTGGTCCTCGTGCAGCCAGACCGCGCCCGAAACCGTCTTGCCCATCTTCGACCCGTCGGCGTTGGTGATCAGCGGCGTGGTCACCGCGAACACCTCCGTCTGGTCGGCACGGCGGGCGAGGTCCACGCCGTTGACGATATTGCCCCACTGGTCGGACCCGCCCATCTGCAACCGGCAGCCCATCCGCCGCGATAGCTCCAGAAAGTCGTAGCCCTGCAGGATCATGTAATTGAACTCGAGGAACGACAGCGACTGCTCGCGGTCGAGCCGCAGCTTGACGGAGTCGAAGCTCAGCATCCGGTTGACCGAGAAATATTGCCCGATGTCCCGCAGGAATGGCAGGTATTCGAGCTTGCCCAGCCAGTCGTCGTTGTTGACCAGCACTGCATCGGTCGGGCCATGGCCGAACGTCAGGAAGCGTTCGAAGATGCGGCGGATCGATGCGATGTTGCCGGCGATCACCTCGTCGCCCATCAGCTTGCGCGCTTCGTCCTTGAAGCTCGGGTCGCCGACCTTGCTGGTGCCTCCGCCCATCAGGACGATCGGCTTGTGTCCCGCCTGCTGCAGCCGGCGCAGCAGCATGATCGAGACGAGGTTGCCCACATGGAGCGAGGGCGCGGTGGCGTCGAAGCCGATATAGCCCGGTACGACTTCGCGTTGGGCCAGCGTATCGAGCCCCGAAGCATCGGTGACCTGGTGGATGTAGCCGCGCTCGTCGAGCAGTTTCAGGAGCGATGATGTGTATGCCATTTCGCACGCGCGCTTAGCAGAATGGCTTGACAGGTCATCCCCCAACCGGCGGAGTCGACGAATTGTTAGGAAAACCAAGACGAACCGTGGAAAAATTAACTCTTTTTATAAATTAAAAGAGTCATAAAGTGCGCGCACAACAACCGAGTCGCATTCGGGGGCGGGCCGTGGAATCGGATTATCGCTATTATCAGCGGCGGGCAGCCGCCGAACGTTTGGCAGCACAGCGTGCGGTGACACCGCAGGCGCGTGATCGCCGTATGAACCTTGCACGGGTTTACGACATGAAGGCGTCGAACTGCCTCGAAGTCGAACCGCTGCCGCTCCTCGCCACCGCTTAAGTCTTTCGCGCCCTAAATCTTGCGGGTCAGCGTCCGCATTGCGTCGTCGAGCCCCGCGAGGCTGAGCGGGTACATCCGGTCGTTCATCAACTGACGCATCAGCGCGACGGACTGCGAATAGCCCCAATGCGCTTCGGGCACGGGGTTCAGCCACACCGCCGCCGGATAGGTCGTCGTCAGCCGCTGCATCCAGGTCGTGCCGGCCTCTTCGTTGTAATGTTCGACCGATCCGCCAGGGTGGCTGATCTCATAGGGTGACATCGACGCGTCGCCGACGAACACCAGCTTATAATCGTGCCCGTATTTGTGCAGCACGTCCCAGGTCGGCGTGCGCTCGGTGAACCGCCTGCGATTGTCCTTCCATACGCCCTCGTACGGGCAATTGTGGAAGTAGAAGAATTCGAGATTCTTGAATTCGCTCGTCGCAGCGCTGAACAATTCCTCACACAGCTTGATATGCGGATCCATCGACCCACCGACGTCGAGGAACAGCAACAGCTTGACCGCATTGTGCCGTTCCGGTCGCATCTGGATATCGAGCCAGCCCTGCCGCGCCGTTCCCGCGATCGTCGCGTCGAGATCGAGTTCGTCGGCAGCACCTTCACGCGCAAACCGGCGCAGGCGGCGCAGCGCGATCTTGATGTTGCGGGTGCCCAGTTCCTTGGTCGAATCGAGGTTCTTGAACTCGCGTTTGTCCCAGACTTTCACAGCCTGCTTGTGCGTCGATTCTCCGCCGATCCGCACCCCTTCGGGATTATAGCCGCTGTTCCCGAACGGAGAGGTGCCGCCGGTCCCGATCCACTTGTTACCGCCCTGGTGGCGTTCCTCCTGTTCCTCCAGCCGCTTCTTCAGCGTCTCCATCAGCTCGTCCCAGGACCCGAGCTTTTCGATCGCCGCCATTTCTTCCGGTGTCAGGTATTTTTCCGCCACGGCTTTCAGCCAGTCGGCCGGGATGTCGGCATTCTGGTCGCCATAGGTTGTCGCGATTCCGCGAAACACCTTGGCGAAAACCTGGTCGAACCGGTCGATCAGGCCTTCATCTTTCACATAGGTGGCGCGGGCCAGGTGATAGAAATCCTCCGGTGTCTGCTCGATCACATCGCGGTCGAGCGCCTCCAGCAGGACAAGGTGTTCCTTCAGGCTTGCCTGGATTCCGGCCGCGCGAAGCTCGTCGAGGAAGTTGAGGAACATTGCGGCGGACTGCCCGAATGGCGGGGCGGGTGCAACCACATCGGCGCAATCCTTCCGGAATGCCTAACGCGATCTACACCGCGTCTTTACGTGCTTCGGTTAGGGAGCAGCCTTCAGAAGTCTGCCAAGCAGACGGCAACGGGGTGATGAGATGGTCGTACAATCGGCACTTGCAGCAGACGTACGGCTGGACGCCGCGTCGGCGCTTGTGACGATCGTCGCGGACGAAGGGTCCACGATGCATCCCCATGTGCGGTCGCTTTACACGCTCGAAGGGGCGGAAGGCAGCGCGAACGCGGCCGACGCACTGCATCATCTGTCGATGCTTCACGGCCGTCATCCGGGCGTGGTCGATCATGCTGCGGTCCGCACCGCGTCCGATTCCGCGCGCGTCGCGCTGTTTGCAATCGGCGACAATTTCCTCGACGAACGCGAATCGCTGAGCCGCCTGGTCGTTGCCGCGGGACCGATCCCTAGCACGCCGGGGCAGGCAGCTTCGGAAGCCAGCGTCGTGCATCAGCGCCATGCCATCGAGATGCTCGCGCGTTCCGACCGGCAGGGATGTGCGACTGGCGCTGCCTTGGCGCTCGCGATCGAATGGCACGCGATCCGTCCTGTCATGGCGGCATGCGCGCGGCGGTTCGGTGTCGATCTTCGTGACAGCGCTATTCCGGACCACGATGTGCTGACGGGTATTGCGCGCGATGCCTGTACCAATCCGGCGATCGAGCGCGCCCTGCTTTTCGGCGCCCGCCAGATCGCGGCGCAGCACCGCGCATTGTGGGACCTGCTTGAAGCACGCGCCAAGGCACGCCAACACTACTAAACACTTGCAGCGCCCCGCGCGCGACGCCATTGCCCTTTACGTCCACGTCAATGGATGGACGCGTCGAGGGGCGATTCATGAAATTCACCGGCACCGCCGATTATGTCGCAACCGACGATCTGAAGGTTGCCGTCAACGCGGCCGTGACGCTGCGCCGGCCGCTGCTGGTGAAGGGGGAGCCGGGGACGGGGAAGACGGTCCTCGCGCATGAGATCGCCAAGGCCGCCAACGCGCCGCTGATCGAATGGCATGTGAAGTCGACGACCAAGGCTCACCAGGGCCTTTACGAATATGACGCGGTCGCGCGGTTACGTGACGGCCAGCTGGGCGACGAACGCGTCCACGACATCCGCAACTACATCCGCAAGGGCAAGCTGTGGGAGGCGTTCACGTCGCCGCAACTGCCGGTTTTGCTCATCGACGAAATCGACAAGGCCGACATCGAATTCCCGAACGACCTGTTGCAGGAACTCGATCGAATGTCGTTCGACGTCTACGAGACGCACGAGACGATCGCGGCAAGGGAGCGGCCGATCGTCGTCATCACGTCGAACAACGAAAAGGAACTGCCCGACGCGTTCCTGCGCCGGTGTTTCTTCCACTATATCAAATTCCCTGACCGCGAGACGATGCAGGCGATCGTCGATGTCCATTTCCCGGGCATCCAGAAGATGCTGGTCAGCAAGGCGATGGACATCTTCTACGACGTGCGCGAGGTTCCGGGCCTGAAGAAAAAGCCGTCGACCAGCGAGTTGCTCGATTGGCTGAAGCTGCTGCTGGCTGAGGACATGCCGCTCGACGTCCTTCAATCGCGCGACCCGTCGAAGGCGATCCCGCCGCTGCACGGCGCGCTGTTGAAGAACGAGCAGGATGTCATGCTGTTCGAACGCCTGGCGTTCATGGCGCGGCGGCAGGGCGCGAAAGCCTAACCCATGATGCAGTCGGGCGGCGCGACGCGTTTTGCCCGGGTCCGCGCGCATCTCGAGGCGTTCGAGCCGCGGCCGGGCTGGCGCAGCTGGCTGTTCGAATTCCTGCTGTTCGGGTTCAAGCAGGGTTGGGCCTGCCTGTTCGGCGCCCTGATGCTGGCGCTGCTGCTCGGCACGCATTTTCTCTACCCGGCGAATGCCTGGCTCGCCCGCAACGACTTCCTGACGCTCGCGGCCATCGCGATCCAGATCGGCATGCTCGTGTTCCGGCTGGAAAGCTGGGACGAGGCGAAGGTTATCCTGGCATTCCACGTCACTGGCACGGCCATGGAACAGTTCAAGACGCAGGCCGGATCCTGGAATTACAGTGATGGCGGCTACCTGCACATCGGCATGGTGCCGCTGTATTCCGGTTTCATGTATGCGGCGGTCGGCAGCTACATCGCGCGCGTCTGGCGGATTTTCCGCTTCCGGTTCGATCCTTACCCGCCGCGCTGGACGACGGTCGCGCTCGCCACGGCGATCTACATCAATTTCTTCGCGCATCACTGGCTGCCCGACATCCGCCTAGGCCTGTTCGCGGCGACGGCACTGCTGTTCTGGCGGACGCGCGTCTATTTCACCGTGTTCCGGGCCGAGAGGTGGATGCCGCTTCTGCTCGGCTGGTTCCTCGTCGCACTCTTCATCTGGTTCGCCGAGAATATCGGGACCTTCGCCAATGCCTGGTCATATCCGAACCAGCGACACGGCTGGGAGATGGTCAGCCCTGCCAAGCTGGGTGCCTGGTATCTGCTGATGATCATTTCGTTCGTCATGGTGTCGCTGGTGCAGCACCCGCGGGACAGTGAGGCGGCTCGGTAGCTGCAGGTCGTGGCGCAGCTCAGTGCCCGCCACGGTCGTGCTTTCCGCCTCCGTTGCCACCGCCGCCGCCCTTGCGGCCGCCATCACCATTGCCATGCGGATTGCCGGGGGCTGCCTGCGGTTGCGGGCGCGGCGCTTCCATCTGACGTGGCGCGGATTCGCTTAACGCCCGGCCGCCGCCGTGCCTGTTGCCGCCGCCCCGGTCGGGGCGCGGTTGCGGCTGTGCCTGCGGTTGAGCCTGAGGCTGAGGTTCTTGCGTCCGGAATTGCAGACGTTCGTGGCCGCCGCCGCGATTTGCCTTGCCGTTGCCGTCAAATCGCTGGGGACGCGGCGTTTCCGCCTGTTGCAGCCGCTCGACATGCTGGCGATTGCCACGATCCGGACGCGCCTCGACCGGCTGCGATTGCACCGGGGGTGGCGTGAATTGCTTGCGGCCATTGCCGCGGCCTTCCTGCCGTTCCGGCCGCGCCGCAGCAAAGCCGCGACGGAGTTCGCCTGCCGGGCGTGCGCCGTCGTTCGGCATGGAACGACGGCCGTTTTCGAATGCCGGGCGCCCGCGATCCGGCGGCGGCGAGGCGAGAGCCTGCACCTTTGTTTCTCCCCGGAAATCGCGGCGATTTTCGGGGGCGGCCATCAGTCCCTGTCGACGATCCGGCCGGGCCGCGGCCTGGACCCGTTCGGCACGCGCCGGCAGGAAGCGCTTCTGGTCACCGGTCCACCGCGCCTTGGTCCAGGCCTGCGGAATCGCTCTTGGCGGCGCGGCATTGCGGAAACCCTGCGATTGCCACTGTGCGAAACGGCGCGTGTCGGATTGCCGTCGCGTGGATTCTTCGCGCCAGTAGTTGACGCGCTGGACATCGCCGTGCTTGCGGAAGTCGCGCCATTGCGGCTGGCGGTCGCGTGATGCGGTCCAGCGGTCCTGCACCCGTTCGAACGACGGCGATCGCGCTGCCCAGTCGGCGGCCACGACGGCGCGCCGCTCGGCCCGGCGCGATGCGGCGAACATGCCGCGGCCGCGCACATAATATCGCGCGGCATAATCCGCCCGCGGCCCGTAATCGGCATAGGGCACGACGGCGCCGAAACTGTCGTAGATCACAGCCAGCGCATCGCCGTCATAGCCATAGCTGTAATAGGGATCGCGCACGAAATACGGCCGGTCGGCGCCGGGCCGGTAGTAATAATAGCGATAGCCATCGTCGTCGATCGGCTCGACGAAGACGAGCGACTGGTCATAGCCTTCCCATGCCCAGGGATCGACGTCGCCATAGTCGAAATAATAGTCCGGCGGCGCGTCACCCAAGGCGTCCTGGAAGTCATAGGCTGCGTCGGCATAACCGTAATATTCTCCGGGATTAGCCACGCGAACGGCGCGTAGCGGCGCCGATGGCGGCAGCGACGAAACCGCCGGCGCGAACGGCCACAGCGATTCCGGGCCTGCTGCGAGCGGCAGCGTCGCAGGAAGTTCCGGCAGTGCGGTATTCGCCACCTGGCTATCGGCGGGCTTCTGGCCGCATGCGCTCAGCGCGATCGCGATGGCTATCGCGGCAGCGGCGCCGGGCAGGCGGTAAAATCTCGGTTGGGTCATCGTTGGCCTCCGGTCGTTCCCCCCGGAAACCATCTTGCTAGCCTGCCGTTCCTGAACTCCGGCTGGGCCGGTCATTCATCTGAGGGTCGGGTTGCGATGCGCTCGATCTTCTTCGCAAGCGCGAACTGGGGCACCTTCCTCAGTCGACCCAATAGGCCACCTCATAATCGCCCCAGCGGCGGCCCTTGATCACCATGGGAACATAGACGTTTCGGACGACATGGAAGCTGCCGTCGTCGTTCTCGCGGCGATAAACGGCGAGGTGGAAGGGTTTCTCGCTCGCCTTGGCGATCTTGTCGCCTTCGTCGAGCAGGATCCGCCGGTTGCGGCAATAGGCCGCGTCGTGCACCGGATCGCCCGTCGGCGTGCGGCTGTAGGTAGTCGTATGCGTCGGCAAATAGCCGTTGCGGTCAGTGCAGGCGTTCGAGATAATATTCGTGTAGCGCTGGACGACGCGGTCGAGCTCGGGCCGCCAGACGCGATCGGCGAATGCATTCAGCCGCGTATCAAAGCGCTCGGGGTTCGATCCCGCGATCAGGCGGTAATCGGCATCGAACAGGCTGTTGAGATCGAGTTCACCGGCCTCGATGGCGGCATCGGTGAGGGCAGCGAAACGATCGCGTTCGGCCAGCGCGATATCGACGAACCGCCGATCTTCCGCAGCAAAGCCGCTGTGGACGATGGTATCGAACATGACGTTCGCTTGGCGTTCGAGCCCGTTCATCGCGGAGCGGGCATTGCCGAGCAGGCCGCTGTTGGCGCGCGCGGCGTCGGAAAACCGGTCGAGTTCGTCGCCGACGCGGCAGACGCTGCCGTGGATCAAGCTGGTCGCGCGCGCGATGTCCACTGCCTGGGCGTCGACTTGGTCGACGAGGCGGGTCACTTCGTTGACCGTTTCGGTGACGCGCGTGAACGCTTTTTCGGCTTCACGGCTGCGGGCCATGCCGCTTTGCAGTTCCGCCATGAACCCTTCGCCCTCGCGCGAGAGCGAATCCATGGTCAGGCCGATTTCCTCGGTCGCGGTACGGGTATCGAGCGCGAGTTTCTTTACCTCGGCGGCGACGACCGCGAAGGTGCGCCCTGCGGGCCCCGCTCGTTCCGCTTCGATCGCGGCGTTGAGGGCCAGCATGTTCGTTGTGCGGGCAATCGTGTCGATCGTGTCCGCGGTCCGGCGAACCTGCTGCATGGCGGCGCTGAAGCTGGTGATCTGGCGGCCGAGACGCATGACGAGTGCGGTCAGTTCGCCCAGTTCGGTGATCGTCGACGAAATCGTCTGGCCGCCCTCGGCAAGCCGTGCGCGCGCGGATTCGGCGAGCAGACGTGCCTCGTCGGTCGCGTCGGTCACCTGGCGCTGGTCGGTCTCGAGCGATCCCATAACCGACTGAAGCTCACCGAGCACGGAGATCTGACCGTCGATGCTGTCCGCAACCTGCTGGACGACGCCGCCCGCATCGGTGCATCCGGTGGCGACTTCGCCGCACTGGCGCGCGACACGGTCGACGGCGCCCGGGTCGAGCGCCTCGATTTTTGTTTCGATCATGACGCGTCCCCGCACATATGCGGAACACGCTAGTGCGCAGGCGTTGCGGAGGGGTTAACTTTACCCGTCAGAGCGCCGCAATCACTGCATCGCCCATCGCGACCGTCGACATCGTGCCGCCGATATCACGCGTGCGGGCTCCGCCATCGAGTGCGCGCGTGACCGCGTTAAACAGCCGGTCGGCTGCGTCAGCGCGGCCCAGAGACCAGCGCAACGCCATCTCGTACGACAGGATCGCGGCGATCGGGTTCGCTACGCCCTTGCCGGCGATGTCGGGCGCGGAGCCATGGATCGGTTCGTAAAGTCCGGGCTTGCCGTCGGCGCCCAGGGCCGCAGAGGGCAGCATTCCCAGCGACCCAGTCGTCTGGCTGGCTGCGTCCGACAGGATGTCGCCGAAGAGATTGTCGGTCAGCAGAACGTCGAACTGGGTCGGGGCGCGGACAATTTGCATGGCGGCGTTGTCGGCCAGCATGTGGTCGAGTTGCACGTCGGGGAATTCTCTCGAGTGGAGGGCGGTGACGACGGCTTTCCACAGGACGCCCGATTCCATGACGTTGGATTTTTCCGCAGAGGTCACGCGATTGCGGCGCCCCCGCGCCAGGTTGAACGCCACCCGTGCGACGCGTTCGATCTCCGACGTCGTATAGACCTGCGTATCGAAACCGCGCTGCTGCCCGTCCGCCAGCGTCTCGATACCGCGCGGCTCGCCGAAATAGACGCCGCCGGTCAGCTCTCGCACGATCATCAGATCGAGGCCCGCGACCACCTCGCGCTTCAGGGTCGACGCATCCGCGAGCGCATCGAAGCACAGGGCGGGGCGCAGGTTCGCATAAACCTGCATCTCCTTGCGCAGCCTGAGCAGCCCGGCTTCCGGACGCAGCGCACGCAGTGCATCCGCCCATTGCGGCCCGCCGACCGCGCCCAGCAACACCGCATCGCTCGCCAGCGCCTTCGCCAGCACATCATCGGTCAGCGGCGTGCCATGCGCGTCATAACTCGCGCCGCCATAAATGGCCTCGTCGATGACGATATCGGGCGTGAGCACAGCGGCGACGCGGCGGACTTCGGCACAGACTTCGGGGCCGATGCCGTCGCCGGGGAGCATGAGGAGAGTAGCCATGCGCCGCCCGATGGCGCGTCAGGCGATCCCGAGCAAGCGCTTTGCCGCCTTCAGGTGCGGCGCATCGATCATTTTTCCGTCGATCTGCAGCGCGCCTACGCCCGGCGACGCCGCGAACGCGTCCACCACACGCCGCGCATGGGCCAGTTCAGCCTCCGATGGGGTGAACGCCGCGTTGATGACCGGCACCTGCGCCGGATGGATCGCCATCATGCCCGTGAAACCGTCACGCCGCCCGCGCTCGGCATAGAAACGCAAGCGGTCGAGGTCGCGGAAATCGGGCGATACCGTCTCGATCGCCGGCACCTCCGCCGCATGCGCGCCGAACAGCGTCAGGCTGCGCGCCAGTTCGTACGGCGGCGTGAAACTGCCATCGGGTTCGCGCGATGTGCTTGCCCCGATCGCGGCGGGCAGATCCTCCGCGCCCCAGGTCAGACCGATCAGGTGGCTCGCCACCCCGCCATAACTGCCAAGCCCGAAGATCGCGCGCGGCGTCTCGGTCGCGATCGGCAGGATCGGCAGGCCGGGCGCGCGCCCGGCAAGCCGGTTCACATCCGCCGCC
>APMI01070335.1_pt1 | contig 12560 bp, 7 predicted proteins | sample 667938 | NCBI WGS metagenome assembly APMI01 (sample SAMN01084076, study PRJNA167559) | wastewater metagenome | biome: Wastewater | place: Denmark: Ejby Moelle, Odense | collected 2011-11-28 | reverse complement strand
GTCGTTGCCGGCCTGCGCTGGGTGCATGACGAGATCAGAGCCTTCGGTGGCGACCCGGCTCGAATCACGGTGATGGGGGAGTCGGCAGGCGGGTCCCTCGTCGCCGCGCTGCTCGCGCGCCCCGATAGCCGAGAGCTCACCGCAGGCGCGATCGTGCAGAGCGGCCCGACGAGCGCCGAGCACGCTGAGAAGAGCGGCGAGCTCAGTAGCGACCTCGCCAAGCGTCTCGGCGTGCCGGCCACGAAGGAGGGCTTCGCGAGCGTCGAGCCACAGCAACTGCTGCGAGTGAGACAAGAGCAGGTCGGGGGCAAGTCGATCCTCTCGGGCGCCCCTGCGTACGTGCTGACGCTCGACGAAGACACGCTGCCAGTTACTCCCGCTGAGGGGCTCGAGTCAGCTCGGCAGCCGGTGCTCATCGGCGCGAACACGCAGGAGTACCGCCTCTGGTTCGCTCCCGAGGCGCTGGCCGCGATCGGCGGGCTGAAGTTCTGGATTGCGACGAAGGCGCTGAAGATCTCGAAGCAGGCAGTTGCCGCATATAAGCAGGACTGGCAGAGCTCGAACCGCGGGGAGGTGCTTGGCCAGCTCATCACGGATCGTCTGCTGCGGGGCCCGGCGATCTTCGCCGCAAGAAACCGAACGGCGTCAACGTACGCGTACGAGTTCACCTGGAAGACCCCGAAGCATGGCCTAGGAGCAACGCACGCCCTTGAGCTGGGCTTCGTGTTCGACGCGCTCGACACTGACGACGCGAAGATGATGGCCGATCACGCGCCGCAGTCGCTCGCCGACCAGATGCACGCCGACTGGGTGCACTTCATCAAGACCGGCGACGCGGGGTGGCCGCAGTTCTCAGAAGCCAAGAAGGTGCGACTCTACGACGAAACGATCGGCCTTGAGCCCGTGCCGCGTGAGGCTGCGCTCGGCGCGCTGCTCGACTGACCAAAGAAGCGAGCTGGCGCGATCCGCGAATCTGGCGTAAACTTATGTGGTTTGCGCCTGCACTTGTGCTGCGCGAACAACAACCGCGCTCGGGAACGGCCCGAGAAGCGGGAGAAGCCGGTGAGAATCCGGCTTCGTATGAGAGGAAACAATCATGGCAAAAGCCAAGAAGGTTACCGGTCTGATCAAGCTTCAGATCGCAGCCGGCGCCGCCAACCCGGCACCCCCCGTGGGTCCTGCCCTGGGTCAGCACGGCGTCAACATCATGGAGTTCTGCAAGGCTTACAACGCCGCAACGGAGAGCCAGCGCGGCAACGTGATTCCCGTTGAGATCACCGTGTACGAGGATCGCTCGTTCACCTTCGTTCTGAAGACCCCGCCCGCCGCTGAGCTGCTCAAGAAGGCTGCTGGCGTGCAGAAGGGTTCGGGAACTCCCCACACCGTCAAGGTCGCTAAGGTGACCGCTGAGCAGGTACGCGCGATCGCCGAGCAGAAGCAGGCTGATCTGAACGCAAACGACCTCGACGCAGCATCGAAGATCATCGCCGGCACCGCCCGTTCCATGGGCATCACGGTCGAGTAAGGGGCACGGATCATGGCACAGAAGTCAAAGGCATACCGCGCCGCAGCCTCGAAGATCGAGGACGGCAAGTTCTACACTCCCGCCGAGGCAGTCGCCCTGGCCAAGGAGACCGGTTCGGCAAAGACCGACTCGACCGTTGAGGTTGCAGTCAAGCTCGGCGTCGACCCCCGCAAGGCAGACCAGATGGTGCGCGGCACCGTCAGCCTGCCCCACGGCACCGGCAAGACCGCACGCGTCATCGTGTTCGCGACCGGCCCCGCAGCAGAGGCAGCAATCGCTGCTGGCGCTGACGAGGTTGGCGGCGACGAGCTGATCGAGAAGGTCGCTGGCGGCTGGACCGACTTCGACTCGGCAGTCTCGACCCCCGAGCTCATGGGCAAGGTCGGTCGTCTGGGTAAGGTGCTCGGCCCCCGCGGCCTCATGCCGAACCCCAAGACCGGCACCGTCACCCCGAACGCTGCTCAGGCAGTGACCGACATCAAGGGTGGCAAGATCGAGTTCCGCGTCGACAAGCACTCGAACGTGCACTTCATCGTCGGCAAGGCTTCGTTCTCGCCCGAGCAGCTCGGCGACAACATCGCTGCAGTGCTCGACGAGATCGTGCGCCTCAAGCCTTCGTCGTCGAAGGGCAAGTACCTGGTGAAGGGTGCGGTTTCGACCACCTTCGGCCCGGGCATCCCGCTCGACGTCAACGCAATCTAAGCGACTCGCTTCGAGATTTGCTTCGAGGATCCCCCGACGCCTTGCGTCGGGGGATCCTCTGTCTCTAGTGGCGCATCAGAAAACTGTTCATTTGCTTGGTGCACGAGGCACTCTTTTTCTCACATAGGATGAATATCGTGTCTGCTCCCCCCACGCCAGCGCCGCCGCGCATCACGGGCCTCGGTTACGTGCGCCCGCTTGGCAGTGGCGGCTTCGCAGACGTGTATCAGTACGAGCAAGATATGCCGCGGAGAGTGGTCGCGGTGAAGGTGCTGAAGACCCCCATTCACGAGGCTCGAGATCGCTCTGATTTCGAGTCCGAGGCCGACGCGATGGCGAGGCTTTCGAGCCATCCGTCGATCGTGTCGATCTATGCGGCAGGCATCTCGGTCGATGGTCGACCTTATCTCACGATGGAGTTCTGCCCAGACTCGATGCGCGTGCTGACGCTCGGCAAGCCGGCCCCGCTCGAGGTGGTGCTTGACGCAGGCGTCCGTTTGGCCGGCGCTCTCGAAACTGCGCACCAGGCGGGCATCTTGCATCGCGACATCAAACCGTCGAACGTGCTGCTCACGACGACGGGCCGCCCCGCCCTCACCGACTTCGGCATTTCGATGCTGCACAACCAATACGCCTCTGACGACAAGATGCGTGCGCTGTCGATTCCGTGGGCCGCCCCCGAGGTGAACACGGGTGCGACTACCGGCACGATCGCGAGCGAGATCTGGGCCCTCGGTGCCACGCTCTACACATTCGCCGCCGGCCTCGCGCCTTTCGAGCATGTCGAGCGCGCGCAAAACACCGAGTCGAAGATGAAGGCGCGCATCTACCAGGCGAAGTACCGCCCGATTCCGGGGGCACAGGGCTACGAACCTTTCGATGCGGTCTTGAAGAAGTCGATGGCTTTGCGACCCGAGGATCGCCACGCCAGTATGTATGAGTTCGCCGAGGCGCTGCGCCAGTTGCAGCGTACCTACGGCTTCGATGTCACGCCGCTCGACCTCGTGCGTCAGGGCTGGGTGGCCCCGGCGGCAGATCTGTCGCGCGTGCGCGGGCCCATCGTCACGTCCGTCAGAACGTCGACTCGAGCGCAGCAGCGCGCCGAGTTGAAGGCGAGCCAGCAGGGAGAAGACAGCGACGGGGTGCTGCGCGATGCGCCCGGCTCACCTGTGAAGTCCGGCTTGATCGGTGCGGGCATCGCGGTGCTCGTGCTCGGCGGCGCGGTCGCCGCAGCCTTTGGAATGGGGTGGATCGGATGAACGCTCCGAAGGCGCAGGCAATTAAGAAATCACGTCGTGGTCTCGTCGGGTGGGTCGCGGGCGGCGTCGTCACCGCACTCGTGGTCACACTCGCGGTCGTCGCGAGCGGATTCGACTCCCGTGAAACGCCTCGAGAAGACCCGTCGGTGTGGGTTGAGCGCATGGCCGGGCAGTACGCCCGAGTCAACACCGAGACCGCCGAGATCGACACCGTTCGCACGGCAGAGAGCCCGAGCGGTGTCGTGCAGACCGGCAACTTGGGGCTCCTGCTGACGCAGGGCTTTGGCCGGGCGCACACGATTAACCCCGCAGCCCCCGGCGACGTGCACGATGACGGCGCGCCCGAAGCCGAAGATGGTGCGGAGGAGGCCTCCGCCGACGGCGAGAGCACCTCGCCAGAAGCCAAACCAAGTGATGCCGAGGCCGACGCTCAGAAGCCTGACGACGGCGCGGCTGCGATGCGCACACCCGAGGGCACACGGCAGGTGGTCGCTGCAGCCGATCGCGTGCTGTTCTTCACGCAGAACGGAGACGCCTACCTGTCGCAGGTGAAAGCGGCAAAGCTCGGCGAGCAAGCGTCGCTGTCGACTCCGGTAAAGCTCGACCCGCTCGCCGAAGAGCGTGAGGCTGCGAAAACCGACGCAGAGAAAGAGGCCGCGCAGTATCTTGCGACCGCCGCAGCGATCGACGAAACGGGCAGGGTTGCCCTGTTTTCTCAGGCGGAGCGATCGATTCGCTGGTTCGATGCCGCGTCGGGTAAGTGGGTTGGCGGTACAGAGCAGGCACCTGCCGAGGTGCCTGCCGAGGGAGTGCAGCTGGCGATCGTCGGCGATAGCTGGGTGCTCTTCGACACGGCGAACGGTCGCCTGTGGCGCAAGGGCACCGATGAACCGATCGCACTTGAAACCTCTGGAGCGGCGCAGCTGCAGGGCTCGAGCGCTGAGGCGAGCGCAACGCTGCTCGCCGACGAGGGCGGCCTCTGGCGCATTGATGACGCGGGCAAGGCAGAGCGAATCGTGTCGACTTCTGGCGTTGCGGCTCAGCCGCGCTACGTGGCTGGCGAGGCGGTCGCCGCGTGGGTCGGCGTGTCCGGTGCACAGCTGTGGACCGAGGGCAAGGGAGAGATTGAGCTCACCCTCGACGACAGCGTCGACGACCTGAGCAACCCCGAACCCGAGATTCGCGAGAACGGCAGTAGGGCGCTGCTCGTCGAACGCCGCACCGGCATGATGTGGACAGTCCCTGACGGCAGGCTGATCCCTGTTGAGCAGTGGAGCCTGATCGATCCGCCGAAGCAAGAGACCGGCACGGTTGTCACGCAAGACGTCACCGAGCAGGAGCCCCCGGTCGCGGTCGCCGATACGTTCGGCGTGCGCTCGGGTGAGCCTGCGTTGCTGCCGGTGCTGCTGAACGACTTCGATCCGAACCGCAAAGATGTGCTCACGGTCGTACCCGAGGGGCTCGGCGAGGGGCTCGACCCCGAGCTCGGCAGCATTACCGCGCTCAGCGACGGGCAGGGGCTCGTCATGCACCCGAGCGACGGCGCCCGCGGTACAGCCAGCTTCAGCTACCGCATTACCGACGGTGTCAATGTTTCTGCTCCGGCGACGGTCACGCTTTCCGTCGTCGACGAGTCTGTGAATACGGCTCCCCAGTGGTGCCCGGTCGAAGGGTGCCAGCGCAGCTGGCCGAGCCCCGAGATTGCTCCGGGCGGCACGCTGATTCTGCCGATTCTCGAGGGTTGGGTAGATCCAGAGGGCGATCCGATGATGCTCGCCGCCGCAACGGTAGTCAACGACGAGGATCCGCTTCGCGCGCTGGTCACCGCCGACGGCAGGCTGGCGGTTCGTCATGCCGATCCGAATGCTCCCGCAGGAGACTCGGTGGTGCGAGTCACCATCATCGATTCGAAGGGTGAGGCGACCGATCGCGACCTGAGGGTCCGCGTTCGTACCGGTGCCGCAATCGAGTTCGCTCCCGCTGCTGCCACCGCGAAGGTCGGGGAACCGACACAGATTCGCCCCCTCGATCGGGTGACCGGCGGCTCGGGAGCCTTCCAGCTCGTCGACGCAGCTGTGCAGACGGGCTCCCTGAATGCAACCGCGAACTCCGGCACGGGTGTGGTCGAGGTGGTTCCCAGCGCGCAGGGCAACGCGCTCGTGAATGTCACCGTTCGTGACACCGTGACCGAACAAGAGACCACCGGCGTGATTCGCGTCACCGCGGTCGAGAACCGCGGGTCCTTCGCGGTGCCGCCGCTGCGCGCATTCGTGCGTGCGCTCGCTGACAGCACAGTGGACGTGCTGGCGGCGGTTCCCGGCGCGAACTCGCGCGCGCTGACGGTTCGCTCTGCGACGGTGCGTGACGGCCAACTGCGTGCTGACGTGATCGAGCACTCGAGCGTTCGTGTGTCTGGCTCGACGTTTGACGGGCAGCCCGGCCGAATCGGTTCCGTCGACGTGGTCATTGCAGACGGTGATCTCACGAGCCAGGGTCGCCTGACAGTGTTCCAGGTCGGAGAGGTCGGCGCGGGGGCAATCGCCGTGACCGACACTGCGACCGTGCGTGCTGGCTCGGTCGTCGATATTTCCGTGCTCGACAACGACGTCGCGCCTCCGGGGGAGCGGCTCGTGTTGCACCCCGAGATCGGTGCACCCGGCGCCGAGGGCGAGCTCGCATTCGCCTCGGGTAGCCGAGTGCGCTATCTCGCGCCGAAAGAGCCGGGCGTGTACACGCTCAGCTACACCACCTACGGGGCATCGAGCCCCGAACAATCCGACGCGGGGCAGGTTCGCGTCACCGTGCTTGCCGCAGGTTCGAACCGAGACCCTCAGCCGGCGACGGTAACGGTGCGCGTCGCGCCCGGCGAGAGGGTGAAGTCGCAGATTCCGCTTTCGGGGGTCGACCCAGACGGCGACCGCGTGCGCCTCGTCTCGGTCGGTGCGCCTGAAGACGCGCAACTCTCGACGAGCATTTTGCCGCGCAGCAACTCCGTGCAGGTTGAGGCCTCGGCGAGCGCGCAGCGAGGCACGAAGCTTGTCGATTACACGGTGCGCGACTCATTCGGCGGTGAATCGACGGGCACGCTCAGAATCATCGTGACCGACCCCGACACTGGCGGCAATGCGCCGGTTGTGTACAGCGATTACGTGCGCATGGCGCGAGGTTCGGGCGAGGCCGCCACGATTCGCCCCCTGGACAACGATCTCGACCCCTCCGGCGGCACACTGAAACTTCTTTCGGTCGTGCCCAACGTGCCGGGAGGCGAGGAGTCTCCTCAGTTCGCGGCGCTTATGAAGCGACTCGATCTCGCCGACATGAAGCAGGGCATCGTTCGTATTACCGGCGGAGACGAACTCGGTACGGTTTCGTTCAAGTACACGGTGCGCTCGTCTGAGACGAAGAGCACCGCGGACGGCCTGATCGTGGTGCAGGTATCTGAGCGTATCGGGCAGCAAGCCCCAGCCATCACCGATACCGTGCTTTCGGTTCGAGACCGAGCAGACTTCGAGAAGAAGGGCGTCGACGTGGTCACCGACCGCGTGCGCTGGGCCGGCGGAGACGCGTCGACCCTCAAGCTTTCTCTCTGGGGCAGCTCGCAGTCTCGATACAAAGTCAGTGGGTCTTCGATTATCGGCAGCTACCGCGCGGAGGGCGACCTCGTGGCGTTCAGGCTCGCGGGCACCGACATGACCGGAGCAGAGGTCGAGAGCTTCGGGTTCTTGGTTGTACCACCGCTCGACGAACTTCGTTTGACGCTCAGGCCCGATGCGCCGGTTCTGAGCGTCGCCGAGAACAAGAGCATTGACGCGGATCTCGCCAAGTTGCTCGATCTTGGCCCCGGCGACCGCATCGAGATCGAACAGGGGGCGTTCACCACGCAGCGCCAGCAGGCGAGCTGCACCGCGGTGAACGACACCACTATTCGCTACAGCGCAGGCAAAGAGGCGCCGTGGGCAGACAGTTGCGCCGTGCGGGTCAGGCTCACCGTGCAAGAGACTTACACCCTGCTGCCGATTGCGATCAACATCCTTCCCGACGCCCCGGTTGTTCAGCTGAACCCGCTCACGCGCACCGTGGCCCCAGGCGCTTCAGAGACGATTAACCTCACCGACATGGTGCAGTGGCAGGGCGGGCGCAACGGCGATATCGAGAAGCTCAGGTGGCAGGTGAGCAGCGGCTCGTCAGCCTTTGAGGTGACCTCATCTGGCTCAGCGCACGCGCCGACGCAGTGCCGGGTTCGCAGGAAGTGCTGACAGTGAACGTCACCGGCTCGGGCGAGAGCCAGTCACTGCTGACATTGCGCGTCGGCGAGGCGGCAGTCGATGCGCCGCGTGGCGGCACCGTCTCGCTGCAGTGCACGGTAGGCTCGTCGTGCAGTGCGCCGCTCATCGGCATCGGCGGTGAATACGACCCCTTCGCTGGCAAGAGCGGCGGCGGCCTGAAGCTCGTTTCGGTTGAAGACGGCGGTTGCCAGTTCGGCCGGTTGACCGCCTCGGGCAACTCGGTGAGCGTCAGCTGGCCCGATGGGCGCGGCCCCGGAGGCAGTTGCACCGCAACGTTCACCGTGCGTGATGCGCAGAACCGAACCGGCACCGGCACCATCGAACTCGATGCGCTCGGCGTGCCCCGCGCGCCCTCGGGCATCTCAGCTACAGGGGCTAGCTCCACGAGCGTCACCCTGACCGTGACGTTGAGCTCGCAGAATTCGCACCCTGGCGTGAGCGGCGTCGAGATTTTGAACGAGGGTGGCGGCGTGGTCGCAAGCTGCGCGCCGTCTGGCAACGTTGCAGTCTGCACGGTAGAAAATGTGCCTGTCGGTCGCGAGAACGGTCGCAGGTATCTGGCGCGTGCGGTGAATGCGGTGGGGGCGTCAGACCCTACAGCAAACGCTTCTGAGTCGACCTGGGCATATGTGGCACCGCCCGCCCCGAACGTGGTCGCGACGCCAGTGAAGAACAGGTACAACACTGATCAGACGGCCGGCCAGGTGAAGCTCGAGCTGTCCGGGTCAGACCGTGCGCGCCGTTTCTTGCTCTCAATCGATGACGGTCCGCAGAGCGAGGTCGGTAGAAACAGCACCCATTCGCTCGCTCCTGGCCCACACACCTTCAAGGTGATTCCGCAAGACCAAGACCTGCCTCCCGGCTATTCGGGCAGCTCCGAGGGCGACGCCGGTGTTGCGCAGGCCACCGTCGGCGCTGCGCCAATCGGCACGGGGGTAGCGCTCGAAGCCACTGGCGAGAACTCGGCGAAGCTCGTCGGCAGTTGGAGCGAGAACTTCGCAGATCCGGCAACGCTGCAATTGCGCTACGGCATCAGCTCGCCGAATGGCAACTCGGCCTACTGTTCGAGCAATAGCCCGGATTTCGCATCGCTCACGAAATACAAGAGTTACGTAGGCATCGTGTGCGCGGAGTCTGAGTTCGGCACCACGCAGATCACGACCGCACCGATCTGGATCGGCGGCAACCCGCCCGCACTCACGGTCGATACCGGTTACAAGATCGGTAACAATGTCAGCGATTACGGCAGTGTGCGTGAGTACACCACCGTGAGTTCTCAGCCGTCCATTAGTGGCAAGGTCAACAACGGTGTCACGATTCGCTACACCACAAGTGGTGGCACCAGTGACGGTTCGCTCGGCAGCGTTCCAGTCGGCTCCGGAGTGCAGGTGCAGCAGTGCCTTTCTGGCAACGGAACAGAGTATTGCTCTGATCCGGTGGCTGTCCCCGCGGCTGGATTGCCGTCGACCAGGGTGACCTGGAGCGGCACCTGCGTCGCCGACGGCGGCGCGTACGCCAGCGAGTTCACCATCGAGGGGCGCGCGGCGGCTGACGCGACATTCGCGAAGCAGGGGCAGCGAAACATCAAACTCAGCTGGACGGGTGGCGGGTTTGCAGACACCACCTTCCAGAACGCCATCTGCGAGGCGACACCCCCACCAGACCCACCAGCCCCGACGGGCCCATAGCCACGCGGCCTGGCGATCCTCGCCTGAAACTCGAAACCGCACGCCAACTCATACCGAACAGACGATCCAAAGGAAACGCCACATGAGCACTCAGCAGCCAGCTGCGCAGCCCCAACCGCTCAGCGACGAACGAGCAGCATGGGCGGGCGAAACGCTTCGTACCACCGCCGACGGTATGGAGCAGGTGATTCACGGCAAGCGCCGGGTGATCGAGCTCGTGCTTGCGACGCAGGTCGCGGGTGGTCACGTGCTGCTCGAGGACGTTCCGGGTACCGGCAAGACAGCTCTCGCACGCACGCTTGCCCAGGTGATTCAGGGCTCGTCTTCGCGCGTGCAGTTCACGCCAGATCTGCTGCCCGGCGACGTCACCGGCATCACGGTGTTCGATCAGCGCCAGGGCATCTTTGAGTTTCACGCCGGTCCGATTTTCGCGAACGTCGTGCTCGCTGACGAGATCAACCGTGCGAGCCCGAAGACGCAGTCGGCGCTGCTCGAGGTGATGGAAGAGCACCAGGTGACAGTTGACGGAAAGACCCATCCGGTCGGTAGCCCGTTCATGGTGATTGCGACGCAGAACCCAGTCGAGCAGGCTGGCACCTATCGCCTGCCCGAGGCACAGCTCGACCGCTTCATGATCAAGACAAGCATCGGCTACCCAGACGAGATGGCGATGCGCCGCATTCTGCAGCAGCAGGCAGTGCACGTCGATCTGCAGCCGGTTATGAACACCGGTAGCCTCGTGCAACTGCAGGACTTCGCGAAGCAGGTCTACGTGAGCCCGCTCATCGTCGACTACATCACCAGACTGGTCGAGGCCAGCCGCGGCGCAGCGGAGGTTCGTCTCGGCGCCAGCGTGCGCGGCGCGCTCGCGCTGCAGCGCATGGCGACCGCGTGGGCGCTTGTGCAGGGGCGGGCCTACGTGGTGCCCGACGACGTTCGCGGCCTCGCGATCGCGGTGCTCGCACACCGTCTCGTGCTCGAGCCTGAGGCCGAGTTCGACGGGGTAACCGCAGAGCAGATCGTCGGGCAGCTGCTGCTTGACGTTCCCGAGCCGCAGGAGAACGGCACCGCGTGAACTCCGAACGCACGCACAACCGTCGGCTGACGCGCACCGGTACCTTCGGGCGTACCGGAACGCGTGGGCTCACGGGCACCCGCACGCGAACCGTGGCATCAGGCACGGTCGCTGGCGGTTCGCTGGCATACCGTCGCACGCGCGTGAAGCGCTGGTGGCGGCGCACCTGGCGGCGGGTGAGCGCCCGAGTGCGAACGGCAACGCGAGCCATCACCCCGCTCGGATGGTTTGTGCTCGCGATCGCGATCATCGGCATAGCGGTAGGATTCGCGGTCGGCTGGATCGAGGCATGGTTTGTGGCAGTCCTGGCCGCGCTTCTGCTGCTCATCGCATTGCCGTTCTTGCTGGGATCGCGCGCCTATCGCACTGCGCTCGGCGTCAGCCGCGCCAACGTCGTCGCCGGCGGCGAGGTGCACCTCACGGTCGAGGTGCAGAACACCGCTGCACGCCCCCAACTGCCCGCGGTGATTGAGCTGCCGGTCGGCAACGCGCTGCGCGAATTGACAGTGCCGATGCTCGGACCGCACCACGGCACCGTGCTGCAGGTCGCGGTGCCCACCGAGCGACGAGGCGTGATCACCGTTGGACCGCTCACCGTTGCGAGGCAAGACCCGCTGGGTCTCTTGCGCCGTGAGATGACCTGGCGCGACGTGCATCACGTGCACGTGCATCCCCGCACCGTTTTGCTGCCCCCGAACTCCGCGGGCCTTGTGCGCGATCTTGAGGGTCAGTCTTCGCGTCGGCTCACCGACAGCGACCTATCGTTTCACGCCGTGCGCGAGTACGTGGCCGGCGACGCGATGCGCCACATTCACTGGAAGAGCACCGCGAAGACCGGCCAGCTCATGGTGCGACAGTACGAGGAGTCGCAGACGGCAAGGCTGGCGGTGCTGTTTGACGCACGCCGCGAAGAGTACGCGAGCGACGACGAGTTCGAGCTGGGAGTCAGCATCGCCGCATCGATTTCGGTGCAAGCGGTGCGTGAGGGCCGGGAACGCTTCGTCGCCTCGGCCTGGGCGCCCGGGCGCGCGCGGCCGAGCATCGACGGACTCGAAGAGCTTTCGTCACGCGACCCTATTCGTATGCTAGACGCCTGGGCAGAGCTTGGCCCCGCGATCGACGGTATGCCGATCGAAGTGCTCGCTCGAAGCCTCGCGCATTCGACGCGAGATCTCTCTATCGTCGTGATCGTCACCGGTTCGATTCCCGAGATGGATCGCCTCCGGCGTGCAGCGATCTCGTTCTCACCCGATGTGCACGTACTCGCAATACGCGCAGAACTGCTCGCAGATCCGGCGGCGCAGCGCATCGACTCCCTGACGCTCGCGACAGTGGGCGCGCTCGGCGACCTGCCGCAGTTGATGATTCGGGGTGCGCTGTGAGCGCCCGCACACGGCTGCTCGGCATCAGCGCCTGGCTGATCCTCGCCGCTACCCTTGGCGTGTTTGCCGCCTGGCCGATCTATCAGACCTGGTGGCTCGTCGTGCCGGCGACAGTCGGCACTGCGGTGGGTGTCTTGATCGGCGCCTTCGTGACGAGACGATTCGGCCTGGCGATTGCCTGCGCGACCCTCTTCGGTGCGTTCGTGCTGACCGTCGTGCCCGTTGCCGTTCCGAGTTCGTTCGAACGGTTGCCCGCCGGATTGCTGCGCGGCCTGCTCGATGGCGTCGCGGCTATCGTGCTCGGCTGGAAGCAACTGCTCACGCTCACGCTGCCGGTCGGCACGTATCAAGCGATCATGGTGCCCGCCTACCTCGTGTTCTTGGTGGTCGCGTTTGCTGCCACGCTGATCGCGGTGCGGGCTAAGCGATTCGCGGCGCTCGCTGCATTTCCGCTTGTCGCACCCGTGGCGTTTGGCACAATTTTCGGCTCGTCGGCGGTGAGCGCGCCGCTTGCAATGGGGCCGCTGAGGGTGACAGCGCCACGCGAGCTCGCGCTCTGGCTATTCGCCGCGACGCTCGGCGCGTGCTGGGTCTGGTTTGCGGCAGGCGCTGAACGCCGTGCGGCACTGCGCCGAGGCAGGGC
>APMI01027793.1_pt1 | contig 12561 bp, 2 predicted proteins | sample 667938 | NCBI WGS metagenome assembly APMI01 (sample SAMN01084076, study PRJNA167559) | wastewater metagenome | biome: Wastewater | place: Denmark: Ejby Moelle, Odense | collected 2011-11-28 | reverse complement strand
ATTATCACCCCTATTGCCATTTCAAAATCAATTGACCTGAATTTCGGAAATGTTGCCGTTAGCCCTTCACTTGCAGGAACAGTTCAGCTTAGCCCGGCCAGTACCCGTACTGCTGGAGGTGGAGTAACTCTGCCTGTAGTAACCGGAACCGTATCGGCTGCTAAATTTACTGTAACCGGAGCTGCCGGATCAACCTTTTCGATTTCATTACCAGCTGCACCTATCACACTTACAAGCGGATCGAACACAATGACTGTAGGTACATTTACAAGTAACCCCACTCCTACCGGTACTCTTACCGCTGGAACACAAGATGTATTTGTAGGAGCTACACTTAATGTTGCTGCAGGCCAGGCCGCAGGAGTTTACACCAACGCAACCGGACTGGTAGTTACTGTTAACTACAACTAATCAGTATCAATAATATTCCGAAAGGTGTGAAAGAGTATTCTTTCACACCTTTTTTTATTCTCAAAACTATGATGCTCAATGTATTCATAGAACCACGAAATGAAATAAATGTGTTTCGGGCTATGGCATTGTTTTTGTAAAAATTGACGAGCAACCAACAAGTTGATACGGAATCAATTTAAGCTCTTCGATTTTTGATAAAACACAGGCTTCAGTCAAAATCATCTCAGGTTAAATTATTCAGTAAAACTGATGGGCACTAATATTAACAAGGTCCGATCGTGCACTTTTACAGAAAATCGTATTACATTATGACCATTTGGCCATTAATAGTATACCAAAGTGAAACCACACAGGCTCAAATGCCGAAAAAGTCCGGCAGGCAAGGCTTCAGAGTCGACAAATTTGTGTAAGTTTGAAAAAAATTTAACCGCCATGACAATTAAAGGAATAATTAGTAAAACCTCAACCCAGCTACTACTGGCAATTCTTTTCGCATCAGCGCTGTTAACCTTTAATGCAAATGCACAGGGCAACCTCCTGATCACCCCGCGCCGTGTAGTATTTGAGGGAAATAAACAGTCGCAGGAGTTGACCCTTGCCAATACTGGTTCTGATACGGCAAAATACACCGTTTCGTTTGTACAATACAGGATGACCGACGATGGAAGCTTTGTACAGATAGAGCAACCCGATGAAGGACAGTTATTTGCTGATAAATACCTGAGGTTTTTTCCACGATCAGTAACACTTCCGCCAAACGGATCGCAGGTAATACGTATGCAATATCGCAAAATGCCCGAAATGCAAAACGGCGAATTCCGTTCGCATGTATATTTCAGGGCAGTGCCTAATGAGAAACTCTTGGGCGAAGAACAAACTTCTGCTGATTCAACGTCTATCGGTATTAAGCTAGTACCTATTTTCGGGATCAGCATCCCGGTTATAATCCGGAATGGCGAATTACAGGTAAAAGTAGAACTTACAAATATAAAAGTGGATTTAAAGAGTGACACGGTTCCCAACCTGAGCCTGGAGTTCGAACGCACAGGCGATAAGTCGGTTTACGGAGATTTATCCGTAATGTGGGCACCTGCACAGGGCGAACCTATTGAAGTAGGCACTGTGAGAGGACTCGCTGTATACACGCCAAATAAGATCAGGAAATTTAAAATGCAGCTTCATAATATGCCCGGCGTAGATTTTAAAAAGGGCAAACTGCTGATTAAATTCCAGGCTCCTAATGATGCCAAAGCGGAGATTTTCGCTGAGAAAGAATTCCCTTTATAGCAACTGCCAGTACACCAATCAGAATTAAGTTACTTTCAACTGAATGCTACTTTCCAGAACATGATAAAACTTGGTAATACTTCGAAAACGATATTGTTGATACTTGTTATCATCCTTTGTGTTTTAAGAAGCTATTCAGCAACCAGGACTGCTACTTCAAGTGGAAACTGGTCCAATACTGCCACATGGGGAGGCAATCCTGTTCCTACAGCCTCAGATGATGTTACTATTAATAATGGAATAAATGTCACCGTAAACGCTGCAGCATATTGTAATACACTGACAACCGCAAATTCAGGAACATTAACTATAAGCGGAACAAATACGTTAACAGTTACAGGTCTGATAAACATGTTCAGGCCATCAGCCAATAACACTAGTTTTACGATTGCAGTTGGAACAGGTTCTCTTGTAGCCGGAGCATTAACAATGAATGCCACAACTACAACCAGAAATAATATAATTACCATTTCAACGGGAACAGTTACAATTAACGGAACAGTTACTACAGGTACCACCGGATGCCAATTTGTTTTTACAGGGAATGGGTTGTTAAAATTCGGAGGATCGTTTTCCGGTGGTCCTGCTTCTCTTACTGCAGCTAATGGGACTATTGAATATACCGGTACAGCACCGGTTATACAAGCATTTACGGGTAATTACTACAATCTTGTTTACAGTGGCAATGGAACTACTGCGAATCCAAGCGGCAACTTAAATATTCAGGGAAACCTATTAAATACTGGAGGGGGAACATTAAATTTTTACGCAAGAAATGTATCATTAAGCGGAACTACTGTTTCGAATACTATTGATGGTTTTACAACTACAGGTACAGTTACCATGAGCAAAACCGCCGGCACTGCTACCTTTACCGGCAACGTAAATGCATCAGTACTTACCATAAACGGAAGCGGCGGAACGCTAAACCTTGGAGCAGGGCTAACTCATACTTTTACAGGAAACTGGACCAGAACTAACGGGACTCTGGATGGGGGTTCAAGTTTATTAAAGATTGCCGGAAGTGTAAGCGGAACAGGAGGCAGGAGGCAGTTTTGCAGCCAATACCGGAACTATTGAATGGAATGCTGCAGGGGCACAAACGCTGGCAGCGGTGGCTTACAACAATCTTATTTTATCAGGCGGCGGTGCTAAAACAATGCCTGCTGGTACAGCGATTACTAATAATCTGCTTATAAACGGACCAACCGCAAGCATAGCTGCCGGTCAAAATTTTAGTGTCGGCAGCCTTACTCTCGGAGGCTATAACAAGATCAACGGTACGTGGGGATCAACATCATCAGCAGCGACTTATAAAGATAATACATACTTTGCCACTACAACTGGTATACTTACAGTTGCTAACGATACCCGATCAACAACGCCCGATTTTTCAGGACTTACTGCAAGTCAAAGTATCTGTTATGGAACACCCACAACCAGTTTGAGTGGAAAAGTATCTGCCCCGGGCCCTGTTTATCCTTTGCCCGGTGAAACGGTTACTATTACTATTAATGGCGTTTCTCAAAACACCACTGTTTCGGATGCAACCGGAGGATTTACCGTAAATTTCAATACAGCCTTAATTCCTACAGATGTAACTCCTTACGATATAACATATGCATATGCCGGCAATGCGACTTTACTTGCCGCACCCGACAATACCACTACTACTTTAACTGTAAAGCCTGCCTCAACAGGCGGTACAATAAGTGGGGCCACTTCGCCGCTTTGCCTGGGAGCCGGAACAGGAACACTGACTTTAACCGGAAATGAAGGCAGTATTGTACAATGGGAGCACCAGGTGAATGCCGGAGGCTGGGTAAATATGGGCAATGGAGGCAGTACAACATTCTCGGAAACCCCATATGCTTCAGGCACCTGGCAATACAGGGTTTTGGTTCAGAATGGGACCTGCCCGGGTAATTATTCGGCAGTACAAACAATAACTGTTGATGCAACCACTGTTGGTGGCTGGATTAGTGGAAGTTCGGCTCCGATATGTGAAGGATCGGGCACAGGTGTTATCACTTTGAACGGGAGCACCGGAAGCATAGTTCGCTGGGAAAAGAGGCTCGACGGAGGATCGTGGGAAAATATTGTCAATACATTGACAACCTATAGCGAGATTCCTTCATCAGCAGGAACCTGGGATTATCGTGCACTGGTAAAAAGCGGAAGTTGTCCGTCGGATTACCCTGCAAACTTTCCAATCACGGTTAACCCGACCTTAACAATAACGCTTGGATCGAACCCTGCAATTTGCAGGGGAACAACATCCGCTCAACTTGCTTATACAGCCACCACAGGCAGCCCCACATTATACAGTATAAATTTTGATGCTACAGCCAATGCTGCCGGATTAACCGATGTTAACGGCTGGGGACTGGCAGCAAGCCCGATTTCGATCAATGTGCCATGGAATATTGCACCTGGTGTTTACAATGGGACATTATCAGTGGCTACATCATACCCGGTTTGTACAAGCGTCGGGTATCCAATCAGCATAACTGTAACAGCTCAGCCTGTGGCAACTTTCAGTTATTCGGGCAGTCCGTATTGCCAGGGTGCCGCTAATCCCTTGCCAACATTCAGCGGAGGCGGTTTTGCCGGCTCGTTTTCCTCCACTGCCGGACTGGTATTTGCAAATTCATCAACCGGGGAGATAAATTTAGCTGCAAGTACAGCAGGAACATACGTAGTTACCAATACTATAGTTGCATCGGGTGGATGTGGACAGGTTGAAGCATCAAGCAATGTAACCATAACACCTTCGGTGGCAACTCCTATTTTTGCTCTTGGTCCTTCTTCAACCAGATCGCAGGGAATAGGAACACAAACGTTTTCGGCAACAGCATCCAACAATACAGGTATCACATATTCACTGGATGCTACCAGTATTGCTGCAGGATTATCAATAAATGCGGCCACAGGCGATGTAACTTTCACCGCGGGATGGCTTGGCAACAGTACCATTACTGCTACCGCTACAGGTTGCGATGGTCCAAAAGTTTCGACCCACACTGCAAGTACTATAGTTGCTTCAACCTTTTATTCGTATCAGTCGGGCAACTGGAACGACCCCAATACCTGGACATTTGATCCAAGCGGAACCACAGGCCCAATAACGTCAATACCCGGCAATAACGACATTGTGGTGATTTTGCCCGACAGAACTGTTAAACTCAGTGCTGATGTAACTACCATAAACCACGACATTACAATTTCGAGTGGAGGCATACTTGATGAATCAATTAATAGATTTACCAATACATTAGCTGCACTGCGCGGAGGAGGAACACTACAACTGGCATCAGCATTTTTCCCCACTGTTACCAATAATACTTTTGTTACCATTGATGGTGGAACTACCGAATATATGGCTTCGGGCGCTTTCGATCTGCCTGCTGCCCAAACCATTTACTATCACCTTACAATTAATAACACCGGAGAAACTGCCCGGCAGGTGAATGACCTGGTCATCAACGGAGATCTGAATATAAAAAAAGGAACTTATCAGATTAATGATGCAACCGCTATTCGCAGACAACTTATGGTTTACGGAAATGTAACTGTTGATTTTGGGGCATCGTTAACTGTGGGTACCGGGAATACACAAACAGGATCGGATACACCGCTTTCCGTTACTGATGGGGGTACAGCACCCTTCCTGAATTACTATATCAATGAAACGCACAGGGTTATTTTCCAGGGTAACCTCTTAAACAATGGAACTGTGCGGTTTACAAACCAAAACAGGCCAAAGTATGATGCTTTTACCAATACCGGAGCGGCAACTGTATTTTTCCAGGGAAATAAAAACGCACAGATCAGTTGTTACGGAATAACAGATTTTTATAATCTGGTTGTTGATAAAGGTGTTGATCAGACTTTTAAACTAAATGTTTATTCGAGTGACTATTCCTATTTCAGGCTTTTTGGAGCAAATACTGCGGCCAGTGCCAATTCGGCTACAGCCAATCCTGATATAAAGAAAGCACTCTGGGTCAGGAACGGAACTCTGGTTCTACAGGGCTTAACCGTTATTCCCTCGTTATCCGAAGGAGTAACAAGCGCAGGAACATCGAATTCGCATTTTATTATACCGGCCAACGGAGCCATAGAACTGGCCGGATCGGAGGTAATTGTACTGGGTACAGCCGATCATTTTTCGGAAGTTGAAAAAGCTTACAACCTCTCAGGAGGTTCAAATGCCATTTATGGTATTAATACCGGATCCGGAAGCTATAGCGGAATATCCATACTGGGAAAACTGCAGGTTACAAACGGGTATCTATCTACACGCGAATCGGCAGGCTTGCTTTACTGGAGTTATGCATCCGGACAATTTATACTGAATAACGGAACTGTCGACACCAAACAATTTCATAACCCTGAAAGAGGGACCACGGGACTTGTAACTTTTACTCAAACCGGCGGTCAACTGATCCTGAGAGGACGTTTTCAGAATACCATCAATTACCCTTCGGTTGAAAGCCTCAAGAGCCCAGCACTGAACACTGCCAGAGCAGCCAATGGCATCGATGGCACTGCCGGTATTGGCACCATGAGTATATGTGCAAATGCTTCGAACGGATATATTATTACCGGTGGAACCATGAGCATTTATGATATTCCGGGTACCACGGCTACATCGTATGCTTTCCTTGTAAACTGTCCTGTATCAAATATTAATGTAATCGGCGGAACGCTTGAGCTATTGCCAACCACGGGAACTGCTCTTGCCGATGGAAACTACCTGATTAATACCCTGGCATCGGTAGGTAACCTGATGGTAAACAGGCAAAGCAGCGCTTCGGTTGTGCGACTGGCCAGCAACCAACTTAATGTGCTTAAAGATATTACTTTGCAGTCAGGTGTTCTGGAAGCAAATAATCTCGATATTTCTATAGGCGGGAATTATACCATTTACAACGGAACAACCTATACTCCAGGCACAAACAGCACTACTTTTAATGGATCAGGCACACAACTGTTTACCGTTAACCTGGCGAGCGCTCTTAACCTGAATATTTTTAAAATTAGCAAAGCTGCCGACGATATCGTTGTATTATCAGGATCACAGGCCGTTATCAATGCTACCGACCTGAACCTGCAAGGCGGAAAACTTGACGATAATGGCAAGACGATTAATATATCAGGCAACATTTACAATGCCGGTATTCATTTCAGTACACCGGGCACTGGTAAAATTGTACTCAACAATACTGCAACAAACCAATCAATTGACGGAGATGGCAATGGCCAGTTTCAAAACCTGGAGCTGAATAATGCTGTTGCCGGCACCCTTGCCGTGAATGCACTCAATAACCTGGATATAAACGGTACGCTTACTTTTTCGGGTACCGGGAATAAGAATCTTAATATCCAGACATACAACCTGGCATTCGGGCCTGCATCAACCATAGCCGGATATAACCAAAACAGGTATATACAAACCAGCGGAAATTCAGGCGATGGTGGTATCACAAAAACCTACACTGCCAGCGCAGCAGGTTTTGAATTCCCGGTTGGGGCGCCTACGCTGGCTCCATCAGCCAAACCGGCTAAATACACCCCGGCAACTATTACTATTAACGGTACACCCACGTCGTATGGTACCATAACAGTAGTTCCTGTTGGAAAAGAACATCCGAACACAACCTCCACGGGACGCAGCCTCACCTATTTCTGGCGCATAAAATCCGGAAATGGTTTCGTCCTGGGTCCCGCAACAGTATCGCACTCCTACAATTATTCCACGGATGATGTTGTAAGCATCGGGCTCGACCCGACTGAGGCCCAATATGTGCCGGCCAGGTTCGACAGACTTAGTAATACCTGGACTAGTGGTACGAATGCCAGTATAAATACAACAACGCATGTTATGAGTGCGCCATGGCTATCGAATACTGCAAATATTGATGGCGAATACACAGCCGGTGATAATAACCCGACCAACCCGTTTGGTACACCCAAGGTATTTTACAGCCGCATTAACGGTGCATCAGCCGGAAGCGGATTATGGAGCAATTCAGCTATATGGTCATTTACCAGCAATACAGGAACGGCCAATACCGGCGGACTTGTTCCGGGTGCTAATGATATTGTGATTATTGGTGCAAACGACTCAGTGTATTTAGCTACCAATAATACAACTGCCAATACTGATCCCAGGAGTTGTGCCAGTTTGCAGATTGAGCGTGGTTCGGCACTTGATATAGGATTTAACCCATCATGCAGTTTTGGAGTAGTTACAACACATCCCAATGGCAATGGTAATTTCCGCTTAACAACATCGTGGAACTCCGGGTCAACCTATGCTTTCCCTGCTGGCGATTTTTCAGATTTTAATATTAATCTCGGAACCACAGAACTATATTCGACCAATCCAAATGCAGGTACTACCTACTGGTTACCGAACGGGATTCTGTCGTACGGCAATTTGATTTTATCTCCTTTAGGCGGATCAAATATTATATTCCCGAATAATAACCTGACTATTTATGGGAATTTAATTACCCGTGGTCAGAATGCAGATTCGTGGTTCTGCCCATCATGGGATTCAAATTATCCAACTGCACCAGGCGCGCGTATCGCCAAGACCATCACCATATTTGGTAACCTCGATATACAGGGAGGTGCTTTAATCTGGTATGGAAATGGAACTATTACACAAAATTTTGTAGTGTACGGCGATGTTAAAGTTGCACCGAATGCAGCAATACAAGCATACAGCGGGGCCACAAGCCAGAATATGTCAATCGGGGGGAACCTGATTAACAATACAGTAGGTACAACAGCCGGAGGAACCACTACGGTAAGACAGTGCAATTTTTCATTAGTACCGGTAACCTTTTTCGGAAACACTTCAGCCACCATCAGTAACACATTAAATTCGCCACTCACGGTTTTTGATAAGGTGATATTGAATAAAGGCAATTCGCAGGCTACCACACTTACAATCAGCATTGGCGGTACTTTAACAACCCTTACTGATAACTGGTTAACCTTACAAAATGGCACACTTATTTATAACCGGACCGGGAATCTGAATATAGCTACAGGGACCCCGCTGGTAATTCCGGCTTCTGCTGGTTTAACCATCAATAATTCACCTTCAAATATTACCATCGGCACCAACACAACCAGTGGCACCATTTTATCACTGAGTGGTAAACTGAAGTTGACCAGTAATTTTACCGGTAATGTGTACATAGGTACAAACGGTACTACGGCTGCGAGTCATAACGATATTCAATACTCGAGTGCCGGAACTTCGGCTATAGAAATTGCAAGCGGAAACCTTTTTGTAAATGGCCAGATCCGGAGAGACCCTTCGAATGCCTCGGGAATTCTGAGCTATACGCAAACCGGCGGAAATGTAACCATCCTGGGAAACGCGATAGCCGCTTCGCCTGCAAACACCAATAATGCAAAACTGGAGGTATTGAATGATGGAAGCCAGTTTATTATGACAGGCGGTAACCTCACCCTGGTGCGCGGTGGTGGCGGAAACATATTTGGTGATCTGTATCTCAGGCCGGCATCAGGCAGCATAACCGGCGGAACCATAACCTTAGCCCCGGCTGCAACCGGCAATCAAACATTTCAAATAGAATCGGGTCTGCCACTGAATAACCTTACCCTGAGCGGATCGGCCGGTAATGTTGCAACAGCCAAATTAATGGTAAGTCCGCTGGTGCTCAACGGCAACCTGTTAATCGGAACCAATACTGTTTTTAATACCAACAATATCAGCACGACCTTTAACGGGAATTTTACCAATAACGCAGGAACTACAGGTTACGTGGCAGGTACTAACCTTACAACGTTCAGCGCATCGAACAGTTCATCTTATCTGGGCGCCCAAACGCTTACGGGCGCAACAAATTTTTATAACCTCACCGTAAGCCCCGGAGCTTCATTAACGTTAAATACTTCCTGCAATGTACTCGACGATCTGGTACTCAGTTCCGGTACATTTATCCTGGGCGCAAGGCTGGTACAGGTTTCTGGTAACCTGGTTAACAATGCCCGTTTTACGGATAATAATGCAGCTAACACTGGTATCAGGCTTATGGGGACAACACCCCAGCTTATATCGGGAGAGGGAAATTTCGGAAGGCTCGAAATCAATAATGCTTCAGGCGTATTGCTAGGCAACGACATTTACCTTGAAGAAGACCTGGCATTAACACAGGGAGTATTCGATATTGGCGAATACCTGCTTTCACTTGGTCTGAACAGTAACATACAGGGTTCGTCGTACAGTGCCACAAAAATGATTAAAACGGATGGTGTTTTCAGCAGCGAGGGTGTGCGAAAGCTTTTTGCAACCGGGGCAACAGCATCGTTCCTGTTTCCTGTGGGGACACCCGGTAAATATACTCCCGCAACATTATCGAAAACAAGTTCGGGAACAGTAGGTTATGTGCAGATTAATCCGGTTTCGAAGCGTCATCCTTCGGTAATTGACCCCGCAAATGCACTCGACTATTACTGGAAAGTGACCAGTTCGGGTATTACCGGTTTTACGGGGAGTTTGGTTTTCAATTACCTGCAAAGCGATGTGAAAGGATCACTTGAATCAAGCTATATGGCAGCCCGGCTTATAGTTCCGGGAACAAGCTGGAGTTTGACAAATACAAATAATGCAACTTCAAACCAAATAACATTTAACCATACCGGATCAAACAACCTGGGCGGTGAATATACAGCCGGAACTAGTGCTGCATTTCCACCTGATGTTCCAGTATACACCAGCAACAAAAACGGGAACTGGAGCGACAAGACCATCTGGACACAAACCGGTGGTACAACTTATCCTTGTCCCGATGGTGGCCCAAATGGATTTATAGTAGTTGTAAATCACGAAGTTACTGCTAACAGCAATTTCTGCCAGGCATATCGCACAACCATTAATAACAAGCTCAGGATTGTTTCGCCCTATTTCGGGCATAACCTGGGCACGGTTGATGGCAATGGCACTTTATACCTCGAGGCTGGTTCGTTTCCGGCTGGCATTTATACCGACTTTCTGGATTGTGCAAATAACGGAACGATTGAATATAGCGGTAGCGGTACCTATACCATTGTAGCTGATTTATATAACAGCGTACCCAATATCCTGGTTTCGGGAACCGGAACAAGGGTGCTTCCGGCAAAAGACCTGACAATCTGTAAATCACTGAAAATTAATGGTCCCATACTCGATAACAGTGTAAACAACCGTGAACTCTTTATACAAGGAACCATGGAACTGATCAGCGGTGCCTTTAACAGTGGAAGCGGCAACACGGCTACGGTTTCGTTCCAGGGTTCATCCCTGCAAACGATAGGCGGCAGCCTGGGAAATTTCACCGGAACAAATGCTTTCAACAATTTTGAAATAAATAATGCTGCAGGTCTCAGTGTTAATACAGGAGGCGCTGTTGAAGTAAAGGGCAATCTATTTCTCACCAATGGTTTGATAAATACGATACCAACAGCACCATGGAATTGCGGAACACTTACCATTACCAACACCGGAATTAACTGTGTTATCCCGTCAGGCGGGAGTTCATTGTCGTTTGTGAATGGTCCTTTGTCGAAAAAAATAAACCAGGGAGACAATTTCCTTTACCCGCTTGGCATTTACCTACCCGGTATTGGCAATGTGGCCGGAAACAGGCTTAGTCTTTCTTCGTCCAAATCAGGCAGCATCACCTGGACAGCCTCGTATAATAACCCAAACCCGACTTTTGCCAGTTATACCGCACCCTTGCAAGGGGTAAGCTCAAAAGAATACTGGAATGTACAGGCTGTTTCGGGAAGTAAATCGGTTGTAAATATAAACTGGAACCCCGAAAGCGATATAACCCCGCTGGTAACCCAGAATGGCCTGGCTGATATGACCATAAGTTCGTATTCATCAGGAAGCTGGAGGCAGGTAGTTTCAACAGCCACCGGTAATGATTACAACGGAACCGCATCAACTTCATCGTTGGTTACATCAACAGGATCAAACGATTTCACACTTGCATCCTTAAGCCTGCTTCGGCCAAAGGCAAAACTCGACCCAACCGGTCCAACATGCGGCGATGCCGGAATCCCCGTTTCGTTTGTCAGCCCGACTGCAATTCCGTTCAACTATGTGCTTAACTATTCGATTGACAATGTAGCCCAGGCACCGGTAACCATTACATCGCTTCCTTATATCCTCCCGACTCCAGTACCCGGTGTGTATAAACTGACTTCATTTACCTATAACAATGGAGCCGGAAATGGTGTGGTTGATGCCAGCACTGTTACCGTGAATGCAGTTCCAACAACTGCCGATGCAGGTCCGGATCAGTCGCTTTGCGGAATTACTTCAGCAACCCTTAATGCAAATCCACTCGGGATTACTACCGGAACAGGCGTGTGGAGTATTGTAAGCGGCAAAGGCGGTACCTTGATATCACCTACAAGCCGAACCAGCCAGTTTATAGGATTAAACGGTACATCGTACAAGCTTCGCTGGACTATCAGCAACGGCAGTTGTATATCGGCTGATGATGTTTTAATTAACTTCACGTTGTTGCCCCTTGAGCCTTCTGCTGCCGCAGCACAAACCCTCTGCGAAAATTCAACAATTTCCGATATACAGGTAACACCGCCTCCGGGCTCAACAGTAACCTGGTTTACTACACCCTCAGGAGGTACTGCTTTGCCTAATTCGCAACAGGTTACATCAGGCGATTATTATGCCGAATCGAATGCAGGTACAGGCTGTTTGAGCCTCACCCGCACAAAGGTTACGGTTACTGTGATACAACAGGTATGGACCGGTGCCATCAGTACCGATTGGAATGTACCCGGAAACTGGTCGTGCGGTTC
>APMI01017864.1_pt1 | contig 12566 bp, 13 predicted proteins | sample 667938 | NCBI WGS metagenome assembly APMI01 (sample SAMN01084076, study PRJNA167559) | wastewater metagenome | biome: Wastewater | place: Denmark: Ejby Moelle, Odense | collected 2011-11-28 | reverse complement strand
CACCGCCATCCGGCTGTGGCGGCCGCAATCCTACTACGACGAGCCGGGCCGCGGCTCGCTTGCCCGCGACGGCGGCGGCGTGCTGATCTCGCAGGGCATCCACACGCTCGACCTGATGCTGAGCCTCGCCGGGCCGGTGGACCGGGTGACCGGTTTCGCCGCCACCACGCCGGTCCACCGCATGGAGACCGAAGACATGGTCTGCGCCGCGGCGCGTTTCGCCAACGGCGCATTCGGAACCATCGACGCCACCACCGCCGCCTATCCGGGCTTCGTCGAGGAAATCGTCCTGACCTGCGTCAACGGAACCGCGAGACTGGCCGGCGCCGAACTGCTGGTCCAGTTCCACGACGGCCGCAAGGTCGCGATCGGGTCGGATCTGACCACGGGCGGCGCCGGCGCCGATCCGATGGCCTTTCCGCACGACTACCACTGCGCGGTGATGGCTGATTTCGCCGACGCGATCCGCACCGGCCGCGAGCCGAAGGTGACCGGCGAAGAGGCGCTGAAAGTGCACCGGCTGATCGACGCGCTGATCGAGACCGGCCGCAGCGGCCGCGCGGTCGAGGTCGCCGCAGGCTGACGCCTGGCCTCAGGCGAACAGCGCGCGGTCTTTCTCGACCGCCTTGGCGATGAAGGCGGACACCGCCTGCACCCGCCGCAGCGGCCGCATGCTTTCGTGATAGACCAGCCAGTAGGCGCGCCTGATCGGCGGCGCCAGCGGCAGGTGCACAAGTTCGGCATACTCGCGGGCGATGAATGTGTGCAGGATGCCGATACCCGCGCCCGAGCGCACCGCCGCCGTCTGACCGAGCGCCGACGACACCTCGAAGCCCGCCTGCCATGACGGCATGATCTCCGACGCGTAGTCGAGCGCCGGGCTCACCACCAGGTCGCCGACATAGCCGACAAGCCGGTGCGCCTTCAGATCGTCCAGCGTCGCCGGCGCGCCGTGCCGGTCCAGATAGTCTTTTGAAGCGTAGAGGCCGAGCGTATAGTCGACCAGCTTCGCCGCCACCAGCCGCCCCTCGGTCGGACGCTCCACCGTGATCGCGATGTCGGCCTCCCGCCGCGACAGCGAAAACGACCGCGGCACCGGCACCAGTTGCAGCGACAGAGTGGCGTGCCGCTCCGCCAGTTCGCCGAGCCGGGGCGCCAGAAACCCGACGCCGAACCCGTCCGGCGCGCCGATCCTCACCGTGCCCGACATCTCGTCGCCTTCGCCGGCGAGGTCCGCCCGCGCCGCGATCATGTCCTCTTCCATGCGCTCGGCCATGCCCATCAGGTGCTCGCCCGCCGGCGTCAGCTCGCTGCCGGTGGTCAGGCGGCGAAACAACCTGACATTCAGGCTTTCCTCCAGCGCGGCGACGCGGCGCGACACCGTCGCATGGTTGAGGCCGAGCCGCCGCGCGGCGCCGAGAATCTGTCCCGAACGCGCCACAGCGAGAAAAATCCTGACATCGTCCCAGTTCATCCGGCATCCTTTCGCTTTGCAGCATGTCACGAACAAATCTGTCTGCCTATCGAAAAATGCACATCGGTTCCGGTGCGCCTCGCGTTGCAAATCGGCCCTAGGAAGCGGAAACTGGCATCAACCAGAAATGAGGGAGTACGCCCAATGGCTGTTGTAGGACATTTCATTGGAGGCAAGCATGTCGCCTCCAGCTCGGATCGCACCGCCGACGTCATGCAGCCGATGGACGGTACGGTGCGCGGCAAGGTGGCGCTCGGTTCGGCGGCGGACCTGCGCAAGGCGGTCGAGAACGCCAGGGCGGCGCAGCCGGCCTGGGCGGCGACCAATCCGCAGAAGCGCGTCCGCGTGCTGATGAGGTTCCTCGATGTCATGGCCCGCGAAAACGACGCGCTGGCCGAACTGCTGGCCCGCGAGCACGGCAAGACCATCGCCGACGCCAGGGGCGACATCCAGCGCGGACTCGAAGTGGTGGAGGTGTGCATCGGCGCGCCGCACATGATGAAGGGCGAGTTCACCGACGGCGCCGGGCCCGGCATCGACGTCTATTCGATGCGCCAGCCGCTCGGCGTCGTCGCCGGCATCACCCCGTTCAACTTCCCGGCCATGATCCCGCTGTGGAAGATCGCGCCCGCCATCGCCTGCGGCAACGCCTTCATCCTCAAGCCGTCCGAGCGCGACCCGGGCGTGCCGATGCGCATCGCCGAACTGTTCCTTGAGGCCGGCCTTCCGGCGGGCATCCTCAACGTCGTCAACGGCGACAAGGAAGTCGTCGACGCCATCCTCGACGATCCCGACATCAAGGCCGTCGGCTTTGTCGGCTCGACCCCGATCGCCCACTACATCTATTCCCGCGCCACCGCCAACGGCAAGCGCGCCCAGTGTTTTGGCGGCGCCAAGAACCACGCCATCATCATGCCCGACGCCGACATGGACCAGACCGTCGACGCGCTGATCGGCGCCGGCTACGGCTCGGCCGGCGAGCGCTGCATGGCGATCTCCGTCGCCGTCCCGGTCGGCAAGGAGACCGCGGACCGCCTGATCGCCAAGCTGACGCCACGCGTCGAAAGCCTCAAGGTCGGCCCTTCGACCGACTCGTCCGCCGATTTCGGCCCGCTGGTCACCAGACAGGCGCTCGAGCGCGTCAAGGGTTACGTCGACAGCGGCGTCAAGGAAGGCGCAAAGCTGGTCGTCGACGGTCGCGGCTTCAAGATGCAGGGCTACGAGAACGGCTATTACATCGGCGGCTGCCTGTTCGACGACGTCACCCCCGAGATGAAGATCTACAAGGAGGAGATTTTCGGGCCGGTCCTGTCGGTGGTGCGCGCCGGAAATTACGAAGACGCCATCAAGCTCACCAACGACCACGAAATGGGCAATGGCGTCGCCATCTTCACCCAGAACGGCGACGCCGCGCGCGATTTCGCCTCGCGCGTCCAGGTCGGCATGGTCGGCGTCAACGTGCCGATCCCGGTGCCGATCGCCTACTACACCTTCGGCGGCTGGAAGGCTTCGTCTTTCGGCGATCTGAACCAGCACGGGCCCGACGCCTTCCGCTTCTACACCAAGACCAAGACGGTCACCTCGCGCTGGCCGTCCGGCATCAAGGACGGCGCGGAGTTCGTCATCCCGACGATGAACTGATCCGGACAGTCTCCTCGTCTGCGCGTCCTCGCCTTCGGCTACGGGCGCGCGGGCAAGGCATCAAGGACGGCGCGGAGTTCGTCATCCCGACGATGAACTGAGCCGGACCTGCACTTGACTTTGAAGGGCGCGGCGCAAGCTGCGCCCTTTGGCTTGCCGGCTGTCAGCTTCTTTGGCGGGCCGAAGAATTTCCTGTCACATTTTCCGCCGCTGCCTCGTCATACGTGGCAAGGAGATTTGACATGCGAACCGTCGCCCTGCTTCTTGCCGTCTTTCACGGCCTCAACGGCATCGCCATGCTGGCCGCGCCCGATGCCTGGTATTTGGCCGTGCCGGGCGTCACCGGGACCGGCCCGGCCAACACCCATTTCATCCGCGATATCGGCCTCGCCTTCCTCGCGGCCGCCGCCGCGCTTCTGCTGTGGCGGCGGCAGCCGCTGGCCGCCATCCTTGCCCCTGCGGCGCTCTTTCTCGGCGGCCATGCCGGCCTGCATCTGGTCGAGATGGTCGCGCACAGAGTCAGCGCCGCCGAAGCGGTGCGCGACTTCGCCACGATCGTCATCCCCGGCTTTCTGCCGGTCTGGTTCACGGTTGCCGGGAGCCGGTCATGATCCGCTCGCTGCTTGCATTCGCCTTTCGCCGCTTCGGCCGGCGTTACGACTACGATCCCGCCTACATGATCGAGATTGCCGACGCCAACGCCATGGCCGGGCTCAAGCTGGCCATCGCCGCCAGCCTGCTGTCGCACGATTTTGATGTGCCCAAGCCGGTCTATTTCGCCGCCAAGGCGCGCAGCGCCCGCCGCGCCGACTGCGGCCCGTGTCTGCGGCTTATCCTGTCGCTGGCCGCCGAACAGGGCGTCCCGGCCGGGCAACTGCTGCCGGTGTTCGACAGCGGCGCAACCTCGCCAGACGCGCCGAGCGCACTGGACACGGCGCTGGCGATCGCCTTCGCCGACGCCGTCGTCGACGATTCTCCCGCGCTGCTGGAGATTTCGGACCAGGTCGAGCGCCGGTTTGGCAAGCAGGGTAGGATCGGTCTGGCGACAGCGGTCGTCGCCGGCCAGTTCTTCCCGCTCTACAAGCGGGCGCTCGGCCACGCCGCCGCATGCGAGCCGGTAATGGCCGAACTATTGGCGCAAATACGCGCTACGGACACCGGCCATGCGACTTGACACCGATGAGGCGGCGCGGCTGGCGGTCTTTCTAGCGCAGCGCACCAAACTGCTGCGGCTCGCCTATCGCCACCTCGGCTCGGTGAGCGAGGCGCAGGACATCGTCCAGGACGCATGGCTGAAATTTGCCGGCGCCGAAAACGTTCAGAACGGGCCTCGGCTTCTGTCGGTCATCGTCACCAGGCTGTGCCTCGACCAGGCGAAGTCGGCCGCTGCCCGCCGCCTGTCCTATGTCGGCGAGTGGCTGCCCGAACCTGCAGACGCCAGCTTTGAAGACGCTTCCGACGCCGCGCTCGACATTTCCTTCGCCGTCATGCGCACGCTCGAGCGCCTGTCGCCGTCCGAACGCGCCGCCTTTTTCCTGCACGATGTGTGGGACCTGTCCTTCGAGGAAGTCGGCGCAGCGCTTGCCAAATCGCCAGCCGCCTGCCGCAAGCTGGCGTCGCGCGCCCGCGCCGCGCTGATCGACGCGCGAACCCGGTTCAAGCCCTCAAGCGCCGAACTCGACCGGCTCGTCGCCGCCTTCGAGGCATCACTGCGATCGGGCGACCCCTCGTCGCTCAAGACGCTGCTGTCAGCCGATATTCAACTGGTGACCGATGGCGGCGGCAGGAAGATCGCCGCGCTGAATGTCATTGTCGGGCCCGACGCCGTCGCACGCTTCCTGCTCGGCGTCGCGGCCAAGACGCCTGAAGGCAGCCTGACCTCGATAAGCCGGCGCCTGCTTAACGGCTCGCCGGCGCTGCTTGTCATGATCGGAGGCGAACTGGATTCGACCTATTCGTTCGACCTAGACGCCGACGGTCGCGTTCGCGGCATCTATGTCGTGCGCAATCCCGAAAAGCTGGCCCACATTTCAGCTGACGGCGCGACACCCGAGGCTTGAACAAGTCGCGGCGCGGCCCGTCACCACCCGGCCGCGTCGAGCGCGTGGCCGCGCAGCAGCGCCATCAACCGGTCCGCTTCGTTGGCGGCCGCGTCGGCGTCGCCGTCGAGGATCGCCTTGATCAGCGCCATGTGGCGCGAGGCCGCGGCCTCCAGCCCGGTGTCGGCCTGGTAGCGGAACCAGAAACGGCGCGAATGCGTCTGCAACGGCGCCGCCAGCCGCGCCGCGAAGGCGTTGTCGGCAGCGGCGGCCATCGCCTCGTCCAGCGCCTTGTCAGCGTCGAGGAACGCCACCACATTGCCGGCCACAACCGCCTTGCGCATCGCCTGCGCCGCATCGTGAAAAAGCAGCGCGCTGTGCTGTGTGACGTTGCGGGTGGCGGCGCGCGCCAGCACCTGCTCCACCCCGCGCCGCGCGTCGATCACCTTCAGCCAGTCTGTCGGGTTCAGCGGCGCCACCGCCAGTCCGGCGCGCGGCCTTACCTCCAGCAGCCCCTCCCAGGCCAGCCGCTGGATCGCCTCTCGCACCGGCGTGCGGCCGAGCCCGATCCTGTCGATCAGCATGCCCTCGGTGGCGATCGACGCCGGCGCCAGCTCCAGCGTCACGATCATCTGCTCAAGTCTTTGATAGGCGCGCGCCGCCGCCGAGGCGGCGACCCCGTCTTGGGTCTGGTCGCTGGTCTGTGTCATCGGCGCTCCTTGACGAATTGATATATCAAGCCGGAAATCCGGTTGACAACCCGTCATCCGCCGTAATATATCACTGATATATCACAAGGAGAGAGATCATGTGGGCAGGCGTTTTCCCGGCGGTCACCACCAAATTCACCAAGGACGACAAGCTCGACCATGCCGAGATGGAACGCTGTTTCGCGCTCCAGATGGACGCCGGCTGCGACGGCATCATCGTCGCCGGCTCGCTTGGCGAGGGGCCGATGCTGTCGCATGACGAAAAGCTTGACGTCTTCCAGACCGCCCGCAAGGTCGCCGGCAAGAAGCCGGTCCTGCTCACCATCAACGAGGCTGGCACCCGCGAGGCGGTGGCGCTGGCCAAGCGCGCCGCCAAGGCCGGCGCCGACGGGCTGATGGTGGTGCCGTCGCCGATCTATCACACCAACCCCGAGGAAACCGTCGCTGCGCTGTCGGCGGTGGCGAAGGGCGGCGACCTGCCGGTAATGATCTATTCCAACCGTCTCGCCTACCGCGTCGACGTCACGATCCCGATCATGGACAAACTGGCGAAGGACGACCGTTTTGTCGCGGTCAAGGAATCGTCTGACGACATCCGCCGCTCGATCGACATCGTCAACGCCTTCGGCGACCGCTTCGACCTCTTCACCGGCGTCGACAATCTGGCGTTCGAGGCGTTGTCGGTCGGCGCCATCGGCTGGGTCGCCGGCCTGGTCACCGCCTTCCCGAAGGAGACGGTGGCGATCTACCGGCTGATGAAGGCCGGCCGCCGCGACGAGGCGCTGGCCATCTACAAATGGTTCCGCCCGCTGCTCGACCTCGACGTCTCGACCTATCTCGTCCAGAACATCAAGCTGGCCGAAGTCCACGCCATCGGCACCAACGACCGGGTGCGCGGCCCCCGCAAGCCTTTGTCGGGCGCCCGCCGCAAGGAGGTCGAGAAGGTGATTGCAGACGCGCTCGCTGTGCGGCCGAAACTGCCGAAGGTCTGACCCCGGCCGCCCCTCGATGCAGCGCGCCGATCCTCTCCCCTCACGAAGTGGGGGAGAGGTGGCCCGAAGGGCCGGAGAGGAGGGGCAGGCGGCAACCGATCCCGATCCTCCTCCCCGCGCCAATACGACACCACCCCAAACACAGGCTTCCGCTCCGGCCGCTCCGACGCTAGAAGCCGGGCATGAACCGTTTCGCCCCGCTCCTCTCCTGGCTCGCCTTCCCGGTCTATGTCTGGCAGGGGCTGGCGGTGCGCCGCCGCACCGAGCGCATGCTGCCGGCCAGCGGTCCCGTCCGCCACCGCATCGACGGCGCAGGGCCCGGGATCAGGCTGCTGGCGCTGGGCGATTCCTCCGTCGCCTCCGTCGGCATCGAGGAATCGCAGCACGGCGTCGCCGCGTCGCTGGCCAGGCTCTTGAACGAGCGCACCGGCCGCGCCGTGATGTGGCGCGCCGCAGGTTTCAGTTCCGCCACCTCCGGCCAGATCCGCGACCATGTCCTGCCCAATCTGGACAGCGAGCAGTGGTCGCACATCCTGCTGGTGGTGGGCACGAACGACGCCAAGAATTTTCATTCGGCGCGCCATTTCAAGCGCGAGTTCGGCGGCCTGCTCTACGCGCTGCGCGCCAAATGGCCCGAGGCGCGGGTGGTCTGGTCGCCGATCGTCGACATGTCGCGCATGCCGGCGTTGCCCGACATGCTCGGCCGGATTCTCGAAATCCGCGCCCAGACCCTCAACGCCAGGGGCGAGGCGCTGTGTTTCGAGCGCGGCGCGGTGCCCGCCTCGCGCCTGCCGATCCTCGATCCCCAGGCCGGATTTTCGACCGACGGTTTCCACGCCTCGCGGATCGGCTACGCCGCCTGGGCCGAACACCTGCTGCCAGTGGTTCTGGGCGACGAGTGAGCGGTTGGTGCGGCGGACCCAGCAATCCAACGCCGTGACCATCGGGATTGATGGCCGTGCTGCGCCGGACGTCAATGCCGGAGTTCAAACGCCGGCCGGGCGCCTTGGCGCGTCTGGAGCGCGACGCTTTAGCCGTGGCCCAGCACCACGGTTGCGCCCATCGCCGCCAGCGCAAACACCGCGATCTTCCACACGTCGCGGCGCGCTTTCAGCCCCGGCAGGCCGAGCGGACGGATCAGGTGCAGCGCCATCATGGCGAGGATAAGCAGCGCGAGGGCTTTCGACATCCGTCCCTTTGACCAGCGCCGTCGTCCGATGTCCAGCGGCGGACCCCAACCATAGTCATGTGGACTGCGACGCGACCGGTCCGGTATGAAGGGACAGGCTTGTGGAGGACAGGATGACGTCGACATATCACGAAGTTTACCGGGCCTGGCAGACCGATCCGGAAAGCTTCTGGCGCGAGGCGGCGAAGGAGATCGACTGGTTCACGCCGCCCAAACGGATCTTCGACCCCGAGGCCGGCGTCTACGGCCGCTGGTTTCCCGACGCGGTGGCCAATATGTGCCACAACGCCGTCGACCGCCATGTCGCAGCCGGGCGCGCCGGCCAGTTGGCGCTGATCCATGACAGCGCCATCACCGGCACGAAAAAATCCTTCACCTACGCGCAGCTTCTCGACGAGGTCAGCGCCCTCGCCGCGGTGCTCGCCGACAAGGGCGTCGGCAAGGGCGACCGCGTCATCCTCTACATGCCGATGGTGCCGGAGGCCGTGTTCGCCATGCTCGCCTGCGCCCGCATCGGCGCGGTCCATTCGGTGGTGTTCGGCGGCTTTGCGGCGCGCGAACTCGCCACCCGCATCGACGATTCGACGCCCAAGACGATCATCGCCGCCTCCTGCGGCGTCGAGCCCGGCCGCATCGTCGCCTACAAGCCGCTGCTCGACGGCGCCATCGACATGGCCGCCCACAAGCCGGAGTTCTGCCTGGTGCTGCAGCGGCCGGAACTCGCCGCCGACATGACCGCCGGCCGTGACTTCGATTTCCTGACGCTGGTCGACGCCGCGCGCGGCCGAAAGGTCTCGTGCGAGCCAGTGCTGGCGACCGATCCGCTCTACGTGCTCTACACCTCGGGCACCACCGGCCAGCCCAAGGGCGTGGTGCGCGACACCGGCGGCCACATGGTGGCGCTGAAATGGTCGATGTGGAACCAGTTCGGCGTCAGGCCGGGAGAAACCTTCTGGGCCGCGTCCGACGTCGGCTGGGTGGTCGGCCACTCCTACATCGTCTACGCGCCGCTGCTGCACGGCTGCACCACCATCCTGTTCGAGGGCAAGCCGGTCGGCACGCCCGACGCCGGCACCTTCTGGCGGGTGATCGCCGAACACGGCGTCGTCTCGCTGTTCACCGCGCCGACCGCGTTTCGCGCCATCAAGGGCCAGGACCCGGACGGCGAATTCATCGGCAAATACGATTTGTCGAAATTCCGCACTTTGTTCCTCGCCGGCGAGCGCGGCGACCCGCCGACCATCGTCTGGGCGCAGGACAAATTGGGCGTGCCGGTGATCGACCATTGGTGGCAGACCGAGACCGGCTCGCCGATCAGCAACAATCCGGTCGGGCTCGGCCTGCTGCCGGTCAAGCTCGGTTCGCCGGGTGTGGCGATGCCGGGCTACGCTATGGAGGTGCTCGACGACGCCGGCCATCCGGTTCCGCCCGGCAAGCTCGGCAATGTCGTGGTCAAGCTGCCGCTGCCGCCCGGATGTCTGCCGACGCTGTGGAACGCCGACCAGCGGTTCTTCGACGCCTATCTGGCGGAATTCCCCGGCTACTACAAAACCGCCGACGCCGGCTATCTCGACGACGACGGCTACCTGTTCATCATGGCCCGCACCGACGACATCATCAACGTCGCCGGCCACCGCCTGTCGACCGGCGCGATGGAAGAGGTGATCGCCGGCCATCCCAACGTCGCCGAATGCGCGGTCATCGGCGTCGCCGACGAGATGAAGGGGCAATTGCCGGTCGGCTTCGTCGTCCTGTCGGCGGGAACCAACCGCGAAACGACGGTGGTCGAAAAGGAAGTGGTGGCTCTGGTACGCGACAGGATCGGCCCGGTCGCAGCCTTCCACACCGCCATCGCGGTCAAACGCCTGCCCAAGACCCGGTCGGGAAAGATCCTGCGCGGCACGATGCAGAAGATCGCCGACAGGGAGAAATGGACCATGCCGGCGACCATCGACGACCCGACGATCCTCGACGAGATCGCCATGGCGATGAAGGCGAAAGGGCTCGGCTAGGACGCATTTCGTTTTTGGCCTCGTCGCGACCGCTTGCGTTGTCCGGCGCGGCGACATAATGAGCGGCGCCCCGTTGCGACGCGCCGGACCGGAGGGGCTGATACCGGCGACACGAACAGGACGGGCAAGCCAGATGGCCATCAGACACGTAACGTTCGGCGCGGCCGTCGCGTTGGCGCTCGCATCCGCCGGTTGCTCGTCGACCGCGCCCGCCGAATATGCGGGCTCCCTGCCGTCGCAAGATCCGAAGTGGAGCTCCGTCAAGTGCCGGCAAAAACGCGCCGACGCCGCGACCTACGAAACGAGGGAGAAGCCGGCGTCACTGGCGCTACTGGGTCTGGGTCCCTACGGCATGGGCATTCTCGCCGCGGCGCGGGAGCACCAGGCGAAGAAGCGGCGGGAGTTCATGCGTGACCTGCATCTCGTCTGCTCCAGCCAGCCGCTTCCGGCCGATCTGGCCGCCTCGACGCAGGGACAGCTCGCCGAATAATCGACGCTGGGCGCTGAATGTCGCGTTGCGCCTTGTAATCGACACAGTCGCATCCCATATGCGTCTCATGCGATGAGCGTCGCCGATCAGGCGGCTGCTGCGGGTGAGCATAAATCCCGCGTTAAGATCGTGTTAACCATTACGGTTCATGCTCAAAGGGTTGTGCCAGCACGGATGTACTGCGGCGCAGCCCGAAGACGCTCAAGTGCGGACGGGTGTATGTAGCGGATCAAGAACCGCGAGAGCGCCTGGACCCCATGGGTTTCGCGAGCGGATGGAAGGTCGGAGTTCTGCTCCGGCCTTTTGTCGTTTTGGATCTTGATGAAGTTCCAAAGCGCGTTGCGCTTTGGCGACTGGCGAGCGTCAGTGCCCGGCCTTGGCCGGCTGACTGTCGCTCGCAACACCGCTGGCCGCCCGATATTCGGCGCGTTCGATCTCCCATTCCAGCCGGCCGCAGGAATCTTTGGTGATCGTGCCCAGGCGGCGGTTCGCCGCCTGCCAGGAATTGTTCACCAGCACGCCGTCTAACTGGGCTTCCGCCTCGGAGGCGGCCTGCAGCGCCGCGACCTTCATCGGCCCGCACACCGGCTTCAGCAGCACCGCCAGCGCCAGCGAATAGGTCGCCGACGTTTCGGCGGCGGCCTCTGCGGCCAGCTTTGCCGCCTTGGCGGCGGCGACGGCCCTGGCGTGCTCTTCCTCCGGGCTGATCGTCACCGGCGGCTGCGCCAGGAACATCGCCCAGGCGCCGTAGCCGCTTCCGGCCAGCGCGATCGGAACCGTGGCGAAAATGGCGAGCTTGAGCTTGGAGCGTTTTTTGGCCGGCGTGTCGCCGGCCTCAACGGTGGCCGCCGGCGCGGCTTTCTGCTTCTTCCTGAACATGTCGTCGCGTTTAGCAGACGGCTGTTAAACCCCGGTAAGAACGAAGCTTCAAATTGTCTCAGTCTTGGCTGGACGACCGCGCCGTCTCGATGACGATCGAGGTCATCAGTCGGTGCAACTCGTCGCGATAGCCGTCTCGGGTCGACGCCGTCTCCTGCGACGTCATCACCACCGTCAGGCCGAGATCGGGCGTGATGTAGAGCATCTGTCCGCCGAACCCCCAGGCGTAGTAGGTCCGGTGGCCCTCAATGTCGCGGATGAACCAGTTGTATCCGTATCGATCGCCGGAAAAGACTGACCGCGTCCGCGGCGTCCAGGACTGGTCGATCCAGTCTTCCGAAATGATCCGCCGGCCGTTCGCCACGCCGCGGTTGCGATAGAGCTCGCCAAACGCCAGCAGCGAGCGCGGCGTCATCGCCATCTGGTTGCCGCCGAGATAGTTGCCTTGCGGATCCTGCTCCCACGACGCGATCTTGAAACCCTCGACCCCGCCCAGCCAGTCATTGGCGAGGTCGAGGGTGGAGCGGCCGGTGACGCGGGTCAGGATCGTCGACAGCAGATGCGTGGAGGCGGTGGAATAGAGCATGCCGCCGCCGGGCTCGCCGTCAAACGGCGCGGCGAGCGCGGCGCGCACCCAGTTGCGGCTCCCCACCCACTCGCCGTAGCTCGGCCCGCTCATCCGGCCAAGCCCCGCCTGCATCGACAGAAGATTGCCGATGGTGATCTTGTTGATGCGCGGATCGACGTCTGCCGGCAGGTCTCGCGCGAAGAAGCCGGCAATGTGCTGGTTCGGCCCCTCCAGCACGCCCTTGTCGATGGCGATGCCCACCAGCGCCGACACCACCGATTTCGACGCCGACTTGATGTTGCGCGGACTGCGGGTCGAATGCCCCGAAAAACCCTGCTCCACCAGCACCTTGCCGTTGCGCGCGACGATCAGCGTCTCCAGCCGCCCCAGCAGCCTCGCCTGCTCGACAAAACCGGTGAAGACCGGCTCTCTGGTCTGCGCCGTCGCCACCGGCGCAATCGCCGCGATCATCGCCGCAAGGATCAGTCGTTTCATGGAGCGAAAACTAATGCCTGACGCGGCGCTTGTCATGCCGGCCGGCGGCGACCGTCATCGCCGCCCGCGGCGGCGGC
>APMI01013109.1_pt1 | contig 12567 bp, 13 predicted proteins | sample 667938 | NCBI WGS metagenome assembly APMI01 (sample SAMN01084076, study PRJNA167559) | wastewater metagenome | biome: Wastewater | place: Denmark: Ejby Moelle, Odense | collected 2011-11-28 | reverse complement strand
ACAAAAGTAAAAGTCATAGTAAAGGCTAAGTCTAGTCTTAGAAAATAGATAAAAGGACTCGAATCTGTATTTATAAAATTGTTTTCATATATTCCAGTGGATGCTCTAAGGAAATATAAAGAAAACGAGCCACACCTGCACGAATTGCTATCAGTTGTTGTTAAATAATGTATGAAAGAACTTCCAACTTAAAAATAGAAGGCAGACTAACTCTGTACTATATTTATGGAATTTATTAGGCTTAAAAAGACACTTATCGTATCAAAAAAAGAATTGCTGTTTGTTTTCAGATCGCTGATCAAACAAGATAAAAATTATCAATTATGGAAAATTTATTTCTTTATGGCTTCTACTTCAGACACAGCTTTTATTAAATAAATTCCTTTTGCTGGCATCATTTAGTATTTATCAAGTACTCGATCTAAGTTATAATCGAGTGGCATGTATGCGCAATAATAAATGGAAAATGTTAAAGAATAACTCAAGTCAAGTACATATTTAGCTTCTCTCAAGACCAGTCACGAGTGGCAATTTGATTTATTTCGACTTCATGCTCTTGTTCTGCTTTCAAACCAGGAGGCAAGCTTACAAAATATGTTAGCTTCACACTCCACCACTTATAAAATTAACATTAAATAAATTGATTTTTTATTGTCACAATGGTTAAAACCTTATAAACCTCAAACCGTGCTCGCTAATGAAGCAAATGGTCAAAAATCAGATGACAAAAAATATACAGATAAACCCATTATGATATTCGAGAAATATTTCATAGAGGTATTTTATAAAACTCAATGTTATCATCAACCCAAACTTCTTAACGTAATTTTAAAAAATCCAGTGTTTGAAAATTATATTTTGCATTGGCAGACGCACTCAAAATAAAATTTCTTCGTGTATTTTTTCACCATTTTGCTGGGATTAGGAGACCGTGCCAAAAAATAAGAGTATCTTGCCAAGTATCCGCTAAATAAAATTTTCCCCAAAGACATAAGAGCCAATCGGATTTTCTATTCTTATATGAACGATGCAGTTCCACTTTTTAGTTCCCTATAACAGTTTGAGATGCTATTGGACTGTTTGGATCGATTGAATTTAAGTAACCAATACAAAGATACCCTATTAAAGGTATTCAATTAGCAATAGTTGCATCGTTATGCCTCGTACGAGATTGCATTCAGACAAAAAGAAGAACCAACTAAAATGAGCAATAGGCAGTCTTCTAAACCTAAATCTAAAGCAAGTTCGAAATCCCTCGACAAAGTTTAAAATTAAAAAGAAAGAGCATTAGATTTAAATACAATCGCAACATATGACAATATTGTTAGTGAGACTCGCGAGACATCAGAGTTTTATTTCAAAGTGCACTCTAAGATAATAGATTCCTTAATTAAAGATTATGAAAGCCCTGTCAGTTTTTTAAATACACTTTCAAGAAGATTTGCTGTTTTGGTCAGTTACATTTAATTTCTTTGTAAATAAAACACAATAAATATTGATTCCGATTTAAAACAAATAGCATAAAAAGTGAATGGACTCCTCCTTAATAAGAAAATAGAAGATTAATTTGAATATGCTCACTCTGTTTTCAAACTCTATGCTCTTGGTCTGCTCGATTAATAGAAAGTGTCTTTGCATTTGCTAAAAACAACTGCATTTAAGCACAAATCAATTTTCAAGCTTTTGTGCTTAAGCATTTTGGGCAAATAGAAAGCAATTATGAACAAATTAACGACTTAATCTTAATGGAATCAATACTAAAATTAAAGTTATAAAGTTTCAAGTCAAACTAAGGATTCACTTATGTGGCTGATTATATCGATTAGAATGTCGTCTGCCCCTCGATTTAATGGATTATTGAAGAGATTAAATAATATATGTGACCCAGTTTAACGCAAACTTATTTTTAATGAGTTAAAGAAATTTCAATAAAAACATCAATTGCTGAATTATGAATTAAAATTCTAATAGTTATTTTTTTAGCAAAATATCGAAACTGCAGCTGAAAAATAAGCTTAAAGATAAGTAACTATCAGTTAAAATTCTAATAACATTGGACATGAAAATTAGAGGCATTTACCAGACGAGAGTTATCATATTTAAACCATCAATAATAACTCCAATAATCACTAAAACGAACAGACAGGAGAAAAAGTAGTTAACAAAGTCTCAAAAAGTCCCTTATTTCAAAATATAAAATTTGAGAATCTCGTAAGAAAAACAAAAAGTACAAAATGAAAAATATATTTATATTCAAATATTATCATCATTTAATTGGTTAAGGTTTATGACCATATATTGTCTTTTTGTTTGAGTCCCATTTGATATCAAACATGCCCGTTCCAATTGAGACTGGTTGTCCAACAATGATCTTTTCGGATACGCCTCTCATTCTGTCGTGTTTGCCTTGAGTCGCCGCATCGAATAAAAAGTCAGTCGTTTTCTAAAAAGAAGCTAACATCATTGTGGAGTCCTTCATTTTATCTACACCGTTTCGAGTGAATCCGATAACTCTTCCTTTGCACGTCATGACTTCAGCTAGTAAATAGATATGTCTCGGATTAACATTAACTCCGTGTTCTCGCATAGTGTCTGTAATTTGATTGATGATGCTATTTCTCGCTGCTTCGATTCCCAAATTTTCCTCAATTTCCAATATATGGTTTGAAAAGCTAGTTCGAGAGTCCACCCCGAAAGTGCTCAATACTTAACGTAATCCAATTCCTTCTGCATATATAATATGGTTATCTGTGCCGGATTACTTTGAAATAAGTGCTCGATTTATTGTGTTAATGCCTCCAATTGGAACAGTAACAATTTTACGACGAAGTGACTTTAGCTCATAGACCATGTTTGTTTTTGTAACGGGCACTACTTCAATAGTCTTGTGATCGATCTTTGTTATTCTTTTGATCTTGCTATTAAGAGCATGCTGTATTTTTCTCATAACCGACTATATGCTCATATCAATTTTTAGCTCGAATACTTTTTTTCTGCTTATGATAAGATTTAATCGACACTCACTAGCTCCTATAATTTCAACTACGCTTTTTAGAATTTTGCTTAGTAGAAGTTTTTAAACAGAGTTTTTAACTCTAATTGCATCTTATTTTGTTTTTTGTCCTTGCTATAGTTTTATTGTGATGATAGGAGTCGATATATTTTTAGTACTATTGATGATTTAATTGACACGAGGCACTCCCTGTGTTATGCTCATACTGGAAATACCTGCAAAATGGAATGTTTTTAGCGTCATCTGAGTAGCAGGCTCACCAATACTTTGAGCTGTCAACGCTCCGATAGCTTCTCCTGGCTCCATTAATGCCTTGTGTAATTTTTTAATGAACAAATTAAAGAAATACGAAAGTTGTTTATCAGTTATGCCATTGAAACAATTTTTGAGATATTATTCATCTGCTTTATTTTTGAGCTTCAATGAATGCGAATAGTCTTTTTCGAGTTTTTTTGCCTTGTCTTCAAAGTAAGCTGTAGCTTGATCCATCATTTTCTTCAATAGCTATTCTTATTGTGTAAATGACCCTAAAACCTTCTGCGCTTTAATTTTTTAAGTAAATAGGTGAACTTGTTTTCTTAATTCAGTAGGAGACAAATATTTTTGATCTTGAAGACTCGAACCAAAAATAGTCTTCACGTAATTTTATAAATTCTTCAGGTTGATGGGGTTGGTGTTTTATTCAGTTTTCATGGGATCAAATCCATCACCGCCATATCTAAACTGAATAATATCTTTACGATCACAAGTCCTAACAGTTCGATCATACATAATTCCGATGTCCTATAGTAATTTGATGAGTCTTCGTTGCATGTAGCCGGTGTCTGCAGTTTTGACAGCTGTGTCAATAATTCCCTATCTGCCGCCCATTGTGTGGAAATAAAATTACGTAGGTGTTAATCCGTTGTAGAAACTGTTGCTAACAAAACCACGAGCTGCTGGAGATTCATCCAAACGAGGGAAATGAGGGAGTGTTCTCTCAGTAAACCCATATACGATTCTTTTGCCACCCACAGTCTGCTGGCCAACACATCCTATCATTTGTGATAAATTGACTGGTGATCCCTTGCTGCCACATAGAGCCATAATCAGTGGCTTATTATAGCGATCTAAGTTTGAAATACAATTATCGCCAACAGTTTATCGAACTTTAGAGAGCGTGGTGTTCAACAATGATTATAAAGTCTCCTTCACAGTCATACCAGGCTTGGCTTATAAGCTACCATTTTTGTATTAAAGCATATACTTATCGTATTATTTGTAAGAGACAGCGATAACATTTTTGTTAATTAATGACAACTCTGTAGAAGGAGTAACGTCACTGATGCCAATAGTCATTCCATAATTACTAAGCCACCTTGATGACAGTTTTGAAATTCTGTGCATTACTTCACAAGCAGACTCATTGTTATTATCTCTTAATAAAGCATAGATTAGTCCTGATTTGTTACCACCTAGAGTATTTTTGCCTAACTGTCCAGAAAGTAATTAACTGTTCCTGAATATGACCCATCCATCTTTAAGACACATGACTTAATTTTTCGTATAGTTCTTTTCCTTAGTTTTCAAATTAACGATTATTCTAGCTTTTTTATTTGGCCTCAACAATGAAGAGATTACTTGCTTTCCAGTCCATAGAGTTCCAGGTCGCACTATACTTGGAGGAGGTAAATTAATAGATTCAGTTGCATCAGCAAAATATGCCAAAATTGATGTGAATTCTTCCCTTGTAAAAAAAGTATCTTTACTCGTTATCAAAAATGAAGTTGTTAAAAAATCTTGAATAAGCGCCACGATTGGCTACCCACTCTTTGGCGTGATAATGTTTTATTTAAGACCCATTAAATGTAAAGTTTATGACCTTGCTTCATATGTTTGAGGGATATGTATGTTCATTTAATCACCGTCAAAGTCAGCATTAAAAGGTGCACATACACATTCATTGAATCTTAAGGTTTTTCCACTCGAGATTTTAACTCTAAATCCCATCATGGAAATTCTATGTAAACTTGGCTGTCTGTTAAATATAACAATATCTCTGTCTCTAAGATGTCTTTCAACAACGTCTCCTAGTTTTAAATTGATTTTAGATTTCATTGCTGAAATCATGAACTTTTATCCTTTGTTATTGATCACAAAATTAGCACCGCCTCTCTTCTGTCCTTTTGAGACACACTCTTGAAGAAATAGAATGTTGTTACTGGTAACAATTTCACTAATTGTAACTATCTTTGACATGAACTAAGGTACCATCACTTCATCAGGCCTTAGATTTGGGTCTGGCGAAATAACAGTCCTAGCCGTATAATTTGATCTTTTACCTGATAGATTCTGTCTAAATCGACCTTGTTTTCCCTTCAATCTGTTACACAAAGATTTAATTTGTTTGTACTTTAGTTCATTGATAGGCAAACCTGGAGCATCGCTGTTGATGTACTGACTCCAATAAGACTGCAGTAAATACCACTTTTTAGCTATTTTGTATATATCCTAGCCTTTATTAATCATAGTCTCGTTGATTTATCTGTTCAGTTTTATTAAGCACTTTATGTTCATCGTCAGATCGTCTTCATTTGAAAGAGTCGAAGTTGTTAGATTGAGACTTGGACGAATACAGACAGGAGGAACCACAAGATCCTGAACAATAAAAGATTGTATTTTTGTAATGCCTGCAACATTTACTAACAGCCATTGATCTTGTGGAATTTTTTGCAGAACTCTCAATGCCTACCAAGGATTCAACTCATAAATAAACTCAGTAGCTTTACCTTTTTCACGCTCTCCAGGTTGTAAGGCAGATCTTTTTACTTTTTCGTCTAACATTTAATTTTTGCTGAATTATTAATATCTTACATGGCCGAACTTCTGATCTCTATTTTGGCAGCAATCTTAGGAATCTTTTGAACAACGGGGTTATAATAGTTACAGTGCGGACAGAGTCTATTTTTGGCTGCTTATTTTGACATTTTTCTGAAATAGGCCTGCCTATCCATATACTTTGTTTCCAACTTCTTCATCTTATGCAGATTTCTTTCCATTTATTAAGGGCTCATCAGGACCCAGCTGCAATTCTTGCACACCATCTTGAGTATGACAACAAGGTGTTTAAAGTAGCCGATGTGATAGATGGGAAGGTCAATGTGCAAGTGTCCAAAGTGACCCACACAGTTCTGCAGCTTGTGATGGCATGTCGCACATACGTTCTATTGATCACCAACGCCCATTCTGCGATCTAAAGGGCCATTTGGTATTGGCTGCGAGTTCTCGTCGTAAATTTCGTGATTGCGCACTTCGGACTCTGAAATCTTTATGGTGTTCATTGAGTCGATTATGGAAAAGTCAATCGAGTGTCTGCGCTAGGATATAAATTACAGTTTTCTAGGGAGAACTTGCGAGCTTACCCACCTTGGCTTCATCTTTAATATCAATAAAAATGGATATATAAGAGAAATCTTGATTTTCACCAAACAATGTAAACTATTGTGCCATTTTATTGAATAATTTAAATTTAATCTGTCTACTTTTACTCATTTATACTATTCTTGTTACTGGACTATAATTAAAATAAGGTTCGTTAATATGAATACAGAGTCTCCATTTATCATCATAAGGAACCATAGAAGCCGTCAACCCCTCAGCGAACTTCGCCCCCAAGACACAGCACAACAGAGTCAGAACATTACTAGATAGCCAAGCTGGACATTGAGCAAGTTTTCGTTTGAGTCTCAATGCAGGTATAAGTATAATGAGGAAAAATAAAACTACATGCTTTTTCTAGATGAGCCAGATAAAGATAGTAAGGACTCTAGCAAATTACCAGCTCCTTCTCAGAACGTGCTCATCAACTACAACTAGTTCGATTTCTGATTTATTTATTATTTATTTTTCATTGATTTTCTTGTCTATTTTAAGATCTTCCCAACTAGGAATAAAGACAAACACTTATTTAAAGTAGTTAAAAGATTATGAGAATATAGTGCAAATAGAAATATCACAGTAACAACACAGCCAACAAAAATAATGCGACTAACAAGTGAGTGTAATGAGGGCTCCACAGAGTAAATGCTGAGTTACCTATTTTACAGTTATTACTGTTGTCCCGTGTGATTCTAATGTAACCATTTTCGCCCCAATTAGTTCCCCACTGGTTCTTCACTATCCAGTAAGTGTCGGTATACCCTACAAGTAAGACTGCATGGTCAATACTCGCCGTAGTGCTGCAACGAAAAACGCCGCTCCCGTACGATTGCCAGTTGGATGATGAAATAGAAATAGCTACAGGTCCGGCCTGAAGCAAATTTATCAAGTCTCCATCGTTTAATGAGTAATACCTGTTTGTAGTGTACCCTGTTCTTATTCCCTTTGCTGAGCATATTCCTGCAAGATTAGTGTAAGGAGAGTAAGGATACTGTTATTCAGTGGGCACAGTTTGTACTGCATCCATAGCATACTCCAGATAACCACCATCGCATGTGCCATACTTTGTGCACTTCACCATGTACTGTTCAGACAGGTCAATATTGTCGACAGTGTACTGGCCTTCAATGATCAACTTACTTTCGGCATACGCACATGAAGCGAATGCCCAACAAGCACCACAGCTGGCTTGATTCTTGATGCTCGTTACTGCATTATTCTCAACCCAGTTCAAACTGGCCGGTGCTCCCAGTTTAGAGGCACCTAGAAGTTTTGCAGTTGGCGATGTTGCAGTTTCAGGCAGCACTTGCAAAGTTCTCAAAGCTAAATTACAATAAATTTACAGTTGATTTCAGCATCTGTTTTATCAGTGAGCTAGTTAACTCCTGGAGTGTAGTCAGTAATGGCAGCAAAACTAGCGATGTTTGTATCGTAAATAACTTTTCTCGCTTGTCTCTCCTAGTCAGTGTATGTTTTATTGAACTTAATGACATACTCTTAGAACTTAGGGTATGAGACTATGCTTGAGATTAACAAAGTGCAAAGAAGCAGTAACTTAATTTTAGTCATAGACTTGGTTCTATCTATTTATTATATTTCTATGACTAACTATAAACTATTTTATTAACCTAGCATTTTTAAACTTAATTAAAGGGTTATCTTTCAAATAGTAGTTTGTGTCAATAAATGAATAGTATTTTTCTTATTAAGCTGCAATAATATTGTTTAGACATTGATTATAATGATTGATAAACCATGAAGCTCTATAGAGATTTCGTGGGGGAGCTCACACCATATCAATGTCGATCTGGACCTTTCAAAGATCAAAAATGCACAGACTTCTACTGCTGTATTGCGTACTTAGTGCTAGTCGGGCTCGTCATATTTTTCTCACTCTTATCATTAGGTGGCAATCACATGACCCCTGAAGATCTCAAACTATCACTTGAGTAGACAAGTATTGGTGCCCCTTTCTATTCAATAATCGAAGCTGTAATACCGATAACAGTAGCATTAACACTAATTGCGGCCATATGCATCATCCTAGTTTTAGTCAGCTTCACTTTTCCTATATTAATAACGTTCATTTATGTTCCCGCCTTGTTACTTTTCATGATCTGCTTTGGTATCGTATTTATTCTTCGATTTTTCAACATTTCTCTTCCCTTCATTCCGACTAGTATTCAGCTCCATTTCGCTAAAAATAATCAACCTCTAACTATTATCGTAGGAATTGGGTTCATAGTTGGGTTTTTGTTAGCCAGTGGAGTTATAGGCTCAAAAAAAGATAGATTCACTTACATTCAGCCTGTACTGAGAATAGCTAGAAATGCCTTTTGGTCAAACTCCTATATCATAATATTCAGTTTTATATTCACAGTTATTTCAATATGCGCCCTTGTTTCTAATATCACCCTTCTAAGTATTTGTCTCACTCGTCAAGACTATTACGTAAGTCCAGCCACTTCATCAACCTTTATTATAATTGAAACTCTTTGGACTCATGGATTGCTATAGGCACTTTCGGATTTCTTTTTTTAATCTATTGCTATACACTGGTATTACAAGAAGCGGAGAGAATAAGACAAAGTGGAGAAATTTTGTGGAACTCTGTTATATACTTTTAAGTCAATTGGTAAACATTTAGGAACAATATCCTTTGGATCAGTTAACGCATTCTTACCCGAAACAATAAACACTACTATTAGCAAAATTCAAGGCAGTTTTCCTGGAATATACTGTATTTTTTGCTTCTGGCACAGTTGTACGATTAGGGAGCTTTCAAAGTACGGGTATATTCAGACTATTATGCAATCATTGCATTTTTGTCAATCCAATACAGAAATGCTGGGACTAAGACAGCGTACAAAAAGACGAGTACCCATGCTGTATATGATCGGTAACTTCTACATGACGCTTTCACGAGTATGCACCGTCATGATTGGCCTTGTCATTTGCTATTTCCTTATCGGAAACTCTGAATTGGCGCATATTCAATCGAATTGGAATTTTTTAGGACCTATTACAGTCGTTTTTCTTGGGGGTCTCCAAATTTCTAATCATTTCATGAACACAACGGGTCTGATTGGAGACACCTTAGTTTTCATGTACTCAATGGACATTGAGATATAGAAAAAGGAAGCAGGAGAGCCTGAACCCTATAACTGTCCAAATAAAATCAGAGACATAATATACGAGGCAAAGGCGGGTAAGAATTATATTAAATGATAATCTATTTAAAATTAACTACTTTTGACAAAATCTCTCAATATTTTGCAATTACTGAGACTATCCGCTGATTTTCAGTGTGAATATGCTTAATTTAAATCCTGCATAAAATTTGAACCTACAACATTGTTTTGGGTCAAATATTAAAAATTCACACTTCAATATTACCGATAAAGTTAGTTTATGCTTACTAAAGCAATTGGAAAAGAGTAGCATCATAATCTTTTACTTTAATTGAATTTATTATCGACGTCATGATGTCTCGATTGCTGCTCAAAAATAAAAACTAAACACTAAGTGTATAATAGTTAATTATTAATAAATACGTATCAATGATTAAAAAAGCATAGAAACATTCAGTAAGGGAGAGACAGTTGTAGAATTCTATCAAATTGGTTATAAATATATTGGATAACATCAAAGACAACGGCTATGAAGCTAATCGGGAACCAATACAACCATCAAACAAGTGCCAAATCAAGACACTCCACTGGGATCGGCAGATAAAATAATCTTTTTAAATTGAGTAACCTAAAAGCTGATGAAAAAATAATCAGATCTGAAGTTGAATTCTAAAATAATAAATTAATGGATTCGTAGAAGTTGAAAATTGATGATAAAGTAATATCGGCGCATCCATCTCTCAAAAATTTGCTTTCAAAAGCAGACAACGCTGGGTTTCAACAGTAAGACCACACCAGTTAATCTCTTATCAGTAAAAAGTCATTAGATGGACAACCGATAGTGAGGAAAGCATTTGTTCCTCATAGGACTCAACAATCTATTTAAAGCCTAAATGAAAGTTAGCTTATGCCTGATGTTTACAAGACAAGTGAAAGTAATTGTATGTTTGGGTCTTCATCAAATAAAATTATAATATATCCTAACAATAATCCTACTCTTTTGACTCGTGAACTTAGGAATACATATACTTCTCACAACCTTGGTAAGTCTGAGGCTGGTCTAGTTAAACACGATTTTTCTTGCACTTCAACCCAATATACCAGAGAAAACAATATGGACAAAAATCTGCCTTTTTGTCTCAAGAAGAAGGAGAGTATCAAGGACCAGCAAAGCACGAAAACTATTCGGCTTAAGAAAACAGTATTTAAGGCTCCGGCGTTTCTAAAAAATAAGGAAACTATAAAACCAGAAAAATAACAAAGAAATAATCAAAGCATGCCTAAGGATTTCAAAGCTGTGGAGCTAGTGTGTCGACCACAAGATGCTGGCATTCATAAATACCTTTAGTAAAAATTTGCTCAAAAAAGTAGTTTTCATAGCAGAAAATAATGCCTTTCAACTGAGAAAAATTTAAAGACTGAATCGTCAAATGAGCATAAAAAATTCAAATTCTTTCTTAAAAATTTAAAGAGACAATCAAAAGATCAGCTTTAAGATAGGTTTGGCGTCGGAAAATAGGTTAAGCTAAAGATATTCAACATGGAAGACGAGGAACTTTACGTCGAGCTTAGAATTATCAAACGTTTGGCCGAAAATGGACCAAGCAGTGTCTATCTTGTCTTATAGAGAGTAACTGGATTCCTGCTTTGTTTGAAAAAAAGTGAAATAAGGTTTGCAGGAGAAGAACCTAAGAAAAACACAGATACTAATCAACAGTTTTCAAACAGTTTAGATTCCCTGATTAAATAAAGCAAAATAGGCATGAATTTAGACCATCCTTACTTAATAAAAACTTATTGTACCTTAGTTGACGACAAACATATTTTCCAATTGATGGAATTCGTTGAGGGTTCTACTCTTCATAATTTTAACAAGCAAAGAAAGGCCAGAATAAGCTCAGGGCAAGTTGAAGAGGAGTCTGGAGTGCATCCCATTAAAGTGATCAAATAGATAATTACTGAGCTACTTTCAGGAATTATATATCTGCATGCTAAGGGCATTGTCCATAGAGATCTCAAACCCGCCAATATTTTCATATCAAATGTACAACTTTATTTATTATAGAATCACGCATTTAAAATTGGAGATTATGGATGTTCTATTTACTCCAGACCGACTGACTATGTGGGCACTCTCGACTATGTGGCACCTGAAATCATGATGCATGAGGAGCATGGAACTCCTGTAGATATGTGGGCAATCGGCTGTATTGCTTATGAGTTATACACGGGTCGCACACCCTTTTACCATCCTAAAAAAGGGTAAACAATCTAAAGAATTGTGGAAGGAGTCTACAATCCATAGAAAATATAAGATGCTGAACTGAAAGACTTTATCATAAAGCTTCTGCAGCGTGATCCGAATTCCAGACTCACAGCTAAGCAAGCATATGATCACCCTTTCCTTCAGGAAAGTTCACAAAGTAAACTGCAAGTGTGAATTTGAACTATTCTACACTCTAATATTGTATATACTGCTTATTTACAATATATTTTATTTTCAAATATTTTTTCGTGCTAGGTAGTCAACCTTGGCCTCATATTAGACCCACATTCTCTTAAATGTTATATATACGAAAAAAAGGTAGACCAATCATCGATAGATCTCCCTTGAAGCCTACTTAGATTGTTAAGGATCATTGAATTGTTTTGCTCATGAAAGAAGTTAAAACAGTTAGATTATATTTATTTCAATCATATGTCATCATGTCCTTGAAAGATAACATCTCTCTCAAAATGACTCTGTCAATCGAACAAAATTTTGCTCAAACTGAGTTTTAACAGTAACAAATAGAAACTTTAAGAAGAAGAGGCGGCAAGCACAGATAACTGCATTGACGAGGGCGAGAAGTCTGTAAATAAGCCAGGAAATTGTATACTTCTCGCAATATTTTGTGGAGAAACCCTTTTATTTATTAATTAATGTAAATATTAGCGTGCTTATCAACACTTTAATAAAAATAGCTTTTAAAGTATGAAGATATTAGCCAGCAGGTGGATGCTCGT
>APMI01031989.1_pt1 | contig 12568 bp, 12 predicted proteins | sample 667938 | NCBI WGS metagenome assembly APMI01 (sample SAMN01084076, study PRJNA167559) | wastewater metagenome | biome: Wastewater | place: Denmark: Ejby Moelle, Odense | collected 2011-11-28 | reverse complement strand
AGCGAATGGGAGGCTGCCAACGCCGAGGCAACGCCGCCGATGCCGCAAGCCGCGTTCGCGGTCGGGCGGGAAATCCGCGTTGTGCATCATCGCTTTGATGACAGCGTGTTTGTCGATGGTATCTATATCGTCAAGGGCGTCGCCGGTGTTCTTTTGCGCCTGATGCTTGAATGGCATCTGAGCGAGGGGCGGTCCGAGTTCACGAACCGCGAGTTGCGTCTGGCAGCCGGCAGCCGGATGCCAGAGTTGAAGGATAACCTTGAAACCCGGCTTTTGCTGTTGCGCCGCCGGCTTGACGAAAAGAAATCGGCCCTGCGCTTCGTTCGGGTCGGCCGGGGTCGCGTGCGTCTCGAGACGGATGGTGTGCCGTCGCTGGAGGGTGGGCGGGAATAGCCGCATACTCACCAGCCCGACCGGCGGTCTCACCAGACCGTCACGCCGCCAGCGCCGCCGTGCCCGAAGACTTGATCGGGCTTGGCCACCAGGTCCGGGCGGCGGCCAGCGCGAACTGCAAGGCAAGTCCGCCGAACACCATCAGGGAATCGGCCAGCAGGCTGTCGCCCGTGGTCCAGCGCAGGGCTTGCAGGCCAAGACACAGCACCGAACCCAGCGCAAAGACCGGCAGGGCCTGACGGCCCAACAGGGCAAGCGGCTGCGCAGCAGCCGTCGCGCACGCCCACCGGACAGCGTTCAGGGAGGACAGCAGATAGGCCAGCGCCAGAATATGCAACAGGCGCGGCATCGTCACATAGGTCTTGTCGAAGTCGGTAAAGAACCAGGGCACTCCCGCGGCCTTGGCCAGCGATAGGCTATGTGCCATGGCCTGATCGACCGCAGGAACCCAGATCGCGACGCAGGAAAACGCCAGATACAGCCAACTGACCGCTTGCAGCCAGCGGTGCACCGGCACCAGACGCTTTCCCTGGCGCATGAATACCCCGACCAGCAACCCGATGACGAAGATGATCTGCCAGGCAAAGGGGTTGAAGAACCAACCACCGGGCAGGGGAAAGTTGGGCAGGTCAAAGTGATAGGTGCCGGCAATGAACCACATGGCGACCGACCCGGCCATCAGCCGGACCGGCCAGCGCCATGCCAGCCACAGCAAGGCCGGAGAGACCAGCAACAGCACGGTGTAAAGTGGCAGGATGTTCATATAGCCGAACTGGTGGGTCATCAGCGGGATACCGATGAAGGTTTGCAGCGGCTTGGTGAAGACATACTTCATCAAATTGGCCATCAGGCCCCGCGAATCCCCGGTCAGCAGCGTCACCGCCGCCACAACCGCCAGCGCCAATGCGCTGCACAGCACATGCACCTGATACAGCGTCCAGGCCCGTTTCCAGATGCGGGCGAGGCCCGCCACAGCCCGTCCCGGCGCGCGAAAGTCCATCCCGTATGCCAGACCGGCCGCGATGCCAGACATCATCACAAACCCTTCTGCCGCATCGGAAAACCCGAAGTTGCGGCTGGTCAGGCTCTCGAACGGGTTGCCAGGAATGTGATTGACGAAGATCATCACAAGGCAAATGCCACGCAGGACATCCAGCCGCGCATCGCGCTGCGAGGGGGCTTTGGCCGCAATCAGGCTGTCAGGCATGGGTCACCGCTGTGCCGGGCTGGTCCCGGTTTTCTACCGGGGTCTCCATGCCCTGCCAGCGGCTAAGGATCAAGTGTTGCAGTTTCATGACGGCGGTCGGTTGCCATTCGACCGGGGTCAGGAATACCGGGGTCCGGCTGGCCTTGGACGACCAGCAGATGATGACGGGGGCGAAAACCATGGGCAACCCGACCGGCAAAAGCCACGGCACCAGAACCGGCGACAGCCACATTGTGGCCCCCAGCAGGACAAGGCCGGTTGTGGTGATCCAGTGGCTGGCCGCCCAGGCGTTGCCAAAGGTCAGTGAGCCGTCGCCGCGCACCTGCGCAGGCCAGCCGCCGTCGGCCCCGCGCAGCACCTGAAAGACCGAGCGGGTCTGGAAGGCCAGCAGCACAGGCGCAATCAGCGAAGAGAACACCAGTTCGGCCAGAACCGACGCCATTGCCCGCCCCGCGCCGCCAAAGCCCTTGTCGCGGCCCCGGATCCGCGCCTCGAAAAAGATCAGGATCTTGGGCAGGAACAGCAGGCCCACGACACCAATCGCCAGCCCCAGCGCCTTTGACGCCTGACTGACCGGCAGCACGGGGAAGGGCCAGTCTTCGACCGGAAAGTAATCGGGCGGCGGGGCGAACAGCGGGGCCGCGATCGAGGCCAGGATAAAGCCCAGCCAGAACACCGGCGCGATATAGGACAGGATGCCCTGAAAAAAGACAAAGCGGCTCCAGGGTTTCAGGCCCGGCGCGCCGATGATCTTGGAATGTTGCAGGTTGCCCTGGCACCAACGCCGGTCGCGCTTGGCGAAATCGACGATGTTTTCCGGCGTTTCCTCGTAACTGCCGCGAATGTCGTCATCGACCCGCACGGTCCAGCCGTTGCGCGCCAGAAGGGCGGCCTCGACATAGTCGTGGCTGAGGACATGGCCGCCGAAGGGGGGCTTGCCCGACAGTTCCGGCAAGCCGCAGCTTTCGGCGAAGGCGCGGGTGCGCACAATGGCGTTGTGGCCCCAGAACGGGCCGGTCTTGCCCTGCATCATCGCAAGGCCCCGGCAGAAGACCGGCGAATAGAAGGTGGCGGCGAACTGGATCGCCCGGCCAAAGCGCGATTGGGCGTGGATGATCACAGGCAATGTCTGCAACAGGCCCAGCTTTGGGTCGCCCTGCATCCGGCGTACCATCTCGATCAGGGTTTCGCCTTCCATCAGGCTGTCGGCATCAAGGATGATCGAGAATTCATAGGCCGCGCCCGACTGGCGGATGAATTCCTCGATATTGCCGGCCTTGCGGCCTTTGTTCTGGGCACGGCGACGGTAGAAAATACGCCCCTCGGCCCCGGTCTCGTCCAGAAGCCGGATGAAGGCAAGGCGCTCTGCCTGGGCGATCTGGTCGTTGCGCGTGTCCGACAGGATGGCAAAGTGGAAATGCTCACCCAGCCCCGTGGCCCTGAGCGAGGCTTCCATCGCCGCAATTCGCACAAAGGTAGCTTGCGGATCTTCGTTGTAGATCGGCACCAGAATGGCAGTCGTCCCGCGCAGCGGGCCCGTATCGCGCGGCACCTCCGGCGGCAGGGTGGTCAACCCGATCAGCGCAGTGGAGGCCCCCCAGGCCAGCCAGAAGGTGGATGCAAAGATCAGCACGGACCGCACGATATCCATGGAATCCAGGCCGTCTGCGGCACCGAATTGCAGGAAAAGCATAAAGCCGCCGATTCCGGCGGCCAATGCGGCGATCAGTGTAATGGCCCGGGTGGCCGTGACGCCAAACCCGACCCCGCCGGATGCTGGCATGAATCAGTGTCCGGTCTTGGGCGTCTGGATCGGGCGCAGGCGCAAGAGGTTGGCAATCCAGCCGCCCTCGATACGCTCCAGCACCTGCGGGGGCATGGCCAGAGGTGCCAATGGAAGGGCACCGCGTTCCAGCGCCATCCGGTCAATATCGGTTTCAGTGAGCTGCATGATGTCGCTCATTTCGTGTTGATCCACTGGTAAAGCCAGGTTTCAGTCAGTTTCCGGTCAAAGCCCGCGATATGCGCGCCCATCTCAACGATCGCGCCGCTTGGGGCGCTCGCATCCACCACAAGCCGCCAGATGTCGGTTCCGGCAATCTTTTCGACCGTCGTTCCCAGCACCTCGCCGGTGGACATGGTGACGATGGGTTCAACCATCGCCTCGTCATCCAGTTGCGCCAGAATACCACCCTTGAAGTCGATCACGAACTTGCGGGTGCCTTGCACGGCCTCGACCCCGGATATGCCACCATGGCCTGCCCGGGTCTCATATACATAGGCAAGAACTTCACCATCGTCATGCGGCAAGTCGCCCCAGTGCAGCCGATAGGCGAATTCCCGGGAATCGCCTGCCTTCACGGCGCCATCGGGCACCCAATAGGCGACGATGTTGTCATTGGCTTCCAGTTGCGACGGGATTTCGACCAGACGCACGTTGCCCTTGCCCCAGTCACCCATCGGCTCGACGTTCAGCGAGGGGCGGCGTTCATAGCGTGCGCCAACATCCTGATAATTCTGGAAATCGCGGTCGCGCTGGAACAGGCCGAAGCTGCGCGGAGAGGTTTCGCTGAAATAGCCGCCGGTCAGTTGCGGCGGGTTGTTCAGCGGGCGCCACAGCACATCGCCGTCGGTCCGGATGATGCGCAAACCCTCGCTGTCATGCACATTCGGGCGATAGTCGTCGAACTGCGCCCGGTTCTTTTCCGAGAACAGGAACATCGAGGTCAGCGGCGCGATCCCCAGCTCTGTCACGTCCTGACGGAAGAACAGGCGGGCCGTCACCTCCATCCGCGTGTCCGCGCCGGGGGTGATGACAAAGCGGTAAGCCCCGGTGACCGAGGGGCCTTCCAGCGTGGCATAGACCGTGATCGAGGTGGCATTCGCCCCGCCGCGTTCCATATAGAAGCGGGAAAAGCGGGGGAACTCCTCTGCCTGCGAGGTGGCCGTGTTCAGCGCAAGGCCGCGCGCCGACAGGCCATAGGACGACCCGCGCCCCAACGCCCGGAAATAGCTGGCCCCGACAAAGGCAACCAGTTCGTCCAGCTTGTCGGGCCGGTTCAGGGCAAAGTTCAGCCGAAAGCCCGCCACCCCCGGCAGTTTGGCATGTTCGGGAACCCGTTTGACCAGATCGTTCAGATATTCGAAATCGTCGGTGGTGAACCGCATTTCGGTGGACTGGCCCTGGGCCACCTCGAAGATGCGCACCGGCTCGGGGAACAGCCAGCCCATGTGGAACGCGGCCAGCCGGAAATTCGACCCTTTTTCCGTCCAGCGGGCGCGGTCGTCGCGGAACCGGATCAGCCGGTAATCGTCATAGGTCAGATCACCCAGAAACCCGGCAGGAGCGGGGGCGGAGACAAAAGGCTGGGTGGCCAGCGCCTTCATCTCGTCCGTCAGGATGTCAAAGCTGAATTGCTGCGGTGCCGCGGGTGCATCTGCCGCAGTATCCGCCGGCGGGGTGCCTGCGGTCTGGGCAAACACCGGCCCCTGACCCATCAGTGCAAAGGGCATGGCGGCGGCCGAAATGCGCAGGAATGCGCGGCGCGAGACAAGGTCGATCAGATGTGCGGTATTCGACATAGGTATCTGTAACCGAAGAGCTTTCACGACATGAGGCTGCGAGTGGCCGTGCGCCGCATATACGGGACAGGCAAGTTCATAAGCAAGCAGGGATCAAGACTTCCTGATCGAAACGGCGCAAAATTGCTTCACTTCTTCGACATGTATGCACAGAAAAACATCGCCGCTATGCTGCGTGTGCATAGGCGCTGGGATTCGCCCCCGAACCCGCCCCGATACCGACCAAAACGGCCTTGCCGCAGCCCGCCCAGACGCACCTCGGCCGCGAGCAGATTCCATGCCTAGAACCACTGTCCCGGCTCCATCAGGCCCAGTTGCATCAACTGGTCGGAATGCCAGGCGAAGGGCACGGAGTTGTGCCATTGAAACGTCTGGATATCAAAGCGCGAACCGGCATTGCTGCGCAGGGCCTTGGCAGTGCGAAAGCTGGCAATGGCGGTGGTGATGTTGTGGTGCCAGGGGCAGGCGTAGGTATTATATTCCTCGTCGTTGAGAGTATAGTCAGGCCGCAAGGTCAGGCCTGGCTTTGTCTTGAACAGCGCGATGCGGTCGATCTTGCGCCGAAGCAGGGGGATATGCTCTTCAAACCGCCAGCGCAGGCCGCCAAAGAAGTCAAGCTGGCGTTCCTTGGGGTGGTTATGGTTTGCCACATCGGGCCGCCCCAGCGCGTAATAGCCCGATTTGTCCAGATGTGCCTGCTCCAGCGAGACGGCATTGGGAAATTGCGTCAGGTCATCGGCGTAAAGGTCTATCACATAAGACAAAATCGCCTCGCGCCGCTCTTCGGCGTGAAAGGCGATCAACTCACGCACGTTGCGGGTTTCGCAGAACGGGTGGAACAGGTATTCGGCGTTGTAGCAGTAATAAAGCCAGATACCGGGTGCGGCCTCGATCACCGCATTGATGGCGGCGAAGACCGCATCCTCGACATGGATATCAAAGAAGATCCGGTGGATCTTCGGCTCCAGTTCGGGCGAGACGGTGATGCCCGCAGGGCCAAGCAGCGCGATCTCGGGGAACCCTGCTGCCAGATGATGCCGCAGGGTGGTATCCACCTCGGTCTGATCCTCGGCAAAGACCAGTGCCAGCGGCCCCTTGGTAAAGGCCGTCTTGCCTTTGGTAAGAAAGGTTTCCAGATCAGGATACAGCATCAGTCTTCGCGGTTCGGCCCTTTTGTTGCAGAATTCGAGAAGGCGGTGGCGAATGCAAGCCCTGCGGGCCGCCGGTGCGTTGCGATTTGCCTCACTTTGGCGTAATCCGCGCCGATCCGCGGAGAAATGCCATGTCCACGCCCAAGAAGCTGTTCATCAAGACCTATGGCTGCCAGATGAATGTCTATGACAGCGAGCGCATGGCCGAGGCCATGGGCAGCGAGGGCTATGTGCTGACCGAGGTGCAGGACGAGGCGGACATGGTGCTGCTGAACACCTGCCACATCCGCGAAAAGGCCAGCGAAAAGCTGTATTCCGACCTTGGCCGTCTGAAACCGTTGAAGGCGGCAAAGCCCGACCTCAAGATTGGCGTCGCGGGCTGCGTGGCCCAAGCTGAGGGCGCCGAGATCCTCAAACGGATGCCGCTGGTCGATCTGGTGGTCGGGCCGCAAAGCTATCACCGCCTGCCCGAAATGGCGCGGGCGACCGAAAAGACCGTGGACACAGACTTTCCGGTCGAGGACAAGTTCGACCTTTTGCCCGAACGTAAAGCGCCCCGCGGCCCTTCGGCCTTTCTGACGGTGCAGGAAGGCTGCGACAAGTTCTGTGCGTTCTGTGTGGTGCCCTATACCCGGGGGGCAGAGGTCAGCCGCCCGGTGGCGCGCATTCTGGACGAGGCGCAGAAGCTGGTGGATCGCGGGGTGCGCGACATCACCCTGCTGGGCCAGAACGTGAATGCCTATCATGGCGAGGGGCAGGGCGGAACCTGGACGCTGGCCCGCCTGATCCGCGCCCTGGCCAAGATCGACGGGTTGGCCCGCATCCGCTATACCACCAGTCATCCCAATGACATGGATGACGATCTTGTGGCAGCTCATGGCGATCTGCCGGCGCTGATGCCTTATCTGCATCTGCCGGTGCAGTCGGGCAGCGACCGCATCCTTAGGGCGATGAACCGCAAGCATACCGCTGAAAGCTACCTGCGCCTGATCGAGCGTATTCGCGCCGCGCGGCCCGACATCCTGCTGTCGTCCGATTTCATCGTTGGCTTTCCCGGCGAGACCGATCAGGATTTTGCCGACACGATGGGCCTGATCCGCGCGGTGGGCTTCGGGCAGGCCTTCAGCTTCAAATACTCTGCCCGCCCTGGCACGCCTGCGGCCGAGAAAGATCCGGTCGAGGCGGCGGTGGCCGATGCCCGACTGCAAGAACTGCAAGCCCTGATCACCGCCCAGCAGCGCGCGGTCCAACAGGCGATGGTGGGCCGCGAGGTCGGGGTGCTTTACGACAAGCCCGGTCGGCTGCCGGGTCAGTTGATCGGCAAATCGGACCATCTTCACGCCGTTTTCGTCGAGGACAGCCAGGGTAAGGTTGGCGATCTGGTGCGGGTGCGGATCCGCGCCTCCAGCTCGAATTCGCTTGAGGGCGAACGAATCGGCTGATTGCTCGGGTAATTCGGTCTGTTTCTGGCGTGCCAACAATTGGGGCCGCCTGCCGGAATCGGACGCGGTCCTGCACTAGTGATTTGTTCTTTCAGGTATATTTTCGAATTTTGCTTGCGCAACGCGGTCTGCGCCGCCCATTTTGCCGACGCTGCTGCTTGTGTGTGTTTGGGGGTTTCAAGTTATGAGGTTTCTGATCGGGGCGTTGCGGAGCGGCCTTGCCGTTGCCGTGATGGCTGTGTGTCTGTTTGGCGCCGGGACCGCGAAGGCCCAACAGGCGCCCGAAGCCTATGGCAAGATCGAATGGGGCATCTGGGTTGATGACGACGGCTGTATGCACTGGTGGGCCGATGGCGGCCTTGAGGGGTATATGCTGGACCGGGTGAACCCCAAGACCGGCAAGCCTGTCTGCCTGAAGCGCAACACCTGTCTGATCGAAAACACCGATGTGCTGTTTGCCACCGACAGCGCCGCGCTGACCGCAACCGGCCGCCGCCGTCTGGAAGAATTCTTCCGCGCCACCAACGCCTTTGGCTATGCCATTTATGGCCATACCGACAGCCGTGCCTCGGACAGCTACAACAAGCGCCTCAGCCAGCGCCGCGCCGCCGCCGTGGCCAATGTTGCCCGCTCGGTCGGAGGGGTGGTCGAACGTGAGATCGGTTATGGCGAAAGCCGCCCGGTCGCGCCCAACACCTCTGCCGCCGGAATGCAGAAGAACCGGCGCGTCGAAATCGTCTGCTATCGGTGGTGATCGTGATGTCCAGGACTGTTTCCCTGCTGCTTTGCCTTGGCGTGCTGGCCCTTTCGGGGTGCGTCGAGGGCCTGACGCCCTATCACAAGGGCCCGGGAACCGTCATTGCCACGGCGCATGACACCGGCCGCGACGGCAATGCCTTGCGCGAGGGCGAGGCGGCCATCGTCTATGACCCCGACGGCTGCCAGGGCTGGATCATCGATGACGGGGCCGAAGGATATTCCGGCCGCCGCTTCGATCCGGTTTCCGGCCTGCCGGTCTGCAACAACCGCTTTCCGCCGGGAACCGTGGTGGGCAACTACCAGACCGAGTCGGCCCCGATCCGGGACTGGGTGCCCGCCGAATAGGGGCGCACAGTAAAACGGCAGTTTCTGACGCTAGATATGGGGTCGTGGCGCAAGCTGCGGCCCTTTTCCTTGGGTTGGCGGTCGTGATTGCCCGAAAAAGCGTCACGTCAATGTCACGCCGGGGGCAGATGCTGCAAGAAAGCCAACAAGGCTCTTGCCGGACAAACCAGCCGGACCCACATTCGACTCGTGGCCCTTTGCATCAAGGAGATCCCTTTGGGCATCAGCGCACTGACCCCCCCGACCCGTGCCGAAGACATGGTGGAAACCGTTCTTGAATTCCCCGACAACCGGCTTTTGATCGACCTTTGCGGCGAGTACGACCGAAATCTCGCGCAGATCGAACATCAGATGGGGGTGCATGTGCTGAGACGGGGCAACCGCCTGTCCGTCATCGGCGACAAGGGCGCCCGCGAACAGGCCGCCGCCATCCTGCGTTCGCTTTATACCAAGCTGGAAGGTGGGCGCAGCGTTGCGGCGGGCGACATCGACGGCGCGATCCGCATGGGGCGTGCCGCGGATGTGCTGCGCCCAGACGGCGAACAGATCGAGATGTTCGGCACGACCGGAGTCGAGCTGCGGACCCGCAAAAAGCCGATCGAGCCGCGCACCGAGGCGCAAAAGGCCTATGTCGCGAACCTCTTCGCCAATGAGCTGGGTTTTGGCATCGGCCCCGCAGGCACCGGCAAGACTTATCTGGCCGTCGCGGTGGGCGTGACCATGTTCATCTCTGGCGCGGTGGAAAAGATCATCCTGTCGCGCCCCGCGGTCGAGGCGGGTGAGCGGCTGGGTTTCCTGCCCGGTGACATGAAGGAGAAGGTCGATCCCTACATGCAGCCGCTTTATGACGCGCTGAACGATTTCCTGCCCGCCAAGCAGGTGCAAAAGCTGCTGGAGGAAAAGCGGATCGAGATTGCGCCCCTGGCCTTCATGCGCGGCCGCACGCTGTCGAACGCCTTCGTGGTGCTGGACGAGGCTCAGAACGCCACGACCATGCAGATGAAGATGTTCCTGACCCGCCTTGGCCAGGGCAGCCGCATGGTGATCACCGGCGACCGTACCCAGATCGACCTGCCGCGCGGTGTGCCCAGCGGGTTGCAAGAGGCAGAGCGTATCCTGAGCGGGGTCAAGGGCGTCAGCTTCAACTACTTCACCGCGAAAGATGTGGTCCGACATCCTCTGGTCGCTCGCATCATCGAGGCCTACGAATCCGACGAGGCGCACGGCGCCTGATAAAGCTGGGTCAGACCCAGAAAGAGCGGGGGTTTCACCCCCCCGCACCCCCGTGGGATATTTGTGCCAAGATGAATGGGGGAAACACTGTGCCCTTCACATTGGCGAAAATATCCCGGGAGTGAGGGCCTTTGAGCCCGAGGGGGCAGCGCCCCCTTTTCCCCGGCGGCCAAGGGCGCTACACCCGACAGGACAATGCAGAGGGGGCGGCGCGATGGCCGAAGACGGTTTGAACAGCTTTATGACGGGACCGGATGAGGATGGCCGCTTTGGCATATTCGGCGGGCGCTTTGTCAGTGAAACGCTGATGCCGCTTATTCTGGAGCTGGAAGAGCGTTACAACCACGCCAAGACCGATCCGACCTTCTGGGCCGAGATGGACGACCTGTGGAAGCATTATGTCGGCCGGCCCAGCCCGCTGTATTTCGCCCCCCGCCTGACGAGCCACTTTGGCGGTGCCAAGATTTACATGAAGCGCGATGAGCTGAACCACACCGGCGCGCACAAGATCAACAATGTGCTGGGGCAGATCATTCTGGCCCGCCGTATGGGCAAGACCCGGATCATTGCCGAAACCGGCGCGGGCCAGCATGGGGTGGCCACGGCCACCGTTTGCGCCAAGTTCGGGCTGAAATGCGTGGTCTATATGGGCGCGCATGATGTGGAGCGGCAGGCGCCAAACGTGTTCCGCATGAAGCTGTTGGGGGCAGAGGTGGTGCCGGTGACCTCCGGGCGCGGCACGCTCAAGGATGCGATGAACGACGCGTTGCGCGACTGGGTGACCAATGTGCGCGACACCTTCTATTGCATCGGCACCGTGGCGGGCCCGCATCCCTATCCGGCCATGGTGCGCGACTTTCAGTCGATCATCGGCAAGGAAGTGCGCTGGCAACTGGCCGAGCAGGAGGGCGAGGGCCGTCTGCCCGACACACTGGTGGCGGCAATCGGCGGTGGGTCTAACGCGATGGGGCTGTTCTTCCCGTTCCTTGACGACCCTTCGGTCAACATCATCGGGGTAGAGGCGGGCGGCAAGGGTGTGGACGACCGGATGCAGCATTGCGCCAGCCTGACCGGCGGGCGCCCTGGCGTGCTGCATGGCAACCGCACCTATCTGTTGCAGGATGCCGACGGCCAGATCCTGGAAGGGTTTTCAATCTCGGCAGGGCTCGATTATCCGGGCATCGGGCCAGAGCATTCCTGGCTGCACGATATCGGCCGCGCGAAATATGTCAGCATCACCGATGCCGAGGCGCTGGAGGCGTTCAAGCTGTCCTGCGCGCTGGAGGGAATCATCCCGGCGCTGGAGCCGAGCCACGCGCTTGCCCATGTGGCAAAGATCGCGCCGACCCTGCCCAAGGACCATATCATCGTGATGAACATGTGTGGCCGGGGCGACAAGGACATCTTTACGGTGGCCAAGCATCTGGGCGTCGAAATGAAAGTCTGATCTCAGACATGCCCCTTGCCTGTCCGGGTCGCCCTTCGGGGCGGCCTTTTTCGTTTGCAGCGCCGGAGACGGCATAAACTCGGGTTTATTTCCCTCAACCTCATGCCGACGACGCATGGCCTAAACCCGGGAACAATGGAGGATATTCGCGGCATCCCTCAGACATGGTCAGGCCGATTGTCGGCAGGCAGGGCGGGAACGATGCGTTCGCCACCCGCCAGGAAACGCGAAAGGAACGACCCATGAAGACCATGATCGGATCGGCAGTGACCGCCGCCATTATGCTTGCAGCCCTTCCCATCGCCCTTCCCGCCGCTCAGGCGCTGATTTCGGTCGCCGCCGTCCATGGCGAAAGCGCCCCCCAGATCCGTGAGGCCCGCCGTGGCCGTGGCGCCGATGATCCGGCCGGCCATGTGCGCGGTGGCAAGGGGGCAGACGATCCGGTTGGCCACGGCTGACCCATTCAACCCGACCCCGGCCATAGCGCGGCCGGGGTTGCCACAAGAATACGCACTGGTTCACTTAAGAAAGGGTCCAACCATGCAAAAGATGTTTTTCTCCGCGACTGCACTTCTGCTGCTGTCGGCCTCGTACGGGGCGGCGGCCATCACCGGACAGGATATTGCGACACAGTATCAATCGGGCGGCTATCAGTCGATCGAAGTCACTGTCGGCCCGACCCAAGCCAAGGTGGAGGCCATCAAGGATGGCGTGAAGATCGAGGCGGTCTATGATCTGGAGACCGGCAATGTGGTGAAATCCGAAAGCGAGGCGGTTGGGGCCAATGAGGATCTGTCGTCCAAGGTCGAGATGAACACGTCGGACGAAGATTTCACCCACGAGAGCGGTGACGACAATCAGGCCGATGATGCCGAGGACGACAACTCGGGCAGCAGTTCGGGCCATGACGAAGGGGATGACGATGGCGACAGCGGCAGCGACCACGATGGGGGCGACCATGGTGGTGGTGATGGCCATGACAGCGGCGACGACTGAGCCAGTCTTGTAA
>APMI01018718.1_pt1 | contig 12568 bp, 15 predicted proteins | sample 667938 | NCBI WGS metagenome assembly APMI01 (sample SAMN01084076, study PRJNA167559) | wastewater metagenome | biome: Wastewater | place: Denmark: Ejby Moelle, Odense | collected 2011-11-28 | reverse complement strand
TGGCTGCGCCTTGTCGCGCGGCTCAAAGACCAACTCGACCCGCCGGTTCTGCGTACGGCCGGCCAGGGTGTCGTTCGCGGCAATGAAACAGCAGGCGCCGCGGGCCTTGACGCTGAGTGTGGGTGTCAGCCTCGGGTGGGCGCTGAGCAGGTGGTCGCGAACCGCCAGAGCGCGGGCGAGGGCCAGCGATTCGTTGAAGGCCAGCGGCCCGGTGTTGTCGGTGCGGCCGATGATCGTGATCTGGCGCGCCGTGAGCAGGGCAGTCATTGCCTCATTCAGGCCGGAACGGGCAGCGGGGCTTAGCATTGCGCTGCCGAGACCGAACTGGACAATGATCGTCCGAGAAGTGTCGATCTTGGGTGTTGGGAGCGGGGTGATAGCTTCAGAGGGGATGGCCTGGGCCGGGGAGGAGGGTGCTGCGCGGCCGACAGTTCGAACTGAAGAATCCGTTGCGAGGGTTTTTGGTGTGCGGGCCGGGCAGGCCGGCGGTACGCAGTGTCCGAAAGCTGCTTGGCGGCCGAAATCGAGTTGAGCCAGTTGCCCGGGGGCAGCGTGACCTGTGCTCTTCAAGTGATCTTGGATCGCCGGGTTATGGAACAGGCTGCACGATGCAGCGAGGAAGGTGCAACAGCCAATGAGGCCGAGACTACGGTAGTTCAGAAGAGTGGCTTTCATGGCGCCACCCTTACCGACATCAGGGCAAATGTTTCGCCTTGGGGCATCTGTTTGCCTCTCGGTGTAACCTGGGTGTGTCGGTTGTTATGTTGAGCGGGCAACTGCCGATATACCCGCCAGGCGTATTGGGCGCGGGCTTTGGTGCAGGCTTCACCCTTGAGTTGTGAGCAGGCAGCGTTGTAGGCACCGACCGTATCCCACGTCGCGCCCTGCCGGGAGAAAAGGTCAGACAATAACCAGGCGCCGACCTGGATGTTGGTGCATGGCTCGAAGAGATCGGTTTCACGGATGCCGTGGCGTGCCAGGGCTGAAAGATGGCCGCTGTTGATCTGCATGAGGCCGATATCGTAGGAAGCGGTGCGCTGTACATGCGTGCGGTTGACGGCCTTCGGATTCAGGTTTGATTCAACACGGGCGATGGCGTAGAGCAGGTCGGCTGATATGCCGTAGCGTTGAGACGCTTCTTCCCAGCAGGCTAGGGCCCAACTGGGCTTGGTTGCCAGAATGGCAAGAGCAGCAAAGGGAATAACAGCCAGCAGACGCATGAGTCAACTCTCCAACGGAACCGAAATAACCAGCTTGGGGGCAGGCATGGAGGTCTGGGCCGTCGGCTTTCGCAGACGGTCAGGGTCGGGTTCGGGTCAGTCCGGTGGCTAGCCGAGCGAAATGATGAAGATTGGGAATCTCTAAACTGGTGGGGCGCGGGTGGATGCAGGTTGCAGCGGCGCAGGACTCAGCGCGGATGCGCATTACTCCTGTGATGGGCGCGCTCTGCCATATTTTGGCGCGCCTGCCGCAGGATGGAGGCGCCAGATGCATCCCATGTCTTGCACAGAGCGACGCAGGCCGTCGTCAACTGGTCGAGTTGAAATTTTGGATTAGGATGCCGATTGGCGGGCGAAAGTTGCAGATCGGGGTTTGGGGTGAGCGGAGAACGAGTTCGCTCCCCAGGAACTGAAAGATCAGTGCGGAGGCATCCTGATGCGTGAAGACCAAAGAAATGCAGGCACTGATCAGATCTGGGAAACGGAAGGTCGGCGACACGTTGTCTTCACTGTGCAGACGACTGTAGAGCCAGTCATGTTCATCAAGCCACAGGCGCGTCTCGATGACATCCTGTAGGGGGCTCCCCTTGGGAGGCGCGGTATTTTCCGGGTGTTGCGTCGGTGTGGCGGTAAGCATGTGGCAGACCTCGATTCAGTGGCGACGTAGTGCTCTATGTGAATGCATGGGCAGAGAGTAGACCAGTCGACGCTGAGGCGTCACCTGAGAATGAGGGGCTTATTCGGGGGATTTCGCTACCAGTGAATAGGATGATAGTGCACTAAATCATTGCGGTAATCCCCCGGTTCTGCCCTGATCTTTACCCACAAGTTATTCGTTCCACATCTGTTAGTCAAAGAACTCGCCCAAACGCCAGATGGTGCGAGCGTTGGCGTCGATGGTCTTGGGTTGCAGTTCCTTGAGATTGAGGTGCTTGAAATGGAATTGGTATTGCCGGTCTAAGTGCCAGAATGAAGCGTATGTCATGCTGGTTTATCCTCTGCGCAACATTGCAGAATTACCTCCCACAACGGCGAGGAAATGAATATGCAGGATATGGCGTGCGGCTCAGTCTGGCGATTCCTCCGAGGAGCGGCTTCGTCCAACCTGTTGTTCGGCAGAATACCAGGAGCCTCACTACCAATTAGGGCATAGCGCCGCCGTGCAGACTACGATCCAATGTTAATTGGGCGTTCTAAAATGGCATCGTTCGTGTATGATTTGTGAATATATCGACTGCGCTGTTGTCATCAAAGCATGAAATTTTGGTGCGTTGGGGTTCGTCGCGGGCAGGTGAGATAAAGTGGGCAACTGCCATCGTGATGTTGGCCGTCATTGTCTAGTCATTGGTGAGTAATAACGAGGGTTTTGTGTGGCGGGGGAGGCTGTTTCGCTGAAAAATCTCTGCGAACTAATACTTAATCAGGGGTTGATAACTCCCGAGGCGCTTGCGCGTGGAGAAGAAATTGCCGGGCAAGGGCGCATACGCTTGCCGGCCGCGCTGACGCGCTTAGGGCTTCTTAGCGAGGCAGAGCTATCCGATGCTTTTTCAGAATTGCTCCAGATTCGTCGGATTCATAAGAATGGCCTTAGTACGTCGATCAGTCTGCCGCCTGATGTGAATATAACTTACCTCAGGACCAGGCGAGTTCTCCCCTTGGTTGTAACAGAAACCGAGGTTGAGTTGGTAATGGCCGATCCGCTGGATCAGGCTGCCGTATCTGCAATGCAGTTTTTATTCCAAAAACAGTTGGTTCTGGCGGTTGCAGAAGAGTCTGACGTCGATGAAGCACTGGAAAACATTCTCCTCGAGAGAGCCTCGTCAGAATCCCCAGTGGTTGGTGTGACTCACAATGGAACACAAGTGGTTTCGGATTTGGTGTCTCTTAGCGATCGAGATTCCGATGCACCAGTAATTCGCTTGGTCAGCCGCTTGATTGCGAAAGCGGTCACGTTGCATGCCTCGGACATTCATATTGAGCCACAGGTGGATGCCCTCATTGTCCGCTTTCGCATAGATGGAGATCTGGGTGAACAGGAGTCGCACTACAAGCGTTTTGCAGACCCCGTGGTGTCGCGAATTAAGTTGATGGCCAAGCTCGATATTGCTGAAAAGCGCCTGCCCCAAGATGGGCGAATTCAGACTTCTGTACGTGGCAATCCCATTGAATTGCGGATCGCTACGTTCCCCACTTTGCACGGTGAATCGTTGGTAGTGCGGATTCTCGGTCAGTTGGATATCGAACTCGAATTGGGGCGCGTAGGTCTTTCCGAGACCGGACTGTGCAAGCTCCGCGCTAGTCTGACTCAGCCGAATGGCCTGATATTGATCACTGGACCGACGGGGAGCGGTAAAACGACAACTCTATACGCGGCACTAAATGCAATCCGGAATCCGGACCTCAAGTTGGTGACCGTAGAGGATCCTATAGAGTATTCACTGCCAGGGATTTCGCAGCTTCAGGTAAAACCCGAGATCGGGCTTACGTTTGCCAACGCACTTCGCTCTGTTCTCAGAAATGATCCTGATGTGATCATGGTTGGTGAGATTCGGGACAAAGAGACTGCGGATATCGCGATTCGTGCGGCGCTGACCGGCCATCTTGTCCTCGCCACTCTTCATACAAATACTGCAGCAGGAGCGATCACCCGTTTGCTTGATCTGGGAATTGAGGATTATCTACTTGCGTCGGTTTTGCTATTGGCTTCAGCACAGCGCCTTGTGAGACGAGTGTGCAGCAGTTGTGGGGAATGGGTTCAACTAGATAAGCAAGACACAGACTATATCCGCTTGCACTGTGGCAAACGGTTCCAACTGCCCAACGGAATGTCCAGGCAACCTAAGGGATGCCCTATATGCAATGGTCGGGGCTTCAAAGGCAGAAGCCCACTATTTGAAGCGATTACCATAACAGACTCGTTGCGGTCGAGAATTGTGGGAGATTTTGACGAAGCTGCCTTCGAAGATTTAGCGAGGGAGGGGGGCGCCGAAACTCTCTTTGAAGATGGCGTGCTGCAAGTGGCTGCAGGATTGACCACATTGGAAGAAGTTGTTTCGGTAGTGGGGAAGTAGGATGGCGAGGTATTGTGTAGACCTCGTATCGAATGGCGACTCAATTCAAGAGCGCTTCGTGATAGATGCGGAAAGTGAGTTGCACGCAGCTCAGCTAGCGCTTCAGCGAGGAGTCGTACCCATAGCCATTACGCCATTGAGGGGCGGCTTGTGGGATTGGATGCAAAATCCGATTCGGGGGCGGCGAGGCATTCGTGTCGACTCTCTCGCTCTCTTTTCCGAACAAATGTCGGAGCTGTTATTCGCTGGATTGCCTCTCGATCAGGGACTCAGACTTTTGGGTGCTCAGGACGCCGGGTCGGCGCAGGCTCAATTGGCTGATCGATTGCTCCGAAGGATTTGCACCGGAGAAAGTCTTTCGAACGCCCTTCGTGAAGAATCGGGAATATCAGCTGTATTCATCGGAATCGTTCAGGGTGCGGAGCGTAGTGGTGACTTGGCTGCCGGATTTTCAACCTTGGCGCAGTACCTTGAACGTCAAAATCAAATTGCCAGAAAAATTAGGGCAGCCCTCACTTATCCCGCAGTGGTATTGCTGATATCCCTCTTTGCAGTCTTCTTCATCCTAGGCGTTGTGATCCCGGAGTTTGCGCCTCTATTTGCGGGAGAGGAGCGTCGGCTTCCACTCATTACCCAGGTTGTTCTTTTTCTCTCTGATTCCTTAGTTAACCATTTCACTCTCCTGCTCGTCGTGTTCTCCGGAATTGGAGTTGTCTGTTTTTGGTGTGTCAGCTCGATTTCGGCTGCTCAGTTGTTTCTAAAGAAGCTGCTGTTGCATTTTCCTCCGATGCAGTATGCATTGCGCCTTGAGTTGGCACGAACTATCCAGGTGCTCGGCGCCTTGCTTTCTAGCGGAGTCGAAGCGTCTGAAGCGATGGATTTGGCTGCCGCCGTTCCGACTAACAAGGCGATACGGCAGCAATTTATCGACGGAGCACGCTCTCTCAGGGAAGGGCGCTCTGTTGTCGAAGCCTTCTCAAGGATGCCGTATCTCCCTCAAAGCATCGCTACCTTGATTGCGGTTGGAGAGCAGTCTGGGGATTTGGGACGTGCTGTAACACGTTCGGCCTCGATACTCGAAGTGGATACGAATCGACGTATTGATCGGTTTTTGGCTCTACTAAATCCCACTGCTGTGATACTGCTTGGAGGGTTTGTGGCACTTCTCATTGCGAGTGTGATGCTGGGGATTCTCAGCATTAATCAGTTGGCCTTGCGCTAAGGTGACTATGAAAAGGCATTGCTCCATCTCTTACCAAGCAGGATTTACGCTCCTTGAACTACTGGTTGTCCTGGTGGTAATGGGCATGTTGGCGGCGATTGTGACGCCTCAGGTCATGACCATGCTCTCCGGCGCCAAGACCAATGCGGTCGGACTCCAGCTTGAAACGCTTAGCACGGCCTTGAACTACTATCAGTTGGATGTCGGGGTCTATCCCTCTCAGGAGCAAGGGCTCGACGCGCTTTGGCAAAAGCCGAAAGACATCGAAAACTGGAGGGGGCCGTACATTCGAAAAAAACAGCACCTGCTAGATCCGTGGGGCAAGAAATTTCTCTATCGCCTACCTGGTCAGCACGGGCGCTTCGACATCTATTCGCTAGGTGCAGATGGCAAGGAAGGAGGAACTGGAGATGATGCCGATGTGGGAAATTGGGATGCGAAGTAGCAGCGGGATGACTCTCGTTGAACTTCTCGTAGTCTTATGTATTCTTGCTCTCGTCATGGGGGTTGGCGTAATGGGCGTCAGCACGTTGAATGAACGCCGGATAGAGCGGGAGACATCGTCAGTTTATGAGTGGCTAAAGACCGTGCAACGAGAAGCGATGCTTCAAGGAAAAATCTACCAAGTTATTGCTGAAGGTGACCATGTCGAAACGATCCCGCGTTCGAGCGGAATTCCGGTTAAACGCGTCACCAGTATTCAGTTTTCTGCCAAATCGGAGCATTCCGTCTGGAAGTCGCTTTGTTTTTTCCCCGATGGATCGGCATGTCCCGGGCACCTCTATCTCTCCGGTAGTTGGGGGCGGCGTCAACTCCAAATCGGTTGGTTCGGGGATTTGATGGTGAGCCGGTTGGACTGACTACACGATATGGGAAAGGATATTGAAAGCCTCTACTGTCGCCAGCATGGTATGACCATCCTGGAGGTTGTGGTTAGTTTAGCGCTGGCGGGAATAGTCTTGTCGATTGCGCTACCCTCGATCATCCAGTCTTACAGTCGCTTCAACGAGACGGAACTGAGAAAGCGGGCGGCTCGCGTTGCTGTGTCGAAGGCTGAGGAACTCTCTTTGTTTGCCGCGGACGTGTTATTTCCATCACAGGGGAAGGTTGACGATCTTTTTTGGCGTGTCGATGCCGGAGGTAGTCCTGGAAATGACCTTCCCTTGGCTGGACAAAAAACTCGACTTCAGACCTATCAAATTTCCGTTTTCCAGGGGGGGCACAGTGCTCTGGTTTCGATGTCGATAACGCGAATTCACAGATAAGCATGAGGTCTCGATTTGTCCCACGTCACGTTAACGGATTTACGCTGCTGGAATTGCTGGTGGCACTTACTATCGGGACCCTCCTATTGGGAATACTGAGCTCTGTATTAGGCGGAGTGGTGGATACCGCTCGAAAGGTTCTCGTAACTAACGGCGAACAGGAAGACGTTGCGTTCGCTTCACGGACGCTTAGTGGACTGCTGAAGGCAGCCATTCCGCCGACACCGCGGGATTCACGAACGCAATTTTCTGGGAGAAGCGATGCTCTCGAGTTCATTGCGACCCCCCCTGAAAGCATGGCGCCGTTCGGTCTGCTCCGGGTTCGACTTTACCTCGATGCCGAGGCGTCTGGCGTTAAGGGGTTATACATGGACGCAATGTCTGCGACACAGAGGTCCGATGCGGACCAGATTGGCTTGAAACGCCATCGCCTGCTCTCGAATGTTTCATCAGTAAGTCTTCAATATTTCGACAGCGTTGGCGGTTCAACAGCGACCCGCGATACCTGGGACGATCCTACCAAATTGCCGAGTATGGTCCGAGTTGTCGTTACTCGACTCTCCGAAAGGTTTCCTTTCTCTTTGACTGTTGTGCCACGTCGGAGCGTCAACGGGCAATGCCGTTTCGATCAAATCGGTTCAACGTGTAGGTTCTAAATGAGGTTTTCTTTTACCCTGAGCAACGAGATCCTTCGGAAAGTGCTTCCCTTCCTCGAATGGTGGGTTGGCGAGTTACGTCAGATCCTGCATCCAGCACTTCGCTTTTTTGAAGAAGAGAAGTCGTTGGCGCTACTTCAGCTTAATGAAGAGTGCGTAGAGGTTTGTCTAAGCACTACTAGCGGTAAAGAAATTCAGCGGGACTCATTCCCAAAATCATTCTCAAACCTAAATGCTGAAGAGGTCGCGAAAATTAGGCAGATGGTGGAGCGCGCGCAAGTGGCGCTATCGCTGCCGACAAATGAAATTTGTCTCATTGAGTGCGCTCATTTGGGGGCAAAGGCTCCGACTGAGGAATCGGTGAAATATCGACTTCTTCAAGAGTCGCCCATAGACGTGCAACAGGTTGCGTTTTCGTGGCGATCAAGAGTTGATGAGGTCGCAGGTGGTTTTAGTGGGACAAAACTCGAAATTGCTTTATGTCGCAAGCTTGTTCTGGGCCGTACCTTGGAGGCGGCTGGGCACTATGGCCTCGTCGTTTCCGCAGTCGGATACGCTATTCCGGGGTGTAAATCATTGGAATGGATGTTCCCGATACCACGGGCGGGTGGCATTGCGTTTTCGTTCAATGAGTATAAGAACAGACTGCTGATCATCGGATTATTGGTGTGGCCAATATTGGCCATGACGCTGGCCGGACTGGTGTCAGCCATTCAGCTACGTGCCATCCAGTCCGATCTGAATATTCAACGTTCCATGCTCAAATCATCCGAGACATTGTTGCATCGGCGAGCTGAATTGGTCGCGGTTCATGGTGCCCTGGAGCAGGCTGTAGCTTTGCCAGGTGTCGTTAATGTGCTTGATGAATTAGGCCGATTGCTCCCATCGAGTGCGTGGATGACTGAGATTCGCATCGAAGGACGTTCGATGCATTTGATTGGCTTCAGCGAGGATACTACTGCCGCTGTTAAGGCTCTCGCGGCTTCGAAACAAATACGCGACCCTCGATTGGGTTCTGTTTCTTCGCCAAACGCCGGTATCTCAATGTCGCAATTTGAGTTGACGGCTACTCTGGAGAAAAAGCGATGAATATGCTTTCTCCTTGGGTACGTCGAGTTGTTGCGCTAGGGCTTCTGATCATCTTGATAGCGTTGGTGTGGGGAGGTTGCATCATGCCTCTGCGCAAGTGGTCGTCGTCATCAGTGGAAACACTCCGCGATGCGCAATTCGAATTGAATCGTGTAACTCAGGCGGTTGATGAAAGCAAGAACGTCTCCGTTGAGAAGGTTGCCGGACTGGAGCAGTTAGTCGGGACCCATGTGCTGGCTGGAGGCAATGAAGCCGAGGCGATCACCCAGGCTCAGGGCATGCTGGATCGACTATTAAAGGATCAGGGGGTCGCGCTTGAGGCTATTCAGACGAGCAGTCCGCAAAATCTTGGGGCTTTGAAGAAAATTGGCTTCGACCTCCGAGCCCACGGACCTGAACCAAAAGTAGTGAAGTTCCTTGCTGCGCTGGAAGTGGCGACCCCCCTTTTGCAGATTGAAAAACTGGTCTTGCGCGGTCAATCTCCGGTGGGTGGAAGTCAAAGGGTAGCGGATGCCCAGGTGGCCGTTGAGGTTACTGTAGCCGCCTATTGGAGAGCCCCCTTAACTGGTGGCACCCTATGAATATCCGCGCCATAAGATCTGTGCAGGTGCTTCTGGTTCTAAATGTCGGTTTGGCATTGGGTTCGACATTTTGGGCGGCAAATAGCCTATGGCCAGATCGGGAATTAATTCCGGATACGGACCGAGAAGTTTCCAATGAGTCACCAATCCTGCGTGCGTCCGTCGAAACCTCTTCCGTTGAGGCCCATCCATTGTTTGCCCAGAGTCGCCTGCCTGCTCCCGTGCAGCCAGTCAGCGCCCCTTCGGAGCAAGGTGCATTGCAGCCTCCCCCCTTGCTGGTCGGGGTTTTCATGGGTTCCGGAGGAAGTGCTGGCGGTTTGCTCGAAGACACGCAGTCCGGAACCAGAAAATTTGTTCGGTACGGCGATGTGTTTTTGGGATGGTCGTTGGTCTCTATTGCTCCAAAAGCAGCAGTTCTACGTCATGGCACTCAAGAGTTAGAGGTGCCTCTCTCATTCAGTTCGAGAAGCTCTCCCAAGCCAGGAACTTCTGATTCAACCTCCAGGACACCATGATCGCAAAAAACTCGTTTAGTTGTGCTGCATTGGCTGTTACTGTCCTTCTCAGCAGTGCGTGTACGTCGAATGCATCCAAGGGTGAAGTCGCGCCGGCGGCGTTGAGGGTTGTTCAGCCGCCTCCTCCGACTCAGACACAGAACGATGCGACTGGAGATGGATCGCCAAGCAATGCACCCTCGGTCGAGTTTTTTGGCGGTCCAGTGGGGAAATCCAAGGGAGGCAGCCTGAAGCAGGAGCGCCTTTCCGACGGGAAGCGCTTTGAGCTTAATCTGCAAGACGCAGAGGTGCGTGGGGTTGTGGACGCAATTCTGGGCGATATTCTCAAGGTCAACTACACGGTTGCTCCACAGGTTCAAGGTCGCTTAACTCTGCGAACGGGGCGTCCGGTTGCTCGAACCTCCCTACTTTCTGTTCTTGAAACTGCGCTTCTTTCAGTATCGGCTGCTTTGGTAGAAGAAGATGGTGCCTACCATGTCATCCCATTGGATGCAGCGCCGCAGAGAATTCGTAGTGCGCGTCGAATGGATGATTCCCGTCGCACGTCCCCCGGCTATGCCATCGAGGTCGTGCCTCTTCGCTACGTCAGTGCCAAGGAGATGCAGAAGGTCCTTGAGTCCTTCGCGCCGAAAGGAAGCGTATTGCAAGCTGACGAAGCCCATAATCATCTGGTGCTGGCTGGGACTAGCCAAGAGCGGGCGTCGATGACTCGCACCATTGATTCCTTTGACGTTGATTGGATGGACGGGGCGCAGTTTGCAATCTATCACTTGGACCAGATTGGTGCCGAGCAACTGGTTACTGAGCTGAAACAGGTGTTCCAACCCCCACTTGAATTAATGGGTTCAAGGATACGACTAGTCCCCATTGAACGGATGCAGGTCGTATTGGGCATTGCGAAAAACCGTGCCGACCTGGAATTACTTGATGAGTGGGTTCGGCGCTTAGACGTTTCGCCGAAGTCGGGAGGCAGAAAGCTCTATGTCTACAACGTCCAGAATGGGAATGCGAAGGATTTGGCATCATCGCTACAACTGGTATTGACGGGAGAGGTGAGCCCGACTAGAGGGCGAAGTGTGCCGAAGGGTGCCGATCAGGCTTCCGGGATGGGGAGTGTCCCCGTTCAGGGGGCTCCTGGTGCTGACTTCACACAGCAACCCGCAGGAAATACAAGTCGCGTGGTATCCAACGATGAAAACAATTCCCTTTTGATGTTTTCGACGGAGCAGGAATATCGCTTGGTTAAGGATGCCTTATCTAAATTGGATATTTTGCCACGCCAGGTAATGATCGAGGCTATCCTGGCGGAAGTCACCCTAAACGACAATCTGCGATACGGTGTTCAGTGGTATTTCAATAATTCAGCAAATTCCTTTACCTTGAGCGGCAGCGATGCGGGTTCGGTGAGTTCCCAATTCCCCGGATTTTCGTACGTTTATTCAGGTCTGAAAGATGCGCGTATTGTGATCAATGCGTTGCAGTCGACCACGGATGTCAAAGTGCTATCGGCTCCCAAGTTATCGGTGTTAAATAATCAAAAGGCCACACTTCAGGTCGGAGATCAGGTACCAATCCGTACTCAGTTGTCGCAGGGAACGGCGGTGGCCGGGGCGCCTATTATCACGTCCATTCAAATGCTTGATACAGGAGTAATCCTCGAGGTTACGCCCAGAGTAAACGACAACGGGAATGTGATTCTGGATGTCACACAGGAGGTCAGCGAGGTTGCGACAACCACCAGTTCAGGAATTGACTCTCCCACCATTCAGCGTAGGCGTTTGCATAGTGTTGTGGCAACGCGTGACGGCGCTACGGTAGCTCTGGGTGGCTTGATGCGCGAAAACGCGTCTCGTGGAAATGGCGGAATTCCGCTGCTGAAAGATATCCCCTTTCTCGGAGGGTTTTTCCGAACTACTACGTCGGATTCCAGGCGCACGGAACTCATTGTCTTGCTGGTGCCCCATGTCATGAGAAACCACGAAGAAACGGAAGCGGTTGTGGATGCGCTTATTGGTAGTGTTAACGCCGCAGCGGAGTTCGCGAGTCGTGCCGCCAACATTGCACCAAAAACCAGCCCCTAAGGGATTCGTTCTACTCCACACCTTGGTCCTTCTTCTGGTGGTGGCCGTGCTCGCGGGGATTATTCTCCAGAAAGCGCTTGCTCGAGCAAAGGATGCTCAAGCAGAACTGACCGTAGGCCGCTTGGAACTCGCGGCCGAGTCTGGGGTTCATCAGGCGCTATATGAACTTGCTACTAATGTGAGTAATAGAGGGATCGCCGTAGGAGCGACACGTCATCTAGCGATTGATGGCTTTCAGGTGGAAGTGGCGACACAGTTTAGCGACGGATTGGTTGGATTAAGGAGTGGACGAAAGGAGTTCCTCCAAAAAGTATCCATCGCTGCATTAGGCGCTCGTGGCCAAATGGCGGCTCAAACGCTCGGCAGCGCGGCAACCGGCTCGTTTTCGTCATATGCCGACGTTGCCCAACTCAGCGGTGTTGGGTTGGATGGGCTGGCTTGCCTCTTGCCCTATATTTCTCTTTACGTCGAAAACAATGCCCCCGTTCCCGAACATTCACCACCGGTTGTGCGGGATTTGCTGAGTTCTAGCGTTACGGAGATACGTAGCGTTATACAGCCGGATACCAACTCAGTTCCGGGGGCTGTGATTCGTGTACAGGCTCAGGCAACTTCAGATGGGTACTCTAGCCGTCGTTTGGTGGCAGAAGTTCTTTCTACGGGGCGCCTGGATACCCCCTTTTGGGTGCTTGATTGGCAATGGCTGCCAGTTGGAGGGGGCTTCAATTCGGGTAGTGGAGGATGCGGTTAGTTCATTGTTGTGGGAAATTTTCAGTCACTGCCTTGATGGTTTTCTCTGCTTCTACGCTGAAAGTTCTATGTCCTTGGTTATAGGCTGATTTATTTACAAAATAAATACCGTGAACAT
>APMI01001752.1_pt1 | contig 12576 bp, 10 predicted proteins | sample 667938 | NCBI WGS metagenome assembly APMI01 (sample SAMN01084076, study PRJNA167559) | wastewater metagenome | biome: Wastewater | place: Denmark: Ejby Moelle, Odense | collected 2011-11-28 | reverse complement strand
GGCCGGGGCGATGGCGCGGCGCAGCCTGGGCGCGTTCCTGGCCTTCCTGGCGTTCAGCGCGGCGATGCCGATGGTAGTGACGCCCGCGCTGCTGGCGCTGCTGCCGATCCCGGGCGGGTCCGGGTCGGCGCTGCGCACCAGCCTTGCCGGCAGCGCGCCTGTGACCGGCGCCGTGCCGGGAATCGGCGAATTCCTGCGCTCGATCGTGCCGACCAACGTGATCGATGCCGCCGCCAACGACCGGATGCTGCCGATGATCCTGTTCATGGCGGTGTTCGCGCTGGCCAGCACCCGCATCGCGCGGCCGCAGCGCGATATGCTGGCGACGTTCTTCGCCGCGCTTGCTTCCGCCATGCTGGTGGTGATCGGCTGGGTGCTGGCGCTGGCGCCGCTGGGCGTGTTCGCGCTCAGCCTGTCGGTCGCGGCGAAAAGCGGGACGTCGGCGATCGGCGCGCTGGCGCACTACGTGGTGATCGTGGTGCTCACGGGATCGGTGGTGTTCCTGGCCGGATACGCGATCGCGGCGCTGATCGCGCGCAAGCCGTTGATGGGCTTCGCCCGCGCCGTCCTGCCCGCGCAGACGCTGGGGCTTTCGACGCAAAGTTCGCTGGCCTCGCTGCCGGCGATGCTCGGCGCCTGCCGCACGCTGGGCCTGCGCGAAACCACCGCCGAATTCGTGCTGCCACTGGCCGTGGCGCTGTTCCGCGCGACCAGCCCGGCGATGAACCTCGCCGTCGTGATCTATGTCGCGCACTGGTATGGCGTGCCGCTGGCGCCGGCGCTGATCGTCTCGGGCTGGGCTATGGCGATCCTCGTCTCGCTCAGTTCGGTCAGCCTGCCCGGCACGATCAGCTTTGTGGCCTCGGTCGGCCCGATCGCCATCGCCATGGGCGTGCCGGTCGAACCGCTGGCACTGCTGGTGGCGGTGGAAGTGCTGCCCGATCTGATGCGCACGCTGGGCAACGTGACGATGGACGTGGCGATCACCGCCGTGATCGATCGCGCAGCGGGAACAGGGGGAGACGAGGAGCCACGGTAATCGGCAAACGCACCATCGCTGATTAGAAAAAATCGCTGGAAAATCGGCGCGAATGCCATAGGCGGCGGGCAACCAAACGTCTTCCCGGGCGTTGGTTGCACGAACCGTTTTCTCCCCACGATCGATCTGGAGCGACCATGGCCATTTCCCTGATTACCCTGCCCTATGCCGAAGACGCGCTGGCTCCGGCCATTTCCGCGACCACCGTGCAGACGCACCATGGCAAGCATCACCGCACCTATGTCGATCGCACCAACACCGCGATCGAGGGTGGCGACCTGGCCGACAAGCCGCTGGAAGACATCGTCGCCGCCGCCGAGGCCAAGGGCGACAAGGGCCTGTTCAACAATTCGGCGCAGACCTGGAACCACGGCTTCTACTGGTTCAGCCTCGCCCCGTCGTCGGCCGCGCCGACCGGCGATCTCGCCGCCGCCATCGAAAGTTCGTTCGGCTCGTTCGACGCGCTGAAGCAGGAACTCGCCGCGCAGGGCACCGCGCACTTCGCGTCGGGCTGGGTGTGGCTGGTCGAAAAGAACGGCAAGCTCTCGGTGGAACAGACCCATGATGCCGCCACTTACACCACGCTCAGCGGCAATCCGCTGCTGGTGATCGACCTGTGGGAACACGCCTATTACCTCGACCACAAGAACGTGCGCCCGAACTACCTCAAGGACGTGATCGACAATCACCTGAACTGGGAATTCGCCGCCGAGAACTTCGGTCGTGGCGCGCTCTGGACCTATCCGGCCTGATCGGTCCGGTCTGGACGTGACAGTCCGGACGTGACAGGCTGACAACATGCGCAGGGCCGGCCCGTCAGGGCTGGCCCTGTTCCGTTTCGTAAGACGCGTGCCCCAGCGATGGCATCGGCCCCTCCGGCTCCACCGTGTCGATGCCCGGCTCGAACAGCGGTTCCCCGAACAGGAAGCCCACCACGTTGGGGTGCCCCAGATGCTCCAGCAGCGCCGAAATGGTCAGCAGGATGGGGACCGACAGCAACGCGCCCAGCACGCCCCAGATCCACGTGAAATAGCTGATCGCCAGCAGGATCGAGACCGGATTGACGGTGAAGCGCGCGCCCAGGATCGAGGGCGTGATCAGATTCGATTCGATCGCGTGCAGGCCCAGGTAAAGCAGCATCGGCAGCAGCCCCAGCGCCACGGTGGAGGCGGTGCCCAGACCCACCAGCGCCAGCAGCGCCATCATCGTCAGCGGTCCGATATAGGGCAGGAAATTGAGCACGAAGGCCAGGCCGCCCCACATGATCGGCGCGGCGAGGCCATAGCCCCAGGCGCCGCCCGCCACGATCAGCCCCACCCCGAGGTTGATCTGCGCCACCGTGAGCATGTACGAGGCCACGCGGTCCTGCACGTCACGCATGACCTTGGCCATCCGCACCGACGCGCCGAAGCTGTGCCGGTCAAGCAGCAGGCGCCGCTTCATGCGGATGCGCGCCTCGATCATGAAAAAGGCCATCAGCAGCGTCAGCAGCGTTTCCAGCACCACGCTGGGCGTGGCGAATGCGACCTGTTCGATCACCGATGGCCCGGCCAGCACGACCTCGCGCGCGGGATGGCCGGCGATGCGCCCCAGTTGCCGGTTGATATCGCCCAGCCACGCGAAGTTGTCGCGCAGTTCCGCCGACCGCTGGCTGATCTGCCGCACCAGTTGCGGGACCTGATCGACCATGACGAAGGCCGGTTGCAGGATCAGCGTCAGCGCGGCGACGATTACCGCGATCATGGTGACGATCGCCACAAACGAGGCGAGCATGTTGGGCAGGCCCAGCCGGACCAGGCGATCCGCCAGCGGCGACAGCACGATGGTGAAAATCATCGCCGTTACCGGTGGCAGGAATACCACCGATCCGATCGACAGTACGAAGGGCAGCGCCAGGAACAGCCCGGCGCCCAGCAGCAGCAGGATTGCCGATTGCAGGCGCGCCTGTGGATCGGCAGCCGCATCGGCGCCTGCTGCGGGAACGGTGGCGGGTCGGTCTTCAGGCTGCGGCACGGCACGCGCTTTCGGATAGGATCGCTGTCACCCTACGCAAGGGTGCCGCGCCGGTTCAAGCCCCGCGATGGTCGGCCATGGGGTCGATCCCGTGATCTATCCTGCCCGCACGGCGCTGCCGCCGGGCGCGGTCACGCTTACGCGCCGGACTGCACCGATGCGTCCAGTTCCGCCATGATCGCATCATGGGCCACATCGTTTCCGCTGCGGCGCGGCAACTGCCCGCTTTCGATCATCTGCGCCAGCGCGGCGCGGGCGCGTCCGACGCGGCTCTTGATGGTTCCCACCGCGCACTGACAGATCTGCGCCGCTTCTTCGTAACTGAAGCCGCCAGCGCCCACCAGCAGCAGCGCCTCGCGCCGTTCCGGGGGCAGCGTCAGCAGCGCCCGGTGCATGTCCGAAAGGTGGAGCGGCGCTTCCTGCCCGGCGGGGGCCACGAGGATGCGCTCGGCCACGACTTCGTCGTAGTCGGCGCGAAAGCGGTTGCGGCGCATATCGGTGAGATAGGCGTTGCGCAGGATCACGAAGGTCCAGGCGCGCATGCTGGTGCCCGGCTCGAACCGGTCCTGCGCCGCCCACGCCTTGAGCAGCGTTTCCTGCACGAGATCGTCGGCAAGGTCGGGCCGTCCGCACAGCCCCCGCGCGAAAGCGCGAAGGTGGGGGATCACAGCGGTCAGTTCGCGCTTGAACGACGCGGCGTTGGAAGAGGTCGCGTCCTTTCGGGGTGCGTCGTCTCCGTTCGTCACGCGTTCACGCCGGCCGCTCTCCGGGATCCGGGCGGGCTCAGCCATGCTGGTCGTCATCGAGCTGGTCAAGCAGGCGCGCGAAGCTGTCGGGCAACGGTTCCTCCACGACGGAATCGTAAAGACGCTTCAATCCTTCGGCCCATTCGGGCTTCGTGGACTTTGCACCGGGCCGATGAGGCGCATCGAGGGACTTCATGGGTTTCTCTTTCGGCATTCGTTCTTGCGAGCCTCCCCCCCTTTGAGGATCATGGCAAAAAGGATCCGCAACGCGGCGATGTGAGCATTAGCCCGCCACGGAGCCGGCAAGCCAGCGATCATGACGGGACGTTTGATTGTGGAACGAAACCGGCGGCGGGAAGTTCCCCCGAAATTGCCGGGAACGCCCGATCGGGCAAGACATGGACCCGTGCGCCGGCCATAAACGTTTGGCATGGTAGTCTGGCACGATCATCGACGGTGATCAGCCGCAAGCAAGGATAACAAGCGGGTGGAGACACGCCTGTCGCGCAGGACCATGAAGTCACGCTGGTATGCCCGGTTTCCCCGGGCCGTGCCGGTGGGGATTTTCGTGCTGACGATGGCGATCACCGGCGTCAGCGTCTATGCGATCGAGCGCGCCGAACGGCAGCGTGAAACCGCGCAACTCGGCCAGATCGCGCAGTCCGTGGCGTCGGGCCTCGAACGGCGCGCCAACGCCAGTTCCGCCTATCTGCGGTCGGGCGCCGCGCTGTTCGCGACGCAGCGCGTGGTCGAAGCGCCGCTGTTCCAGACGTTCATTGGCCAGTTGCATCTCAACGGCACCTATGCCGGTTCCGACGGCATCGGCTGGGCCATGAAAGTGAACCGGCAGGATATCCCCACGGTGGAGGATGTGATCCGCCGCAACGGTGATCCCGCCTTTGCCATCCGTCCCCGTCCGGCGGCAAGCGCACGCTTCGTGGTGCCGATCATGTATCTCCAGCCGGACAGCGAGCGGAACCGCCGCGCGATCGGCTTCGACATGCATTCCGAGCCCGTCCGTCGCAGCGCGATGCAGACCGCGGAACGCCTGGGCCGCCCCACCGCGACGGGCAAGGTCGTGCTGCAACAGGAAGGCCCCGGCGGCGGTTCTCCCGGATTTCTCATCTACATGCCGGTCTATGGCCTGGGCGGAACGCGGATCGAACAGAACCTGCGCGGGTTCGTCTATAGTCCGTTCAACGCCCGCCAGTTCCTGGAAGCCTCGATCGACACGGTCAGCATGGAACCGGCGGGCATTCGCCTCTACGATCAGGCCGTCGCCCCGGCCAACCTGCTGGCGGAAGTGCCGCTGGCCAGCCGTTCGGGCCTTGTCGCCCGCCGCGCGATCGATCTCGCCGGCCGGCGCTGGGTGCTGGAAGTGGAAGCGCCGGCTTCGGCCATGCTCAGCGGCATGTCGGTAATGACCTTGCTGTTCGGGTTGCTGGTGGCCACCCTGCTGCTGGTCCTCGCGCGCGTGCTGACGCATCAGGCTTCCGAAGACCGCGAGGCGCTGGCCTGGTTCGAGCAGCAGGCCTCGATCCGCAACTCGCTGACGCGCGAACTGAACCACCGGGTCAAGAACACGCTGGCCAACGTGCTGTCGATCATCGCGCTGACACGCCGGCGCGCGACCAGCCTCGACAGCTTCGCGGACAGCCTTGAGGGACGCATTCGCGCGCTGTCCGCCACGCACGACCTGCTCACCCAGTCCGAATGGGGCGCAACGCCGATCCGCGCGATCGTGAAGGCCGAAATGGCGCCTTACGCGCAGGATGCGGAACGCCACCTTGTTCTGGACGGGCCGGACGTGGATCTTGCCCCGAACGACGCGCTTTCGCTCGGCCTTGCCATTCACGAACTGGCGACCAATGCCGCCAAGTATGGTGCGCTAAGCGTGGAGGATGGGCAGGTGTCGGTGCGCTGGGCGATGGTCGCGGACAATCTGGCCCGGATCGAATGGCAGGAGCGCGGCGGCCCGGCGGTTTCGGTGTCCGGGCGCCGCGAACGCGGCTTCGGCACCGATCTGATCGAGAAGATCGTCGCGCACGAACTGCGCAATCCGGTCGATCTGCGCTTCGATCCGGAGGGGGTGTCCTGCACGCTGACCGTGCCGGTGCGCCGTCGCGGCGATTTCGCGATCCGCGAGAGCAAGGCCTAGGGCCGGGACCCATCGCAGGCGCCCGCTACAAGGCAGGCCCGCCTCCTTGCGGAAACGAGCCTCCATCGCTTTAGCGCGGCCTCAGACCAGCGGTTGGCTTGATCCGAAGAACAGCGCCTGGCTTATCGCCGCGCGCACCGTCGCTTCCTGGAACGGCTTGGTCACCAGGTAGGTCGGCTCGGGCCGGTCCCCCGTCAGCAGACGTTCGGGATAGGCGGTAATGAAGATCACCGGCACGTCGGCGATGGCGAGGATGTCGTCCACCGCGTCCAGCCCCGAACTGCCGTCGGCCAGCTGGATATCGGCCAGGACCAGGCCCGGCGTGTGGTCCGCCACGATCGCGCGCGCCTGCGTGCGCGTGGCCGCCATGCCGCAGACGTCGTGTCCCAGCGACCGCACCAGGTCTTCAAGCTGCATGGAGATCAGCGGCTCATCCTCGATGATCAGGACCGACGTCGCCGATTCCAGATCGATCTCTGCCACCGCTTCGCGCACGAAGTCCTCGATCGCGGCTTCGTCGACACCCATGATCATGGCGGCTTCCGGCGTGGAGAAATCCTCCAGCGTGGTCAGGAGCAGCGCCTGGCGGTTCAACGGCGTGATCGCGGCAAGGCGTTCCTGCACGGCCGCTTCATGCAACCCCGCCACACCGCTGCCCGCACGTTCGCCGATGTCCACGAAGCCGCTTGACCACACGCGGTGAAACGCATGGTACAGCTGAGGCCGGCCTTCGCCGATCAGCGCGCGCAATTCGCCATCGGCCAGCGCCGCTTCCAGCGTGGCGCGCACGAAGGCGTCGCCGGTGGACTGGCTGCCCGTCAGCGCGCGCGCGTACCGGCGCAAATAGGGAAGATTGGTGGCAACCTTGGCACCCAATGACATGCAAATCCTTTCCCGATCGATCGGATATCGCCCCTAAACGCGCGTGCCTCGCATCTGGTTCCCGCCGGCATCGAACATGGTTTCCCGGCGCGGACTATTATGGATCAAAACAGTCGGAAATATTTTTCCATGGCCGGGAACCGGCCGTCCGGTCGCGCATTTAGCATTTGTCACTGCCGAGACCCCCCTCCCGTCCAAGCGGCCGTGACACGATCCCTGAAGGCTCTCGCCGGTACCCCCGGCGAGAGCCTTTTTCCTTGATGACATTGTCAGAGCCGGTCGCGGATCGGAAAAACGGGGCCGGAAAACATCCGGCCGGACAAACGGGAGGCGGGCGGCGCTTACAGCGCCTTCTGGTAGATTTCGTATTCCTTGTTCACATGGCTGTCGATCGCGTCGGCAATGGCGATCATTCCCTGGTTGTCGTCCAGGATCCAGCCGATCTCGCCGCGGCTTGCGCCATAGTTGGCCACCGAATTGCGCCGGATGTACTCGATCATCATGAAGGCGAGCTGGCTGGCGAGGCGCGAGGCCTGCAGCCGTTTGCGCACGCCCATCAGCGGCACGCGCATCGTGCGCACCTTGGGCTTGCGCAGCCACAGCAGCAGCTTGATCCAGTTGAACGGGAACAGCTTGCCCTTCATCGGCCGGAGCACTTCGTTGAGATCGGGCAGCGTCATCATGAACGCGACCGGTTCGCCCTCGTATTCGGCGACCATGATCAGATCCTCGCGCACGATCGGCTTGAACTTCTTGCCGGCGTAGGCGATTTCGCGGTCGGTGAAGGGCACGAACCCCCAATTGTCGGACCAGGCATCGTTGAGGATGTCGAGAATGAGCGCTGCCTCGGCATCGAACTTGCTCTTGTCGACATTGCGGATGCGGATCTTCGGATTCTTCTCGCCCGACTGGACGATGCGCTGGATCAGCGGCGGAAACTCCTTCGAAATGTCCAGCTCATAGGTCTTGAGCGTCTTGGCCGGGGTATAGCCCTGCGCCTCGATATAGGTCTGGTAGCGCTTGGGCTGGTGCCCCATCATCACCGTGGGCGGATGATCGTGCCCGCGCGTGAGCTGGCCCGGCTCCTCCCACACCGACATCGACAGCGGCGCCAGCACGCGCGTCATGCCCTTGCCGCGCAGCCAGTCCTCCGCCGTGGCGATCAGCGCGCGGGCGACGTCGCCGTCCTCCGCCTCCAGCAGCCCCCAGTTGCCGATACCCGGCCCCATCCCCTGCTCCGGGTCCATCGCCAGCGCCAGGTGATCGAGATGCGCCGAGATGCGGCCGACCACGCGACCATCGCGACGGGCCAGGAAGAACTGGACATCGGCGTGGCCAAAGAACGGATTCTTCGCCGGATCGACCAGTTCCAGTGCTTCCATCCGCAGCGGCGGCACCCAGTTCGGCTCGTCCGCGTTGATGCGATAGGCAAGGTCCACGAAAGCCTCGCGCTCCGCCTTGCCGGAAACGGGAGTGATGACTACTTCGCCGTGAGCCACGATCTTGCCTTTGTTTGGGATTAGAGGGTCTTCACCGGCGACCTGCGGTTGGTCCCGGCGACTTGTCAAGCCGGACGGAGCGTGAGAGCCCGGCATCGAATCAGGAACCGGTTCCCAGGCCGGCCAGGGTCACTGTGGAATAAAGACATGATTGCTTCCGACATTCTCGAAACCCCGGCAACCACGCCGTCCGGCGTCGCCAGCGGCCGGAGCCTGGCCGGCACGCCCGACGACAAGGACATGCTGCGCGCCGCCGTGGACCTCACGCGCGATATCGCGACGGCGCAGCCCGGAATCTACTGGCCCGACATGCTGGCTTCGGCCACGCTGGGTTATGCCGCGCTGGCGGGCGCGATCCTGCTGGCCAGCCCCTGGGCCGCGCTGGCCTGCGGCGTGCTCGCGGCGCTGGCGCTCTACCGCGCGCTGCTGTTCATCCACGAACTGACGCACATCCACAAGAACGCGCTGCCGGGCTTCCGGCTGGTGTGGAACCTGCTGGTCGGCATCCCGATGCTCACGCCGTCCTTCATGTACGAAGGCGTCCACACCCTGCACCACGCCCGCACCCGCTATGGCACGGCGGAAGACCCGGAATACCTGCCGCTGGCGCTGATGAAGCCGTGGTCGCTGCCGGTGTTCCTGATCTCGGCGATCCTGCTGCCTCTGGCGCTGCTGATCCGTTCGGGCATTCTGGTGCCGCTGGGCGTGGTCATCCCGCCGTTGCGGACGCTGGTGTGGGAACGCGCCTCGGCGCTGGCGATCAACCCCGCGTTCCGCCGCCGCCCGCCCGAAGGCGATTTCGCGCGGATGGTGTTCTGGCAGGAACTGGGCGCGTCCGCCTGGGCCATCTTCCTGCTCGGTTGGTCGGCCACGCACGGCTGGCGGCCGCTGGCGATCGGCCTGGCGGTGATTTCCGCCACGGCGGTGCTCAACCAGATCCGCACGCTCGTCGCCCACCTGTGGGAGAACGAGGGCGATGCCATGACCGTGACGGGGCAGTATCTCGATTCGGTCAACGTGCCGCCGCCGGCGCTGCTCGCGCCGCTGTGGGCGCCGGTGGGCCTGCGCTACCACGCGCTGCACCACCTGCTGCCCAGCATGCCCTATCATTCGCTGGGCGAAGCGCACCGGCGGCTGCGCGCGCAGCTGGGTGGGAAATCGACCTACGAACAGGCCAACTATCCGGGGCTGCTGCCGCTGGTCGGCCGATTGGCGCGCAGCACCATGGGCGCGCGCTGATACGTCGGGAAGGGCGCGAACCGTTCGCGCCCGCTTCCCCGGCACTACTCTTCGGTTCGCACCAGCACCGTTTCGCCGATCAGCAGGAACAGGAAGAACGGCGCCCAGGCCGCGAGCAGCGGCGGGTATCCGCCGAAGTTGCCCATGGCGAGCGCGGCATTGTCCACCACGAAATAGGCGAAGCCCAGCGCCATGCCGCCGATCGCGCGGATGAACAGGTGGCCCGAACGGGCTAGGCCGAACGCCGCCGTGGCGCCCAGCAACGGCATCAGCAGGGCTGAAAGCGGCCCGCTGAACTTGTGCCACCACTTGCCGTCGATCTCGCCCGTGCGGAATCCGGCGGCGCGGATCGCCTCGATCGAGCGCGACAGGTGCGTGACCGATTCGCCATCGGCATCGACGTTCTTGATCACCACCTGCACCGGCTCGACGCTCTGGGCATAGACCTGCGGCCCGGGCAGGTCGGTCTGCCGCGCGCTCTGCACGTCGAAGGCTGTCGGCCGGTCGAACCGCCAACCCGGCCTGGCATAGCTGGCCGAAGGCGCGGCCACGATCTCGGTCACCATGCCGGTCGGATCGCGGCGATACCAGCTCACGTCGCTCATGCGGATCGCGGCGCCTTCCCCGGTCACCGAGCGCGCGAACAGGATGTTCTGCCCGTCCTGCAGCCACACGTTGGTCTTGACCCCGCTATCCACGGGGATCGGGCCGTAGTCCGCCGCTTCCCACGCCTTCAGCGTGGCGGTGGAGCGCGCCACGACCCGTTCGTTGAACGCAAAGGTCACCAGCGATGTCACCGCCGCCACCAGAAACAGCGGCGCCAGCACCTGATGGGCGGAAAGGCCGGACGCCTTCATCGCGATGACCTCGCTGTTCTGGTTCAGCGTCATCAGCGTGATGATCGTGGCAAGTAGCACCGAATAGGGCAGGAAGCGGCTGACCAGTTGCGGAAAGCGCAGGCTGACGTAGGTCAGCAACTGGGCCTGGCCGTTGCCGGGCGCGGCCAGGATCGATCCGCTTTCGCTGAGCAGGTCCAGCATCTGCAGGACCAGGACCAGCATCAGCAGCACCGCCACGATCCGCACCGCGAACATCTTGGCGATGTAGAACGTCATCGTCCGCGACGGGAAGAACTCAAACTGCACCGGTCGTCTCCGCGTCGCTTGCCGCCGGCGTGGCGCGTTCGTGGCGCTGCGCGAACAGCTTGCCCACCGCGCCGGCCAGCTTGGCGAAGCCGCGCTCCAGCGCGCCGATCGGCTGACCGCCCGGCACATAGGCCAGCCGCCAGTACATCCACACGATCAGCGCGGCGAACAGCAGGAACGGCCCCCACAGCGCCAGCGTCGGATCGATTCGGCCCAGGCTGGCGACATCCTGCCCGTACTGGTTCACCTTGTGATAGGCCACGACCATGACGATCGACAGGAACACGCCGAGCGAGGAGGTCGATCGCTTCGGCGGCACCGCCAGCGCCACCGCCAGCAGCGGCAGCAGGACCATCATCACCACTTCCACCAGGCGGTAATTCAGGCTCGCCCGGCTCTCGTTGCGCATCTGCTCGGAATACTTGTCGTTCCAGCCGATCTTGAGCAGTTCGGGCAGGAAGTATTCCCGGTCCTCGTTGCCGCGCTGGCGGAACTGCTCGATCTTGGGCAGGTCGATCGGCAGGTCATGGCTGGCGAACGAGAGCACGCGCGGCGAATTGATGCCCTGACCTTCCTGCACGATCTGGCCGTCGGTCAGGCGCAGGATCACCGTGTCCGGGTTCTCGCGGTTGGCGAAGAACCGCCCCTCGCGGGCCGAAACGACCAGCGTCTGCCCTTTTTCGGTCACGATCCGGGCGAAGATGCCGCGCAGGTCGCGCCCCTCGTCACGGCTCGCGTCCACGCGCAGCGCGGTCTTGTCCTGCAGCGAGTTGAATTCCCCGACCTTGATCGAGGCGCCCAGCGCGCCCGAGCGCAGCTCGAACTGGAGCTGTTCGTAGTAATAGCGCGAAAGCGGCTGAAGATAGCCAACGATCAGCAGGTTCACCCCCGCCAGCACGATCGCGAAGATATAGGGCACGCGCAGCAGCCGCGTGTAGGACAGCCCCACCGCGCGCATCACGTCGAGCTCGGAACTGGTCGCCAGCTTGCGGAAGGCGAACAGGATGCCCAGCATCAGGCCCAGCGGAATCGCCAGGCTGGCGTATTCGGGCAGGAGGTTGGCCAGCATCTTGAACACGACGCTGACCGGTCCACCTTCCGTCGCCACGAAATCGAACAGCTTCAGCATCTTGTCGAGCACAAGCAGCGACGCCGCGATCGCGAACACCGACAGCATCGGCACGATCACGAGCCGGGCAATGTAACGGTCTGTGGCGGTGAGAAATTTCACGTCTGGGGCGATCTTCGTCGTGCAAATCCGGCGGGTCCAGCTTCCCGCATCGCCCCGACTAGCGGGGAAACCGTGCGCGCGAAAGTGGCAATCGCGGTGTTACGCTTTGGGAAAAAGGTAACAAGACGGTTGTCAGAGCGAAGCGGCGGCGGAATAACCACGCCGGCCAAAACCGAAATACGGCTGTCACAGCGGCCCGGCAGTCGGGTCATGGGCTTGATCGCGGGGGATGGAAGCGTTGTGAGCCAGGAGGCAACCGGCGCCGTATGGTGGAAGCGGCAACTGGCGCGCAACTGCGCGCAGCCGGACGATCTGCACCTTCTGGCCCGGCAGTGCGAACAACTGCACCCCGATGAACAGCATATCGGGTTCGAACAGGTGCTGCGCCTGCTCGCCGACGCGGGCCTCGCCCAGGGAAAGGCGGCGCCAGGCAAAGCGGCTCCCGGGCTGGCCAGCGCGGATCCGGTGATGCTGTGGGTCAGCCTGCTGGCGGATTCGGGGGCCTATGAAAGCGCGGCGATGGCCATCATGCCGTCCGACGCGGTCTATTCCGGCGGGCGTCGGGCCGATGGCCTGCATAGCGCGCAAGTGACCCTGCCGGGCGGGGCCGCCGCCGATTCCCGT